>Ga0209777_10001038_pt1 | contig 42292 bp, 36 predicted proteins | sample FrelakmetHBP12HB_FD_187147 | JGI IMG/M metagenome (GOLD analysis project Ga0209777, IMG submission 187147) | Freshwater lake sediment microbial communities from the University of Notre Dame, USA, for methane emissions studies -HBP12 HB (SPAdes)... | ecosystem: Environmental > Aquatic >...
CAATCCGGGGGCCATGGTGACTCCAATACGCAATATGGGGGCCATGGTGACTACAATACGCAATCCGGGGGCCATGGTGACTCCAATACGCAATATGGGGGCCATGGTGACTACAATACGCAATCTGGGAACCACAGTGTACCTGGACCTAGTTATAATTACGACGGCGGGTTCGGGTTTATCAACTGCCGCGGCGTGTTTGTGAAGGGCGACGCCGGGATTGTGATGTATATGAATATGGGTTCTCCTAATGAAGGCATTTTCACCGGGTCTCCCTTTTAGTGAAAGTGCCGGTTTGAAGGTATTCATGGTGAAAACTGATTCGACCAAATAAAAACAAGAAGAGGAGGTACTTGTGTAATGAAGAAAATTATAGTGTTAATGGTGTTCTCATTGGTGTTGACTGTTCCATGGTTCGGCTATTGCAGAGGCAATGGTGACCACAATACGCAACCCGTGAACCAAAATATCAATACCCAAATCATTAACCAAACGAATAATCAAACCAATACCCAAATCAATAGCTATACTAATGTCAACGGTGTCCCTGGATCTACCTGTAACGGCGACAGGGGGTCTGGGTCTGGGTCTGGGTCTGGGTCTGGGTCTGGGTTTTGGTCTGGGTTTTGGTCTGGGTTCCCCTTTAATGAAGGCATTTTCACCGGGTCTTCGCCTAATCAATCTACTAATGTTCAAACAACAGTAAATCAGAACGTGGTTGTCTATTTCTAGTAGATTTGACAAGTGTATTTAGCCAACTCGCGATGGGAACAAGGGTTGTGCCGTCCTGAATAATGATCATTTCGATGTTACTGACAAGGTCATCAAAATCTGCGATACGCAGAAGAAAAGAGTTTCATGAGAACAGTAATTTACGGGATTAAAAAAATTCTTGACAAATAAAGGCTTTTATGAGAAAAAAATAAAAAAGTGCAAAAAATTCTTGACAAATAAAGGCTTTTATGAGAAAAAAATAAAAAAGTGCAAAAAATTCTTGACAAATAAAGTTGTTTCTTGATAGAATTCAAATCGCTTTACTACTCTGCAATGGTGCAGAGAATAAATTATTTGGGAGGAAGTAAAAATGAAGAAAGTTGTATTATTGGTAGTTTTGGCTATGTTTGTAGCGGTGCCAGCATTTGCGTTGACATCAATTGGATCGGGTATGATTATCCCACAGGCAACGACTCTTGCCGGATTTGCGTCGATCGGTCAGAGTTCTACGGTTTCTGCATCAGGCCCGATGTCATTGATCCCATTAGGTGGCAGCACAGTGACTGGCGGTGGCAATACGGTGGTAACTAATCCTACGAGTCAGCTAGAAGTAAATAACGTAGCATCGATTGTTCAGCTTTCCGGGATTGCTGGAATCCAGGCCATCCCGGCTACTGCTACTGCTGGTGTTGGTCTTATGGCCCAGTCACCCACTGTTTCTCAGACGGCAACGGCAGGTGCTATTGGTGGAGGTACTGCAACGGTATCAGGAACAATGATGAGCTATAGTGTAGCAGGTATGAACATCGGGGGGTTAGGTAATTACCCCATTGCGAGTGGATTCAGCTTCTAATGATGTAATAAATGTCAGTTCAAGATTAGCACGTCTAATGCGTGGAAAAAAGGGTGGAGCAGTCGTCTCCACCCTTTTCTTTGATCTAATTTTTGATAAGACATTATTTTTTCATGTCGGCTGCCGCAGTAGCTTTTTCGGACGCTGCCTTTGCCTCAGTCTCCGCCGTTATCTTTGCTGCATTTTCGGCGGCAATTCTTTCAGTCTCTGCCTTTGCGGCAGCCTTAACGGCCGAATCATGCTTTGTCACTGCGACTTTTAAAGAATTAAAGAAATCCGTATAAAATTCTGGGTCCGTAATATTTCCTTAATAATACTATCAGACGACTGCGTGAAGGTGCACTGATTTTGGTTAAGTGAATGTTGACTATCAAATGCCTTTTGATACTCCTGTTGATTAGCGCATCCGATTAGTGTCATAATTGACATAAACAAAATCATTTGTAGAAGTCTGCCGCCGGATTTTCTCATAATTTCTCCTTTTGAAAAATAACTCTATCTGCCAGCATTGGTGATAAAACTCCGTGATGATCAGAGCAGGCAAGGTAAAGTTGTTGGTCAAGAAAACCAGTTTCTTGTTTTGCTTCTCGTCGTAATAAGCTATTCGCCTTAGTCTCTCTGGATAATCTTTTTTGGAGTAATAGGCATGCAAAGAAATGACCTGATCGTATTTGAGTCCCGCTGCCTTGTCTATCTTTTGCGAATAAAGTCGTTGAAAGCTGAAGTTGCTTTGGGCTCGCATTACAAAATATACTGCTGATTGATGAATACTGCAGCGACGGGTATCCTGAAAAAAAATATTTCCAATCGATAAATAACTTTTTATTGCTTATTCTTATTGTTTTATATACTTTACATCATCGTCCAACTAAAACGTTGGGGACAGTAGTGATTTGTAATAGATAAAAAAAAGCACCCTACCCCCGCGGCAGGGTGCCTTTTTTCTGGTATTTCTCTAATTAGTGAATACACTGAGCGAATAGACGCCGGTGGAGAACGTCTGTGTACCCACCATGAACAATCCATCGTCCGAAATCTGTCCATCAAAAGTAGGAGACCCGGTTATGGTTACACCGCCGGAAGCAGTTATATTGCCGGCAGCAGTGGCAGGAGCAGAAATTGAGGAGGCACTGGACACCCAGTTGTTGGCAAAGGTCATTGTGCCGTTGCTGTCCACGGTGACAGTTGTATGTGCCCAGAAGGGCACATCGGCGCCGATGGCAAGTATATGATCGAACATTGTTCCGGCGGGCAATGCGCCGACAGTGTAGAAATTATTTTCGTTGTTTTCGGAAGAAGTAATCTGGATAATCAGCAACGTATAGTCACTTCCATCGTTAACTGTCCCCACGATCGTCTTCTTGTCGTCCGAAAGGAATCCATTGAAATTAGTCATGCACATGCACGCACCGCTCATCGTGACAACTCCTTTGGTATCAACCGATAAAGCTTGCCCGCCCAGATTAACAGAAAAACCGCCGGATGAGTCGGTCTCAGAGCTTATTAATGCGTTGCCAAATAAGGCACTTCCCGTTCCATGTGACCAGCCGTTGTCCGGGCCAACCGTCAATTGATGGTAAACGAACGTTATGTTCGCTAAGTCGCCCATAAGGAAATCATAACTTTGGTAAGAAGTCCCCGTCACATATTTTTGGGCAATCATCAATTTGACTTTCGTGTCGCCATTGACGTCCGTGCCGCCATCGGTTCCTGTGATGAAATTCTTATTCGATGACATCGTTATATGACTAGCTGTGCCGGCGCTGGTGCCGCTTTCAGTTATCACGCCGGTTGAAGAATTAATGGTCCAAGTTAGCGTATTTTTAGCCGGGCAAGTTGCTGTATTTCCTGCACTTTCTCGACAATCAACATCGGCCAGATTCCCGGAGGAATCAAACGTTAGATATCCACGAACCCATCCATCATATTTACGATGGTCTCCTGGTGCATAACCCGTATTCAGCATATGCACGACCCATGTTCCAGTAACATCAGCCTGTGTATATGCACCTGACGTTGCCGTAAAATCATTTCCCGGGGAATCGCCGTTTAATGTAATAATACGATTATAAGGCGTAAACGAGTACCCCTTAAGGTATGGTTTCACTGTATAACTGCCGGTCAAAAGGGGCGGAAAACTGTAAGATCCATTTGGACCAGTTGTAACCGCCCCGGTGTTGTCTCCGCCTAATGTAATCGTCACGTTCTTTAGCCCTTTCCCGGTTCCGATTAAAGTTACAGTACCGGAAATAGTGTAGGTAGAAACACTTCCAATGTATCCCGCCGCAAAATTCTGGTCGGTAACATCTGCTCCGTTGACGACGACTACCCTGCTGATCGGGTGGAACGTATAACCAGCCATGTAGGGCACTACGTAGTATGTTCCGTTCACAACGGGCGGAAAACTGTAAGTTCCGTCGGAAATTGTTGCGACCGACCCGTTTGCGTCGCCTTTCAATATAATCTTTACACCCTTTAGCACTGCCCCGGTTACAGTACCGGAAATCGTGTAGGTAGGAGTGCTGCCAATGTATGTTGCCGCAAAATTATTACCGGCAATATTTTTATCCTTTACGATTGCTGCTAAGCTGATCGGATCGAACTTATAACCAGTCTTGGAGGGCCTTATGGTGTAAGATCCGTTCACAACGGTAAAACTGAAAGTTCCGTCTAAACGTGTTGAGAATGCCCCGGTTTCGTCGCCGGTCAAGGTAAGGATTACATCACTAGCGCCGGTTACCGTGCCGGAAATCGTGTAGGTAGGAGTGCTGCCAATGTTTGTCGCTGCAAAATTCTGGTCGGTAACATCTGCGTAGTTGACGACGACGACCCTGCTAATCGGATCGAACTCATAAGTAGCCATCGAGGGCACTACGGTGTAAGTTCCGGACACGCCCTTATAGCTGTAATTTCCGTTGTGGTCGGTCGTTGTAGAACCAGGTGACGGGCCGATCAATGTAATCGTCACGCCCTCTAGTCCTACATTGTTCAATTTTACGTAACCGGAAATATTGTACGTAGGAAGTGGGCCACTACCGCCGCCGCCGCAACCAATGACCATCAGAAACATCATTATAAGAAAATACAATAAAAATTGAGTAGAAACTCTTTTTTTGTTCATGCTTATTTTCTCCTTGAAATGAATTTTAAAGTGACTTCAATATCACTAATTTGGTATGTATTAACGTGAAACATAAATTAAACCTGTTACCAAAGTCAAGACAAATTTGGGGTGTTTTTCTTTTTGTTTTCTCCTGCCGCTAATAAGTGTACTTTTCTCCGGATCGGGATGAGGTTCCTTTTTGGTAGTGCCCGGTTCCGTACTATATTGGATCGCCATTGGCTCGTCCAGATAATAATGAGCAAAGTAGGGAAATAATATTCCTCTACCATAATTTAACGTAATATGATTATCTTAACTTAAGCTACTTGTCAACAATTTTCAGGATAATTTAAATTTCGGCTTTAAATATTTCTTGACATCAAAGCGATCTTAAGGTAGGGGAATTGCAAAGCAGATGTGACTTGCGGTCAAGATGTGACTTCTGTTCAGAAAATACCAATAATATCAATTGAGTTATTATAATTGTGTTGCCAGTATCACGACGTTAGAAAAGCGTATAAAATCATAAAAAAAATTTTAAATTTAGGGAGGTAGAATTAATCATGGCTGATGCAGCGAAAGTTCAATTAAAGGATATTTATCCAGTGCCGGAAAAAATAAAAAAAACAGCCTACATAAGTGGTAGAAAAGCTTATGATGAGTTGTGGAAAAAATCGGTGGATAAGCCGGAAGAGTTCTGGGGAGAAATTGCCGGACAACATGTGGAATGGTTCAAGAAATGGGACAAGGTGATGGATTACAATTTTGACATTAAGAAGGGTCCCATCTATGTTAAATTCTTTGAAGGCGGCAAACTCAATGTTTCTTATAACTGTCTCGACAAACAACTGAAAACTCGCGGCAACAAGGTTGCTATTCAGTGGGAAGGCAATGAACCCGGTGAACAAAAAGCATATACCTATAAGATGCTGCACGAAGAAGTTTGCAAGTTTGCCAACGTTCTGAAAGCCAATGGCATTAAGAAGGGCGATCGTGTAGTTCTTTATATGCCTATGGTTCCCGAACTGGCAATCGCGATGCTGGCCTGTACCCGCATCGGCGCCATTCATGGAATCGTTTTCGGCGGTTTCAGCGCCGACGCTCTGCGTGACAGAATTGTCAATTCCGGCGCGAAATTACTGGTTGTCTGCGATGGAACATTCCGTGGCAGCAAAGCAGTTCCCCAAAAAGCGAGCGCTGATGATGCATTGAAAACATCTCCGTCTGTCAAGACAGTCATTGTTGTCCAGAGAGTCGGTGATAAAATTAAGTGCGAGATGACGGCCGGCCGTGACAAATGGTGGCATGAAGAAATGGCTAAAGTTGACGCCAAGTGCGAACCCGAATGGATGGATGCCGAAGATCCTCTGTTCATCCTTTATACATCAGGATCCACCGGACAACCCAAGGGCGTTATGCACACCACCGGCGGTTATCTGGTTTATGTATCCTACACGCACAAAATAATTTTCGATTATCATGAAGACGATATTTTCTGGTGCACAGCCGACATCGGCTGGGTAACCGGTCACAGCTACATTGTTTACGGGCCTCTCTGCAACGGCGCAACCTCTGTAATGTTCGAAGGCGTTCCCAACTACCCGACCTACAGCCGCTTCTGGCAGACTGTGGAAAAATACAAGGTCACCATTTTCTATACAGCGCCCACGGCCATCCGCGCCATCGCCAAAGAAGGCGACGATTTTGTGAAGAAAGCTGATATCTCGTCGCTGCGTATTCTGGGAACAGTCGGCGAGCCGATCAACCCCGAAGCCTGGAACTGGTACTATAATGTGATCGGCCGCGGCGAATGCCCCATCGTGGATACCTGGTGGCAGACCGAAACCGGCGGAATTTTGATTACTCCGCTGCCCGGCGCGATTGATATCAAACCCGGTATGGCCACCCTGCCGTTCTTCGGCGTAGAGCCGGTGCTGGTTGATGACGAAGGAAAAGAATTCAAGGATACGGAAGCCAGCGGCGCTCTGTGCATCAAGAAACCGTGGCCCGGAATTATGAGAGGCGTTTATGGCGATCCCAAGAGATTCCAGGAAACCTATTTCGAACAGTTCCCCGGCTACTATGTGACCGGTGACGGCTGCCGCCGCGATAAAGATGGCTATTATCAGATTACCGGCCGTATCGACGACGTTATAAATGTTTCCGGTCACCGCATGGGAACAGCCGAAGTGGAAAGCGCTCTGGTTGCTCATAAGAGCGTTGCCGAAGCAGCAGTTGTCGGCATGCCGCATGACATCAAGGGACAGGGCATTTACGCTTACGTTACCCTGAAGACCGGCGTGGAGAAATCAGATGCTCTGAAGAAAGAGCTGATCGCTCATGTCCGCACGCTGATCGGACCCATCGCTACACCCGATAAGATTCAGTGGGCGGATGGTCTTCCCAAAACACGCAGCGGCAAGATCATGAGAAGAATTTTGAAGAAGGTTGCCGCCAATCTGGTGAACGAACTGGGCGACACCAGCACGCTGGCTGATCCTTCTGTCGTTGACGATATCGTCAAAAACAGGCAGTAAAATTAAAGTCCGATTCTCATAAAAAAAGGGAATCGGACTTTTTTATAAAACCTACAAAGAAAAAATAAAATGTGTGTTTTTCCCTAAAAAGAAAAACACGCAGAAGAAGGAGGTTGGACAAAGTGAACATTATCGCATGTGTAAAACAAGTACCCGATACGGAAGCCCAGATCAAGGTCAAAGCTGACGGATCAGGTATCGAAGACGGCCAGATTAAATGGGTCATGAATCCTTATGACGAGTATGGTGTGGAAGAAGCACTGAAGTTGAAAGAAAAAAACGGCGGAGACGTAACAATTGTTTCCGTGGGACCGGCACGGGCAATGGAAACAATCAGAACGGCTCTGGCTATGGGCGCGGATAAAGGCGTACATATCAGTGATCCGGCTTTGGATAACGCCGACGCTTTTGTCACGGCATCAGCTTTAGCCGCCGCTATTAAGGGAATGCCTTACGACATTATCTTCTGCGGACAGCGCGCCATTGACGATGACTCCGGCCAGGTCGGAGCGATGCTGGCCGAGCTTCTGGGAATCCCCCAACTGACTCTGGTCACCAAACTGGATTACACCGGTTCTTCCGTGAAAGTAATCCGGCCGATTGAAGGAGCACAGCTCTCAGTAGAAACCAGCTTACCCTGCGTGGTAACGGCGCAAAAAGGTCTCAACGAACCCCGCTACGCGTCGCTTCCCGGAATTATGAAAGCGAAGAAGAAACCAGTGGATGTGAAAAACGCGGCGGCTTTGGGAATTGCTTCCGATGTGAAAGCTAAAGTAGCCAAATTTGTTCCACCCCCCGCCAGAGCAGCCGGCAAGATAATTTGCGGCGATGATGCAGCGCAGAAGGCGGCGGAATTGGCCCGGTGTCTCAGGGAAGAAGCTAAAGTTATTTAATTTAAAAGCGGAGGATTGAAAAATGGCAAAAGGAGTATTTGTAGTTGCAGAACAAAGAGACGGCGCCCTGCGTAAAGTAAGTTTTGAACTTGCTTCCGTGGCCAGAAAACTGGCTGATCAGACAGGAGATGAAGTCAGCGCCATTCTGCTTGGTTCAGGTATAGAAAGTCTGGCTGCCGAGTTGGGTAAATTCGGTGTAGATAAAGTTTTTGTTGGCGACAACGCCGCTTTGGAACCATATATTACCGAAGCGCACGCTCAGGTCGTCGCCAAGATATTAAAGGACAATGATGCGGCGATCGCCCTTTTTGGCGCGTCAGTTCAGGGCAAGGATCTTTCCGCCCGCGTAGCCGCTAAACTGGCTGGCGGTCTGGCCACAGACTGCACGGATGTGAAAATTGATGGAGGCAAACTGGTTGCCGTCCGTCCGATGTACGCCGGCAAATGCTTCGGCGAAGTGGTCTTCAATACCACCCCAGCAATGGTATCGCTTCGTCCCAACGTGTTTGCGGCTGTGGAAAATGCCAAGGCTGCTGCTGTGACCAAGGTAGATGTGGCTATTGACGCCGTCAAGAGCAAGGTTCTGGAAGTGCAGAAAGACACCAGCGGTAAGGTTGACTTGACCGAAGCCAACATTATTGTTTCCGGTGGACGTGGTATGAAGGGTCCGGATGAATACAAGATTCTGGAAGAACTGGCTGAAGTGCTCAAAGGTACGGTCGGTGCCTCCCGCGCCGCAGTTGACGCCGGTTGGAGACCGCAGAAAGATCAGGTTGGACAGACCGGAAAGGTTGTTTCTCCGAATCTGTACATCGCCTGCGGAATTTCCGGAGCTATTCAGCATCTGGCTGGCATGAGCTCATCTAAATGCATCGTGGCTATTAATAAGGATGCAGAAGCCCCCATCTTTACCAAAGCCGATTTTGGTGTAGTGGATGATCTTTTCAAGGTCGTTCCCGAATTGACCAATGCCTGCAAGAAATTGATGGCTTAAAAATTTATTTTTAAAAAGCTTCCGGTAGCAGTGTAATAATTCACTGCTACCGGAAGCTGAATACAAACAAATTAACATTCAGGAATCTGTGAAAAATTTTTTATATTCAAGTCAATAAAGGCTTGGGGAAGAAATTAAGTTAAAAGCTTATCAAAAACCCTCAATATTTCGGAGGATAAATGGAACATACAAGCCCAATAGGAATAGGAAATGAAGGTCGTGAAGTTTTCTGGAACGCTCAAGGTTTTGAGACGATACTCTTTATTTTAACTGCTGTGGCAATGGTAATATTCGCTTATGGCGTTTACCGCCGCTGGCAGATGTGGAAAGCAATGGGTAAGGAAGAAATTCGCTGGGACGAACTTCCGGCAAGGATAAAAGCCCTTATTGTAAACGGATTCCTTCAACTTAAAACATGGAGAGACGTTTATCCGGGAATTATGCATGGTCTTATCTTCTTTGGTTTCTTTGTTTTGATTTTCGGAGCCGCTTTCGATGCCGGCGAATTCCACATCACGGAACCTTTATTGGGTTGGTCGTTTAATCGCGGCAATTTTTATCTGGGTTTCGCTTTCCTGATGCAAGCATTCGGTCTCTGTGTGTTAATAGGAGTGCTTATGGCAATGCTGCGCAGATACGTAATCAAACCAGAGCGTCTGGCTTATAAGGGAAAATCGGATAATACTGCCGATGATGCAATCGCCCTGCTCCTCATTCTGGGCATTGTTGTAACAGGGTTCCTCATCAGCGCCTTGAGAATCCATGTAACTTATCAGCAGGCTCCCTGGGAATGGGTCCGGTTCGTCAGCTGGGGCATCGCCGCCTACACGCTTGCCGGCCTTGAAACATCCACCGCTTTGACTCTTCACAAGATTATGTGGTGGACGCATACTTTTATAGTTTTGGGTTTTATTGCTTACATTCCCTATTCGCGACTTTTGCACATAATTACTACTCCAGCCAATCACTTCTTCGCATCCCTGAAACCAACCGGATACATTGAGCCGATTCGTGATTTTGAGACGGCGGAATCCTTCGGCGTATCCAAGCTGGAAGAATTTACATGGAAACAGATTTTTGATTCCGACGCCTGCACGCGCTGCGGACGTTGTCAGGATGGTTGCCCTGCTTATCTTTCCGGCAAACATTTATCTCCCAAGAAGCTGGTTCAGGATATTAAGACGCATTGGCTGGAAAAAGCTCCGGCTGCAATTCAAGCCAAGTTCTCTGTTCCAGCCGTCCAAGGCGCGGAAGCGGCAGCAACGCCAGCTCCGGCAGCGGAAGCCGAAGGTGCGGCTCCGGAAAAAGCTCTGGTTGGTGAAGTTGTTGATCTGCATGAACTGTGGGATTGCACCAACTGCATGTATTGTATGGAGAACTGCTCCTCTTCAATTGAACATGTGCCAAAGATTATTGATATGCGCCGCTATAAAGTTCTGACCGAGGCGGATTTCGCTCCGGAATTGCAATTGACCTACCGCAACATGGAAAACAATTCCAATCCCTGGGGTATCGGAGCTCATATGCGCGCTGACTGGGCAAAAGAACTGGGTGTGAAAACTTTGGCTGAAGATCCCAACGTGGAATACCTCTTCTATGTTGGCTGTTCCGGTTCTTTCGATGACCGCGGCAAGAAAATCTCCGTCGCCTTTGCCAAAATTATGCAGGCGGCAGGTGTCAGCTTTGGTATCTTAGGTACGGAAGAAGGCTGTTGCGGTGATTCGGCTATGCGTGGTGGAAATGAATATCTCTTCCAGTCACAGGCACAGGCCAATATCGAGATAATGAACGGCTATGGCGTGAAAAAGATAATAGCCATTTGTCCGCACGGTTATAACTGTATTAAGAAAGATTACCCAAACTTCGGCGGCAGTTATGAAGTTTACCATCATACCGAAATCATTGCCGACTTAATCGCCAAAGATAAGATTAAACTTACCAAGGCGCTGGACGGGACATTCACTTATCACGATTCCTGCTTCCTCGGCCGTTATAACCAGGTTTACGCTCAGCCGCGCAGTATTTTAAACGCTATTCCCGGAATGAAACTCGCGGAAATGGAAAGAAATCTATCCAAGAGTTTCTGCTGCGGCGCTGGCGGAGCCAGAATGTGGATGGAAGAAGATGTTGGAGATCGCATCAATAACATGCGCACCGACCAGGCAGCGGCTACAAACGCCGGAACGGTGGCTGTCGGCTGTCCTTTCTGTCTGACCATGTTTTCTGACGGAATTAAAGACAGACAGCTTTCGGAAAAAATGGTCGCATTAGATATTTCTGAAATCGTTGTTAAGGCAATGGGAATAGAAGAAACCAAAGCTCCCGTTGATACTTGCGCAACCTAAGTAATTATTTCCAACATAAGATTAATAAAAAAGCCCGGTCTGAATGAAGATCGGGCTTTTTTTATGGAAAAATCACGGATATTAATACCCTCCGCCTTTGGCGGGGTGATAACTTGCAATATATGCCCACATAGCTTCGCATGTGGGATAATTTCCAACAGCCTATGGCTATTGGATAATTCGATTGACAAATTTCACTACACTCCGTTTGTGAAATTTGAGTCTCATTACCACTTTTGCTTCGATCCTACAGTGACCTTTAGGTTATTCATTTCATTCGCTCTCAGCGAGTGTCATTAAAAAATTTGTTTTAATTTTTCTCGCAACAGAGTATAAGGCTTTTTATGAAAAAATTAAGAAAAGGAGGGTAGTAAATAATGGCAGCAAATATCAATTATGAAAGTAAGCCTTGGTTGAAATCCTACGAAAAAGGTGTTCCGGAAAGCATCAAGTACGAAGAACTCAGCATGCCGGATTTTCTTGAAAAATCGGCAAAAGACTTTCCCGATGATACAGCGATGGTGTTTGTCGGCTATAAGCTGACATACCGCCAGTTCAAGGATCAGGTGGATCGATTCGCCACCTGCCTGACGGAATTCGGTATCAAGAAAGGGGATGCGGTATCGATTCTCCTACCCAATAGTATTCCCTGCGTTGTTGCCTACTATTCTATTCTGAAGATAGGCGCCATCGTTGTCATGAATAATCCCCTCTATTCGGATCCGGAGTTGGAACATCAGTTCAAAGATTCTGATTCCAAAGTCCTCATTACTCTTGATGCCCTCGGTAATCGTATGATCGATTTACGGCCGAAGACAAAGATCAAGCAGATCGTTTACATGGGCATCGGCGACTTCCTGAATCCGATTAAAAGGTTTCTCGGGAAGAAGTTAAAAAAATTCCCCTTCGCTGATGTGAAGGCCGCCCCGGACGTCTATCGTTGGATGGATTGCATTGCCAAGTACCAGCCCAACCCGCCGAAAGTAAAACTCACTTTCGACGATATTGCCATGTACCAGTATACAGGCGGAACCACAGGTGTCTCCAAGGGAGTTATCCTGACCCATGGGAATCTCAGCAAGCAGGTCCAGCAAATTTCCGCCTGGTTCCCGACGTTCGGCAGGGGAAAAGAAACCATGCTAGGCGCCCTGCCATATTTTCATGTATTCGGACTTTCCTGTTCGATGAACCTGACCGTTTACAATGGGTGGAATCAGATTCTGGTTCCCAGACCGCAGCCGGAGCCTCTGCTGGAGGTGATTCGGGAATACAAACCGACCTTCACGCCGTTGGTTCCGACCATGTATATCGGCATGCTGAACCATCCCGATCTGAAGAAAACGGACATGAGTTGTATCAAAGGGGCTTTTTCCGGGAGTGCTCCACTACCCGTCGAAGTCATTCATGAATTCCAGAAACTCACCGGGACCTTCATCTCCGAAGGTTTCGGCATGACGGAAACATGTCCCGTGACACACACCAATCCATTCAACGGAAAGCAGAAGGTTGGCAGTGTTGGCCTTCCCATATCCGATACCCTGTCCCGGATAGTCGATCTTGATGATGGTGTGACGGACATACCCATCGGCAAACCAGGCGAACTGATCGTCAAGGGACCTCAAGTCATGAGGGGCTACAAAGGGATGGCCGAGGAAACAGCCAACGTCCTGAAGGATGGCTGGATGTATACGGGAGACATCGCCACAATGGATGAAGACGGCTATTTCTTTATCGTTGACAGGAAGAAGGACATGATCATCTCTGGCGGCTACAACGTCTATCCCCGTGATATCGACGAGGTCTATTATGGCAATCCCAAAGTTGAAGAGTGCTGCTCCATCGGCGTTCCCGATGCAAAACGCGGAGAAAATGTGAAACTCTTTGTCGTTCTCAAGGAAGGCCAGACGGCTACGGCAGGGGAATTGATTGAATATGGCAAGGCTCATCTGGCTGCCTACAAACTGCCGACGGAAGTTGAATTCCGCAAAGAGCTGCCCAAGACCACCGTGGGCAAGATACTGCGCAAAGAATTGCGGGCGGAGGAATTAAAGAAGCGGAAGAAATAAATAAATAATACCCTTTTCGCTTTCAAAGGATAACGACGCAACCAACAAAGTTAGCCAAAGAAAGCGAAATGGTATAAGGAACAGACGCAGGCTTCCCCCAAGCACGGGGAGCCTGAGTCGGCTCTTGATGCATAATTATTATTCCCTGGCGGCCGCATTCCGGCTGACGAAGGAATAATAATATGTTTTCCGCATAGTCCACCGCAAATGTTCACCGTCAAAGGAAGCCATAACAAGGCTAATTAAGTAAGCAAACACATATTGAGGAGAGAGTTAATGGAATACAAAAATATTCTTTTTAATGTTGATGATGGTATTGCTATTATTACTTTTAATCGGCCCAAAGCTTTAAATGCAATGAATTCGGAAACTATATCCGAGCTTCTTGACGCGGCGACAATCTGCAAAAAAGATGAAAACATTAAGGTAGTGATTTTAACCGGTTCGGGAGATAAAGCATTTGTGGCGGGAGCGGATATTGCGCAGATGCAAAATCTTGCTGCTCCGGAAGCCTTCAAATTTATGGAGTTTGGCCATGACACATTGCGTTTGATCGAAACTATGCCGAAGCCTTCTATTGCTGCTGTTTATGGTTTTGCTTTAGGTGGTGGAACGGAAATATCATTGGCTTGTGATTTGCGCTTTGCCGCCGAAAATGCAGTTTTTGGCCAGCCGGAAATATTAATCGGCCTTATCCCGGGATGGGGAGGGACTCAGCGCCTGCCACGCCTGGTGGGTATGGGCATTGCCAAAGAGCTAATTTTAGGCGGAGGACAGATAAACGCGCAAAGAGCATATGAAATCGGACTGGTCAATAAAGTGCTTCCCGCAGCATCACTTATGGAGGAAACAAGAAAATTCGCCAAGAAACTGGCGTCCATGCCCGCTTTTGCTGTAAAGATGGCCAAATACAGTATTAATTACGGTTATGATCTGGCGCTGGATAACGCCAATAAGCTGGAAATCGAATGCTGTGCGCAGTGTTTCAGCACACAGGATCAAAAAGAAGGCATGAAGGCGTTTCTGGAAAAAAGAAAACCGAATTTTGTAGGTAAATGAGCATTAAGGCCATTGTCATTCCGAGGAGTCCCTAAATACGGACGACGAGGAATCTTGATGATTTGTACTCCATGATTTTCCACAGAACATTACCTAGTGAATGCCGGGCATCTATCAGAAGCGCATCTCGTAAGGGATAGCAATGAAGACAAACATTGTCATTACCGAGAATTCGTTCCCGATAGGGGGCGGATTATAATGACATCAATTTATAATTTTCAAAGCAGCAAAAGTATTATTATCAAGGGGTTTTTATGGACACAGAATTTGTTGAACAATTGATTATTAAAAACGATAAAAAAATAATTTTTTTAATTATGGACGGGTTAGGTGGCTTGCCGCTTGAAGCCGGCGGTAAAACGGAACTGGAATCCGCCGTCACGCCGAATCTAGATAGCCTGGCCGCTCACGGAACCTGCGGACTTCTTGATCCAGTAGGTTACGGTATCACGCCTGGCAGCGGACCGGCTCATTTCTCTCTTTTTGGCTATGATCCTGTAAAATACAATGTCGGCCGGGGCCTGCTTTCTGCGGCAGGACTGGGGTTTGCGATGAAACCCGGCGATCTATTTATGCGCGCTAACTTTGCCACACTGGACAAAAATGGCCTCATCTCCGACCGGCGTGCCGGACGCTTGGCTACGGAAAAGAATGAAGCTCTCTGCAAAAAACTTAAGGAATCAATTAAACTGGAGAAAGCCAAGGAAGTGTTTTTCTGCACGGAAAAGGAACACCGAGCTCTGGTGGTTTTACGCGGTGGAAATTTATCGGAACAAATTTCCGAAACAGATCCTCAGAAAACCGGAAAACCGATCATAGCGTCTCAGGGTCTGGTTCCAGAAGCCGATACAACCGCCGCCGCCGTTCGGGAACTTTCCGAAAAGGTGATAAAAGCGCTTGCCGCAGAGGAGCAGGCTAATTGTTTGTTGTTGCGCGGCTTCGCCCAGTACAAAGTTTTCCCCAGCATGACTAACCGCTTTGGTCTCAGGCCGCTGGCCATCGCCACCTATCCGATGTACAAAGGTATCGCCCAATTGGTCGGCATGGCTGTCGTTGAGGGTCTTTCCACGGTGGAAGATGAAATAGCGGCGCTCAAAGCCAATTATGATAAATACGATTACTTTTATATTCATATAAAGGCCACGGATTCCCGCGGCGAAGACGGCAATTTTGCCGAAAAAGTCAAGGTCATCGAAAAAATTGATTCTCTGATGCCGGAAATCCGCGCGTTAAATCCTGACGTTTTGGTGGTCACCGGTGATCATTCCACGCCCGCGCTGATGGCAGGACACAGCTGGCATCCTCTGCCTGTTTTGCTTTCAGCGAAAAACTGTCGCCCCGACATGGCTGTTAGTTTCGGAGAGAGAGCCTGCATTACGGGGGGACTGGGCCGGATGCCGATGAAATACCTGATGAGCATCGCTTTGGCGCACGCGGGGAAACTGGAAAAATACGGCGCGTGATTTTATTCAATCAAAATCAAATCAACGGAAAGAAAAAACAATGATTATTCATGGACGGGAATTCCAGATTGCCTCTCTTGAGGAAATTCATCCAAAGATTATCGAGTTGATGAAAAAAATGCCCAAGGGTAAAGTTTTGGATTTTCCTGCCGGAACGGGAAGATTATCGTGGATGTTGTACAATGAAAAATTTCAAGTGACAGCAGCGGATATCGGTATTGATTTGTTCCGCAATCCAGAAATTCCCATTTTCAAGGCTGATATGGATGGCAAATTTCCCTTTGACGACGGCTCTTTCGATTATGCTTTTTGCATTGACGGGCCGGAACACATGGAAAATATGTATCATTCTTTCCGGGAATTCAGCCGAGTTCTGAAAAAAGGAGGGCTGTTTACCATGAGCTATCCGAATTATTCCAACATCGAATCCAGATTGCGCAATATTTTTTACGGTGTGCTGGAACCAGTAGAACCATATATCGAGGGGATGAGCAAAAATAACGGTCATATCAATCGGCCTGTCTACGCGCTTTTAAAAATGGCGTTGCAACAAGCCGGCTTGGAAATAGAAACAATTGGAAGTGAAAAAATAAAGTACAATCAATTATTACTTGCCCCAGTTGCTTTTATTATAAGCATCTTTACTCTGATCAAAGGAGAAAAAGGGAAAAAGAAGTACTGGCTTGATGAGACCAACTCTTGGAAAATACTTATGGGAGGAAACGGATTAATTATCAGTGCCCGAAAAATTAGATAAAAAAAGGGTGGATACTTCCACCCTTTTTTTCTGGATAAGATTACTCTAAACGCTTTCCAATATCATGGACATGCCCTGCCCGCCGCCGATGCAAAGCGAAGCCAGCCCGTGTTTTAAATTTTTCTTTTTCATCTGCATGGCCAGCGTATAGGTAATACGAGCACCCGAACAGCCGATGGGATGACCAATTGAAACCGCGCCGCCGTTAAGATTGCATTTTTCCGCATCAACTTCCAGTTCTTTCATACAAGCCAGAGCCTGTGAAGCGAAGGCTTCATTGAGTTCAAAAAGATCAATATCTTTTACTGTTAGATTCAGTTGTTTGAAAAGTTTGCGTGTTGCCGGAATAGGACCGAGTCCCATATAAGCGGGATCAACTCCGCCGCTGGCGAAACCCTTGATCTTGGCCAGCGGTTCGAGTTTAAGCTCTTTGACTTTTTCCGCGCTCATAACAATTACCGCTGCGGCGCCGTCGTTGATGCCGGAAGCGTTTCCCGCTGTTACAGTGCCGTCTTTTTTAAATACAGTGGCCAGCTTGCTCATTTTTTCCAGTGAAGTATCCATGGGACGTTCATCAACTTTAAATACTTTGGGATCGCCTTTTTTCTGCGGAATAACAACAGGCACGATTTCATCGGCCACTGCGCCGGAAGCGTTGGCAGCCCGCGCTCTCTGGTGACTTCTCAGGGAAAATTCATCCTGCTGCTGACGGGAAATTTTGTAAAGGGCCGCAATATTTTCCGCGGTAATGCCCATGTGATAGCCGTTGAAAATTTCATAGAGGCCGTCATAAACCATTAAATCGGTAATCTGGGAGAAAGGCATGCTCATGCGATAGCCCCAGCGGGCCTGTGGAACGGCATAGGGAGCGTTGCTCATCACTTCCATGCCGCCGGCCACTATAATTTCGGCATTGCCGGACTGAATGGCCTGCGTCGCCAGCGCGATGGCTTTCATTCCGGAGGCGCATACTTTGTTTACTGTATAGGCATTGGTTTCCTCCGGCATACCGGCATAAATACAGGCCTGTCGGGCGGAGTTTTGTCCCAGCCCTCCCTGTAAAACATTGCCCATGATTACTTCATCCACGTAAACAGGTTTCAGGGATTCATGATAATCATAATATTTTTTGTTTATTTCCGTCATTTCAAAACTGCCCAATGCGTCAGGGCGGCAGCTTTTCGAAAAACCGTCAATTGATGGTCTAAGTCCAGCGCGTTTGAGCACTTCCTTAATAACCAAAGCTCCGATATCAACGGTCTTCACGTCTTTTAAAGAGCCGCCGAATTCGCCTACTGCTGTTCGGGCGCCGCTAACAATTACAACTTCTTTCATTTCTAACTCCTTTCCAATATCATAATATTATTTAAGCCCATTTTCTGTCACACTGTTTGTGTAAGTATGGGGATTTCTTATAAATGAATCAGGACAGCGAAACTTGAAATTAATTTAGCATAATTTCTTTTTAAATGCATCAATCTGGTTTGCGAGCCACAAGCCACATGTTGTCACTGGTAGGGAAACGATCCCAGATGTTGAATCGGACAGTCTGGAATCCTGTATCCCTTATGATTTTGATAAGAGTTTTCGGCGTCCAGTAATTGACATGGTCAGGGTACCGGAACCCGCACCATTTTTGTCCCATGAAGACGCGATTAAGACAACCATAATTAGGCACCTTAATAATGAGATGAGCGCCGGATCGCAAGATTCGTAGAATTTTCTGCAGAACCTCACGGGGCGCAGATTCATGTTCTAAATAGGCGGACATGATTGCCGCGCTAAAGAAATCTTTCTCAAATGTATCTAATCCTACAAGGGCGCTGCCGTAAAAAACCCGGCCTCCGCGGGACTTAGCTATTTGTTGAGCCCTGCCGGAAAGATGTTTTGATATTTCAACACCAAAGGGAGTATATTTTTGATCGAGGCGGGACATCACCTCTCCCCCTCCACATCCAATATCGATTACCGGTCCGGTGGGAAAGTACTGCTTTACCAGGTCTATAAGCTTATCCCGGCGAATCAGTCTGTCCTTGAAACGCTCGATGACTCGCACGCCTCGACGCAGGGCTGATTCCTTTTTCTTTTTCTCCTGGGATACTTGATGAGATGTCTTTTCCCAGGCGAAGGTTTCCTCAAGATCTTCATAGGCAGGAGGATTTTCCAGATAAACCAGACAGCACCGAGCGCACATTTTTATGATCCATGGGTCCTTTGAATATATCGAAGGTTTTATATCTTTATTGTCATTGCCACATAGAGGACATGACCGATAAATGCCATTACTGGCTATGAATTCTGCTTGTTGGGCCATCATTTTCACTTATCTATTCATATTAAAAAAAGCGAATAAGTTTAGAGAAACTCTTACACAACTAATCATGTGTTTCAACCTTTTTTCTTATATTAAGTGGCTTTTGGAGAGAGTTTTTTTTGCTTGCTTACACCGTTTTTTTATTCTATACTCGCGGCGCTGTTGCAAATATAGATAACTAACATACGTAAGTTATCACAAAGTTAAAATTAATGAGATGATTTACAGAAATTTAAAAGGAGGAAAAAATGAAAAAAGTAATTGCTGTGGTTTTTCTTGTTTTATTGTTGGGTGCCGTTACATCTTATGCGGCTGGGTTAAAAGTGGGAGACAAAATTGGTGAATTCAAACTGAGTGCTGCTCTTGATGATAAGGAATATACCCTCAGTTCACCGGAATACGCAGGCAGAGTTGTTTATATCGTATATGCCAGCTCGAGCTCAGCAGATGATAATGATCATGTAACTGAGGCAATAAAAGCCAACAAGGATATCGAGCTTCTGAAAAAAGAAAATAAGTACGTTGGATTGGGTATAGGAAACGAGAAGGACAGTCCGGTGCCTAATTTCATGATTAAGATGATCTCCAAGCGCAAGCAGAAGAGTTCCGGATCCATCATCCTGCTCGATCCGGATTTTACATACGGCAACCTCGTGGGGGCTCCGCACAAAATCGCCACATCAATCCTTGTTGACAAGGAGAGAGTTGTTCGTTACATTTATTCAGGTAAAACTCCTATGGAGAATATTCCCAAACTTATCGACTTAATAAAGAAATATGCAGAAGAAAAGTAAATTGCCTGTCATTTAGCAATATTCCCCCTCGATTTCTCAAATAGGATTCGAGGGGGAATATTTTATTTGAGATAAAGCCGCTCATGGTCAGTATTATTGACGGGAATAAAATAGCACAGGATATTCGTAATGAAGTGCGCCAAAGCGCTATTTCGCTCAAAGAGCAAAAGGGAATTATCCCGGGTCTGGCCGTTGTACTTGTAGGCAAAGACCCTGCCTCGCAGATGTATGTGGGAAGAAAAGCCAAGGCGTGCGCGGAAGTTGGTTTCCTCTCCCGCGAGTATAAGCTTCCCGCAGATATAAGCGAAGCGAAGTTATTAGGTTTGATCAATGATCTCAACAAGGATCAACTTATTCACGGCATTCTGGTTCAGCTTCCGCTGCCGAAAAACATTTCTACGGATAAAATCATTGCCGCCATCGATCCGCACAAAGACGTGGACGGTTTTCATCCCTACAATGTTGGCGGTCTTATAACCGGCTCGCCGCTGTTTATTCCCTGCACGCCTCAAGGCATCATGGAATTAATCGCCCGTACCGGTATCGATCTGAAAGGTAAAGAAGCAGTTGTGGTCGGACGAAGCAATATTGTCGGGAAGCCAATAGCTCTGTTACTTTTGGCCCAACATGCCACTGTTACTATTTGTAACTCAAGGACAAAAGATTTACCATCTGTTACACGCCGGGCTGATATTTTAATTGCAGCTGTTGGTAAACCTCATATGATTAAGGCGAATATGGTGAAAGATGGTGTGATAGTAATTGATGTTGGTGTAAATCGTTTGGAAAACGGCAAGTTGGCGGGAGATGTTGATTTCAACGAGGTTGCTCCCAAAGCATCATTTATCACGCCGGTTCCCGGCGGCGTTGGTCCAATGACCATTGCCATGTTGATGAAGAACACGCTCGATGCGGCAAATATGACAACTCAAGTCTTTCACACCTAAAATTTCTGAAATTTTTAGAGAGGATATTTCCGCAATAAAGCGACTTTATACCGTATAATCATAGTTTTTCAAAGTCGCTCTTTTGATAGGATTTATTCACATCATCAAAATAACTCGTCCGGTTGTTTGTCACTAAATATAAGGTATAAAAATGGAAATAGTTTTTTGGAAGTCGAATATTAAAATTAATGCTTCTTCTTGTTTTTCTAAAATGTTCTTTCAGAACGTGAGCTTATGGAGACAGTGACGGAGAGATTAGATCATCTTTTCTCTCAGATATAATAGTCTGTTCTCGGCGCGAAAATCGCGCCGTGCCACTTATAACAAATACCATTATGGTCAGATCAAATCGATGCGTTACTACCACAGATAGGTTAAAAAAAACTTTTTTGTTTCATATCTTATATTTTTCAGTAATCGATTAACCGAACCGTTTGATGTAATTCCGAATTCGCACTTCTTACAAATGAAGTCATTGGGAGAGGGCGCGCCACAATATATCTGGCTGATCTTTTGCAACATTTTGTCTCCGTTCCAAATATCTTGTATTGTATTATTTTTCAGATTGCCAACGATCTCCGCTCTCCCCATATCATTACAACAAAGAACCACATCTCCATCAAAACATATGACCATTTCACCTAATGGTCGACCGGCGTTGCATCCACGCAAGGAGGTTTTGTTGTTGACAGATATCTCAGGTAATAAACCGGCCCTGTTATTAGGTAATGGCATTCTCACGGATATATTTTTTTGGCGAAAAAAAGAACGAACTCGTTTCGCTTCTCCTCTTGGCCAATGATGTGGAATACTTTGAATGCCGACTTTCTCTTTGGGATAATTCTGCAATAGATAGTCTATATTTTTTAGTGTCTTGCCGATGTTTAAACCCATTATCTGTTTATATACATCTGGTGAAATTCCATGACAACTGATTGTAATTGACCCATTAAACCCTGTTTCCTTCAATGAATCCACCACTTCAGGTGCCATAAGTTCAGCATTAGTTTGAATGCTGAACTTAAGATCCGACTGTATTACATAGCGCAATCTGTCGATTGCTATTTTCGGGTGAACAAATAAATCTCCCATATTACAGAATAAGACTTGACCTTTAAACTTATTCTTTTTTGATAAATCGCTAAAATCATCGATTATTTTAATAAATAAATTTTCATCCATAATCCCCATGGGATTCTTTTTTTTCAGTAATGGATATGGGCAAATAGAACATCTAGCATTACAATATGAATGAATATCAACGATAAGTTGTTTAGGATATGAATCACGAGGGGGAAATGGCAACATTTGACTCTCCTTCGATAATATTATTGATTCTTATTGATAAGAACTTTCATTTACGCACGTATGATGTGAGAGTATATGAAAAAAAATATTGTATATCAAGTTTTTACACACGCGCAGAAAAAAAACAACGCTATTATATTGCTTGATTATGATTATACAACGTTGAACCTCTGTGGATTTAAAAATGATTATTCGGACGTTGTTGCTCTGGATAAAGAAAGGGGGATTCTTATCCCGAAAATATAAACAGCCAGCCGACACCAGCGAGATAAGGCTGCTGGAAATTATTGCCGAGTTAAATCAGGATAAGCTAATTCACGGCATTCTGGTTCAGCTTCCGCTGCCGAAAAATATTTCTACGGATAAAATCATTGCCGCCATCGATCCGCACAAAGACGTGGACGGTTTTCATCCTTACAATGTGGGTGGCCTCATAACCGGCTCGCCGCTGTTTATTCCCTGCACGCCTCAAGGCATCATGGAATTAATCGCCCGCACCGGTATCGATCTGAAAGGTAAAGAAGCTGTTGTGGTCGGACGCAGCAATATTGTCGGGAAACCAATAGCCCTGTTACTTTTGGCCCAACATGCCACTGTTACTATTTGTCATTCACGGACAAAAGATTTACCATTTGTTACACGCCGGGCTGATATTTTAATTGCAGCTGTTGGCAAACCTCATATGATTAAGGCGAATATGGTGAAAGAGGGAGCCGTCGTGATTGATGTCGGCGTCAACCGCCTAGAAAACGGCAAGCTGGCGGGAGATGTTGATTTTAACGAGGTTGCGGCCAAAGCATCATTTATCACGCCGGTTCCCGGAGGTGTTGGCCCGATGACCATTGCCATGCTCATGAAAAACACACTTGCTGCGGCAAATATGTTTTCATAAATGTCAGTTTCTTGTTGCTTATGAGCATAGGCAATGCAAGAGCAAATAAAAAAAATTTCAAAGATTTTCTATATTTTAATGGTGCTAAGTGGACAAAAAGAGTGATGCTATTAATATAGCAAACATTATTTACTCAATTAAATTTTTATCAAATCAGAAGTTTTATGGAGGTTTCTAATAGAAATAGAATTAAAAGTTACTTTGGATTACAATTCTTGAAAATCATAGTAAATTGATCTTTCCAGTTATCATTAATAGAAACAAACTTATAAAATATGTCATGTCTATGAACTAAATGACTGTACTTTAAATCTATACATTTAAAATTTAATTTTGAAAGAATAAACGAAAGTCCTTCTGGAGAAAAATGCCAGAAATGTTGTTCCGGCACCCAAGCATACCATCTTTTTCTAAATATCCTTGGGTACATACCCAAGTAGTTTGTTTGAGTTAGTATCAAGTATTTATTTGGAATAAATTTCTCTAATTGATAAATAAACTCGTTAATGTTTTCGATATGTTCAAACACTTGAGTTAAGACGATAAGGTCAAATGACGATTTTTCTAAACTAATATTTGGGAAATAACCACAAATCACGTTCAACCCACGAGCTTTGGCTTTTTCAGAATTTAATTTACTTGGCTCAATTCCTAAAACATTGTAACCACACTTGCCTAACTCATGAAGAAATAATCCGTCCCCACACCCAATTTCAAGAATTTTAGATCCGCTTGGGATGTGTTTTTTAATAACTTCAATAAATGTTAATAATGCATCTTTCCAATCTTTTGGAAGGTCATCTATATTTCTAATAATAGAATTACCTGGATTGAATTCTATATTTTCATAATCAGGGCGTTTGGGTGGTGGATAAGTTAAAGCGTTTTTACAATTTTTACACGATAAAATTTGTGAGTTCTTTAAATTAATATAAATTATTAATTCGTTTCCACAGAATGGACAATTAATATCTAATGATTTTTTATTTTCCATAAAATATCTATAAAATTTAAATTCTATTTTCGTGATTGTAACTTTTTTCTCGAAAACTTATCTATCTTCAATTTAAGTCTTTCTTGATATCAAATCTAATCCGGATTATTGTTTTATCATCTTAATGAATCTGGCCGGATTTCCCGCCCACACTTGATTCGGTGGAATATCTTTGGCAACCACGCTGCCCGCGCCTATAACCGAATAATCTCCTATTTTTACGCCTTTCAGAATGGTTACGTTGGCGCCCAGCCAACAGCCCTTGCCTAGTGCAACCGGCGTCTTGGGAATATTAATGTTACCGTCCAGACATCTATCTTTATAGTAGATGGAATGAAAATCAGTATCATATATTTTACAGCTTCCGCCGATGGCTACGTGATCCCCAATAATTATCTCCCGTGCACAGTAGATGGTGGAGTTCGAAATGCCCACACCGTCACCGATAATGAGCTTTGCTCCCGTGTGAACATTGATAAATGTTTTTGCATCTCCACCGATGGGATTGTCCTTCAGGGACGAAGTTATCACGACCTGATGACCAATCCTCAAATCCCCTTTATTGCGAAGACTAATCCTCCCGCTGATTCTCAAGCTGGGATCATACTGAACATTGTTGATTTTAAGTATAAATGAATTATAAATAAAATTAAACGATTTAATTAGTGACATCAAAGTTGCTCCTTAGTCCAGGCTTTAAGAATAGTCTCCCTTATCTTTTCATAATTCTCTTTCGCCTTGGAGCTGCGATTTTCCCAGATGTAGATAAAGCGGAGCATGAAGTAACTCACATAGGCCAGAGAAAGGGCGATGCCGTTCCAGCCCATAAGAAAAGTATTCCTTTTCACAAAGGTGCGATACGTGGCATCAATAACCGACTTGAAAATACTTCGCAAGGGGATGTCCTTCCGGAACATTCTTCCCTCCGCCCGGCAATAACGCACATGACGTTCCATCATTGTATCCACAGTTTCATGGGTTAGGTGGTAGAGGCAGGCTTCCGAAGAATTATCCATCCGGTATTCCCGCTTCGAATCCATGACCAGAGCGCTGTGCACATCATCATATCTCACCTTGGCAATACTTCTGCGAAATACAGAGGGGTGGAGATCACTGTACCAGGGGGAACGGGGTGATTCTATTCCCAAAACGTAGCGCCGATAAGGCACGCGGATAATATCATAGGGAAAATCCTTGCGGTCGATCAATTCGCGGATTTTCTTGGCAAGTTGCGGATGGATAACATCGCTCGCCGTCAGTAAGATTATCCACTCGCAGGTTGCATTTCCTAATAATATTTCAAACTCCCGGGGATCGTATTCCCGGTTATCTATCACGAATATCTTATCTGTGTACCTGCCGACGATATTTCTTGTCCGATCGGTGCTCTGCTTATCCACCACGATGATCTCGTCGCACCATGTTGCACAGCGGAGTGTCGCTTCGATGCGGTGTTCTTCGTTGTAAACGGGAATGATTGCGCTAATAGACATTTTTTATCTCTCTTTCACTTATTCTGGATAGGGCTTTGGCGGCACCATTTTACCGTCCTTGCTTAAGGATAAAACATTTACCATTATAATAGAATTATGTTCCTTCCATTGCTATAGGTTTAGCCAATGGTTCCATTTCTGTAATAGGAAGGCCAAATGCTATTTTGGGATATGTGTTTACAAGAGGATTAATCATAACCTGAAGGAGAAAGGGGGTCTGCGGATCTTTCCACATTTGTTTAAGCGCGGATATTACATCTTTCGGTTTATCAATTGTAAGGGATTGTATCCCGTATGCTTGGGCTATCTTCGAAAAATCAGGCGCCGAGTATCCCCAATAGGTGGACTGATAACGCTTATTAAAATAACTTTCCTGGAACTGCCTTACCATACCGTAGCACTCATTATTTATAACAATTATTTTAATTGGCAACTTGTTTTTAATTATGGTTTCAAGTTCCTGTATGTTGAATTGGAATCCGCCATCGCCCGCTATTAAAACTACGGGCTGCTCCGGGTAAGCCAAGCTTGCGCCAAGCGATGCAGGGAGAGCAAAACCCATGGAAGCCATACCGCCGGACGTGATGAATCTTTGATCTGCTCCTAATTCAAGCGATTGGGCTGCCCACATTTGATGTTGGCCTATGTCTACAACGAATGCCGCCGCTAAATTTGATTTCCTTGATAGCAGATGCATAAATTTATTGGGATTAATACCCGTGATTCCCTTTAATTCTGAAATATCAGGCCAAGATTGTTTTAGGTTTATAATTTTTTTCATCCAGTCACTGTGATCCGGCAGCTTGTATTGCGCTGAAATTTCCTCAGTCATAGCTAGGAAAGGTTGGATATGAGCCAGTATCGTTCTACATCCTTTTATACGATTATTTATTTCTCCCTCTTCACAATCTATGTGATATATTATTTTACCGGCCTTGAAAGCCTTTGTATCAGCGCCAGTTTGTCTTATATCAAGGCGGCTGCCTATTACCATCAAAAAATCAGAATTCCCGATCGCCTTATTCGCCCAACGGTTCCCATAAGTTCCGATCATGCCTAAACGTAAATGATGATCATAGGGTAAAATATCTACAGCCATAAGCGAATTAACAACAGGGACCTTGACCTTTTCAACAAAGTTCCGAAATAGTTCTCTGGCACGGGCTGAATGTATTCCTCCTCCTGCTAAAATTAGCGGGCGTTTTGCCGAAGATAGTTTCTTTAACAATTCGATAATCAATTTTTTATCCGGACTTTTTATCACGGGGGAAGATAAACGAATAGGCATAGGACTATCAATCTCAGAACCCTGGACGTCCATAGGTATATCAATTAACACGGGACCGGGTCTATCTGATAAAGATAAATTGTAAGCCTTTTCCAAAATATCAGGAACTTCTCTCGGCGCATTTACACGCCAAGCCGCCTTGGTAATGGGGTGGGCAATAGATACTATATCGGTTTCTTGAAAACCTTGTTGCCGAATAGGTTTATTTCCCTTCTTTTCGTAAGTATTGACTTGGCCTGTAATAAAAATGGCGGGGGATGAATCAAAATAGCAGGTGCCGATTCCTGTAAGTAAATTAATCGCACCTGGTCCACTTGTTGCCATTGCTACCCCCGGCCGGCCCGTAACACGGGCCACAGCATCAGCGGCAAAAGCTGCTGCTTGCTCGTGATGACAACTAATAAGATTAATTTCACCCTGCCGGTGTATAGCATCTATTATATGGGTTATCATTCCGCCTGCAACTTCAAAGACGAAATTAATTTTTTGGGCGTTTAAAAAAGCGGCTATATATTCTGCTACGTTAATTTTCCACCTCGTTTTTCTATTCCATAATTTATTGCTTTACCAAATCTTCCATGCGGCCTGGCCTGAGTCCCACATCTGATTCAACATCTCGTATTCCCGGTAAGTGTCCATGCCTATCCAGAAGCCGTTATGCTGGAAGGCCATCAGTTGACCATCGGAGGCTAATTTGTCCATTGGAGTGCGTTCTAAAATACATTCCGAATCAAGATAACGGAATACTTCGCGGTTAAAGACAAAGAAGCCGCCGTTGATCCACTCCGCCTGAACCTTTTCGCGGAAACTTCTCACCTTGCCATTGTCCAACAGATCTAAAACACCATATCGCGAGGGGGCTTGGGTTGCCGTAAGAGTGGCAATCTTTCCGTGGGATTTGTGAAATGAGGTGAGGCCCTTCAGATCAACGTCAGCAAGACCATCGCCATAAGTAACCATAAAGGATTCCGTATCAATATAGGGCTCGATGCGTTTTACCCTACCCCCCGTCATGGTGTGTAAACCTGTATCCACCAGAGTAATTTCGAAGTCCTGTTCCGTATGGTTGCTCTGGAAAGAGATGCGGTTTTTCTTTCCTAAGTAGATAGTGAAATCATTGCTGATTGCTTCGTAATTCAAAAAGTAGTCCTTGATAATGCCGCCCTTATATCCAAGGCAAAGTATAAAACGGCGGAAGCCATAATGAGCATATATTTTCATTATATGCCAGACGATAGGTTTGCCGCCCACTTCCACCATTGGCTTGGGCTTGAATTCCGTTTCTTCGCGAAGCCGTGTTCCCATACCACCGCAGAGAATGACCACAGGGATGTTACTCTTCATAAAGACTCCTTAAAGATTTCTTATTTTACTCCAAATCGTCTAGCATTAATGATTCAGGTTTTACGCCTTTGCTTATTAAAGGGATATTCCTTTGAGCATGGCCAGCGGTCGCGCAATATAATAATTGCGCCTTATTATAAGGAATATTTTAACCTAATTTTAAAAATATTAACAGACAGATAACCGATTGTCAACCTGTCCTCCCTCTACATGTATTTATGAACATATCTGTAGCAGAGTCTCCAAAAAGTTCTTTTCTGTTTATAGATCAAACGATGCATTTTGGCTTGAATGCTCCTTTTATAAACAGGTATTTCTATCTTTTTCTTTGGCCTCTTGCCACTTTTTTCTTTCTTGATCAGATTGGAAAAATAAGGAAAAAATTGATGTTTATTCAATAATAAACGTCTTGCTTCCTTTATGGCAGGAAGTCTTTTCTCCCAATCGTCATGCTCCAAGACGTCCTTAATCCGGGCAAGCGCCTCTTTGGGATGGGTAATATCAATCCTGATAAATGCATCGGCAGGGAAATATTCTTCCAGATTTGTACAGCCATAGTAGATGGGAACGGTCCAGCAGAGGAAACAATCGGCTATCTTTTCCGTCCAGTAATCCGGACAACAGCTGTTTTCAACAGCCAAGGAGTATTTATAGGGAACCAACGCTTCCGCTTTGTCGGCGATGTACCGGTTTGCCCGGCCAAAAATATCCACCGTAAAATTTCCCCGCTTTTTAATATGGTCTAAAAAGACCAAGCGCTTGAAGTGGCCTGGAATTTCCGTTTGATTACCGAGAATCCAGGAGAGAGATTTCTTCTTCTTCGGCGGCGGCATCACCTGGAGTTCTTCATAACTTCGATTCACATACCAGGGAAGGGCAGGTTGAGACTGTATGTATTTGTCATCGGCATGGTGAGTGACTTGTGTATATATACGGGAAAATTGTTCATAGCCTTCCACCAGCCAGTCGTTAAAACCGGGGAAATAGGGATCCTGGACGATCGCCCATACGTTTTCCTGCGGGCAGGTCACAGAGATGGGATTACGCATCTGACTTCGCAGAACGATCATGAAATCGCATTCTGCGACCTGATTATATGTAAAATGGATTCCATCCCAGACTCCTTTTCCCGCAGGAGTTTGACGCATTAAATCCGGCCCCTCAGAGTCCTGTACGATTCTTACAATTGTCTTATCCATAAATTTTACTCTGCAAGGCGAATTTACCAAATTTACTTTTACAGCATGTCATATTTTTCGAGACAAGTCACTTGCGAAGTGGTTATAGGAGAATAGATATAATTTCATCAAAAAACTTAGGTTTTTGTCCAGTTAATATTGATGGCTTCGCGGATAACATGTCTTATGTAATCAGTATCCAGCGAATCTAAACACCTGCTATGTACCTTGCCGTTACATCCCTTTTGACGGCAGGGGACGCAATCCATCATCTGGTGATCTTTTCACAGATATTTTAAGGGAGTTTATATGTGGATTTGTCAATAATCTGCATGATGGCCTTTATGAATCTTTCTTGTTTTTTGCGTTAAGAATATCCGCATAGATGTCTTGATATTTTGCCGCCACCTCATCCCATGTATTATGAGTTGCTGTTTTATAGGCAGCTTCAGCCAACGGCCTGCGAATATTATTGTTGAACAGCAGTGCTATCTTTGCCGCGATGTAATCGATATCGGATGTATCTTTGACAATAAATCCATTTTTATCTTCCCTGACGATATCTTTAGCTCCAACATTACTGCTGATAACTACAGGCAAGCCAGCCGCCATTGCTTCGAGTACAACCATGCCGAATGTGTCAAATTTGGAAAGCATAATATAAAGATCGCTTGCTAAATACATTCTGATTAATTTTTTTTTATTTAACGGGCCGGTAAAAATGACATCAGAGATGATTTGAGCTTCTTTGGCAATCTTCATATATTTTTTTATATCTCCTTTGCCGGCGACTATCAGTTTGAATTTATGATTTTGTGCTTTTAATTTAGCCAGAGAAAGCAAAATGTTATCAAGACCTTTTATTTCAAAATTCATGGACGCAAATAAAATAATCGGCTCTTCAGAACTAAAGCCATATTCTTTTCTGATAGTGGCACGGATTGATCTTTTATCTGCGGTCGCGTAATCATTTAAATCCACACCGGGGTTAATAACACTAACTTTATCGGGGTTGATATTGTATTCCTGTAAAAAAATATCTTTAGTCAGACTGGAGACGGCGATAAATTTTTTACAATTGCCTTCATAAACAAGTTTTTTTTCCACCCATGCGGTGACCAGATCATAGAGGCTCATCTTTTTACGGCGGATATTATGAACCCAGTAGCGGTGCGGAATGCCGTGCATAGTGAAAATATCGGCCGCGAAAATTCTTTCGTGGCTGTGTACGAGAGAAAAATTGTTGCGATTGATCTGGCGTTGGACAAAATAAGCAAAGCTTAGCGTAGTTAAAAATTTGGGGAAAGAAAAAATGGGAATTCTATGAAATCTTATCGAGGTGGATGACGTCTGCCAGCGATTGGCCAATACATGAAAATCAAAGTCTGTTTGGTTGGCAAGCCTGCCGGTCAGTTCGGCGACAAATTGTTCGGCTCCGCCGAGCAAACCGTATTTAGGTATAATCACTGCGACTTTATGCATAAATCCTGATGGCGTTATTCATTTTTTAGTGAATTAGCTCTAACACAGAAAGTCGAAAAAATCATGTTTTAATAACTCCGCATATATGGTATCAACTGCACCGGAAATGGATGTGAATTATGAAAAGATACTACAATTTGTTCAAAACTTTTAAAAACTGGCGGATATATCTTGCTTATAAATACGGACTTGCCGAGACGCAGCCTCTGGTATTTAAGACGCGCAATGGCGTGATTGTGGAAGTTCCCCTCAGACTTCTCCAAACTTTTAAAGAAATTTTTATGGATGAATGTTACCTTGCCGGTTTGGAACATCCCATTCCCTCCGGCGCGACTGTGGTCGATATTGGAGCCAATGCCGGTTATTTTACCCTTTTTGCCGTCTCACATTTTGCCGATGCCCGTGTATTTTCTTTTGAACCGGTGCCGGTCAATTATGCTCAATTGGAACGCCACCGCAATCTGAACCGTTCCAAACCGATAAAATGTTTTCCGAAAGCCGTGGCCGGACAAGCAGGAGAGATCATTCTTTCCTTTGATTCCAGCGATTCTTTTACCACCAGCGCTACAATTTTTAAACAAACTGACCAGCAGACAGAGTCCATCAAAGTTCCTTGCCTGACCCTTAGGCAAATAATGGATGAAAACGGCATTGATAAATGTAACCTTCTGAAAATGGATTGTGAAGGAGCAGAATACGATATTCTATATAATTGTTTCCCGGATTATCTGCAACGAATAGATCAGATTGCCATGGAAGTGCATAGCGGAGGGCAGAAAAACCAAAACATTGAATCTATGGAAGCTTTCTTAAGAAAACAAGGATTTCTCACGCGCCGGAGGCCAGTCGGCATGCTATGGGCCTGGCGTAAATCAAAATAAATAATTATTTCAGAAATGGTCTTATGACGACTGGATGAATTCCCGTGTCTGTCACTGTTTTTCGAGATTCCACAAATAATAAATTGTTTCACCGGCAATAACAATCATAGAAATGATTTCAAGCCTCTTTTGTGAACGGAAGAGATTAACAAGTAATAAAATAATCAGATATTCCAATTTTCCTTAAACAATTATGATGTTCTTAGTGTTTTCTTGTTTTATATTTAAGACGGACCCTCATCTCTTATGCAGCCTCGTGGCGCACTTACTGGATGAAGGTGTTAACGCTAAGGCTCACTTCAAAAGCTATATTGAGGGAGAAGAACATACTCGTTGACATTAATGCCAAGCATGCTTATATTATAAACTAGGAGATGAAATGACGCAATTAAACGAGATACTGCAATGCACGTATTGAGTCTATTCTACTGGATGTTAACATAAAAAAGAATACACAGGGTCTTCGTGGTGATTATCACCCTTAAGAGACCAACTGTAAAATGAAGGACTCCAGCTAAAAGACAACACGACATAAGTGGTTCTTGTTAACCCCTCGCAAGAATAAAGGTTCTACGAGGGGTTTTTATTTTTCTCAGGAAAGACATGGTGAAAAAATGAGTCAGCAAGAGGAAATCATCGTGCGGGAGCTTGACAAAAACCCCGATATTCGCATTACGGACTTGGAGAGTATGACGGAGTTGCCCATTGGCGAAGTCTGCAAGATCCGATACTTCTGGAGAAGGGAAAAGAAACGGGAGGGGAAGAGATTGGCACTTGTCAAGTCATTGGAAAAATCAAAGATACATTACGGAAGTGCAGACCACACCCATAACTGTTCAGTGTCGGGTAGTTGTCAAAATTGAGGATTACTGATGGGAAGAGAGTAACGGTAATCTCACTGGTTTTGAAAACGTGCAGTGCTTTGTTATGTTTGATTCGAAATAAAAAAAGTATGTGTTGGAAAAATAATGTGTGTTCGGCTATTATTACTTTCAAAAGTACTACACGAGCTTCTAACAATCTTTTTTAACTCCGAATCGTGACAGTGAATCTCCTTTGCTGTTATTTTTGTTGCGACTGTCCAGTGATCCCAAACCTTGCCACCTAGACAAATGATTGCTGTATTTTTTTTATTTGATGCTAAATGTTTGTGCAATGTATCCCAATATTGATCTAGAGATATTTCCTTGTTATTCCAGTATGGCGTCAAAATAACTATATCTGGAATTGACAGATATTTCAAAATTTCCGAGATAGTTCTTCGTTTTGTCCCTTCTGTAAGAGAACCAGTCAACAGATTATTTTGATTTAAAAATTTCACAATTATTTCAAAAGTCTGTTTTACGTCAAAATTTACAGAAGATATTGTAAGAGCATTTAAAACAGAATAAATGCCGCATAAGCAATCTAAACTACCTTGGTAAATGGGATTTTTCATTTAAAACTTCTCTTCACATAACAATTAATATTCGGACTCCACTTTTACGATAATTCGGATTTCATCATAGCATAAGTTGTCCCTAATTTTTTTCTATCTTATCATTCCAATCTCAGACCCTAGCTTTGTTTCCTTCTCGCGGAGTTTCCGGATTGCCTTCCTGAAGCGCTCATACCGCCTCGCCGATTCGACGATGAGAAGGAAGCCTAGGATAATAAAGAATACACCTGCGCAAAAATAGAGCAGACCACTCAGAAACTTCATGATAACAAGACCGACAGACGTGAAGGCTAGGCCTGTCTGCATATATGAATGCATAGTCCTCTCGCGTGAGAGAAGGGTTTGTTCTTCCATGAGTAGCAGTTTTATATCGTCGTTGCTGTCCATGTCCTGCACCATCCTGTGAGATTTCGTTCTCTGTGAGTTGCTATTACTCTATCAGCACAGAAGAGAAAATGGCAAGCTGTAAATAGAATATTGTCCTGGCCATGAGATATTCAAAAAAAGTTATTTTGCCATAGATCAGACCGGACAAAGACGGACGATGAATAAGGAATACCATTTGAAAGAAGGTATGCTCGTGAAAAACCCTAAATGCTCACTAACAGGAAGTAATGTTTGCTGAAAACATCTACAAGTCCTCAAGTTAAATTGGTCGTGAATCCGGTCGGGACAAGATAGGTTTTTAAGGGTACAGACAGGTTTAAAAGCTCAATAATATGGCGGAATAAGACTTTTCATTCGATCTTTCACGCCTGTAACCGGGGGTCAACTCCCCGTGGGGATGCCAGTATACAAGTAAAAATGGCAACTTAGAAAAAGTTGGCCCTTTTTATTTGTGAAACTTCAATTTAATGAGACTCGCTGAAAACGAATCCCGACAAGTCGGAATGAAGTTTAAAGCGCTAGTCGAATTATCCCGCAAAGCGGAGGGTAAGAACCCAAAGCTTGTTTTTGGGTTCTTACCCGTGATTAGCTGGATATGTATTTTATTCTTCTTTTTTCTTACTTGTTCGTTTTTTTGGTGCCGCTTCATCCGCTTCAGCTGGTTGTTTCTTTGGCTTTTTGGGTGTTGCTTCATCTGCGGCAGCATCTTGCTTTTTAGGTTCTTTAGGCACTGTTTCATCCTTGGCTGCCGGTTGTTTCTTTGGTTCTTTATCAGCCGCTGCTTCCTTCTTTTTAGGTTTCGACTCAGCCTGTTTTACTTTTTGCGCCGGTTCTGATTTTTCCTCTTTCTTTGCCGCTAGATCGGCTAACTTTTGTATTTTAGCTTGCGCTAATTCCTGGGTAAGCTTAACAAACTTCTCAAAAGCTGCAATTCTTACATTAGTCTCTCTAATTTTAGATTTCAGACTTTTAACAAGAGGATCGCTTTGAGCTTTCTCTTTGCTAATCCCTTTTTCAGCTATTTTCTGCAATCGCAAAGCCAGTTTTTTTTCAAATATCCGGAGCTGTTCAATTCTTACATCCTTACTTTTTGATGCCATTTTTTCCTCTCCTTGTGTTTATTAAATAATTTATGTCTAAAAATAACAATATTTTCACTTTAAAGCTATAAATATTATTACTTATAAGATTAATTTTCTCCTCATAAATTTTATTGAAACTCATTTCAAATAATTTTTCCGCTTTTATCTTCGTTCCATAAATCCAATAACTTCAATATGCTCTGTCTGCGGAAACATATCCACAGGCAAGAAACTTCGTAGATCATAACCACATTCATTTAAATATTTAACATCTCGCGCCTGCGTGGCAGGATTGCAGGAAATATAAATAATTTTTTGCGGTTGCCAAGCTACCATTGCCTTTAACATTGTTTTTTCACAACCTATGCGAGGAGGATCAAGGACAATCAAATCGATTTTATTCCCTGGCGGCAGAAATCCTTCCTGCAATACATTTTCAATATCCCCATGAATAAATTTTGCATTTTTCACACCTGCATTTTCAGCATTTATTCGCGCGTACTTTACTGATTTTTCATTTATTTCTATGCCTATAACATTTTCAGCACAAGATGAAAGAAAAATAGAAAAAAGTCCGCTGCCGCAATAGGCATCAACCAGAGTATTTATTTTATTCGTTGCGGCCAGACGGCAAACCTCATCGACCAATTGATCCGTCAAATATAAATTGGCCTGAAAAAATCCATCGCGGGGTACCATGAAATTTTTGTCTTTTACTATTCTTATAATCAACTCTTTTTCACAAGGCTCACCGGGAAGACAGTCGGACCAAACTGTCAGTTGCGCATCTGTATTGCGTCGCAACTGCTTATTTTCCCTCAGAAGGCGCATTTTTTCATTAATTGTTTCTTCCATGATTTCACAACGCGCGATGTCCACAAGCTCGCCACCGGAAATATCTAAAAAACCGATTTTCCAGCCCCTCGACTCGCTTTCGGCATGATATTGGGCTTTCCCCCGATAATGATAAACCTTTGGCGCAGCTATCGCCTCCAAAACAGGTGGAGATGCCATTTTGCCTATTTTCCAAAAAGCTTCCTCTACCTGCTTTTTTTTAATTTTCAGCTGATATTCATAATCCAAATGCTGATAGCAGCAACCGCCACATTTCCCATAATAACGGCACAAGGGTTTTACTCGTGCTGGTGATGGCTTGATCATTTTTAATATTTTACCGCGGACAAATTTCTTCAGCTGAATGATTTCAATTTCCAGTTCATCTCCCGGAGCGGAAAAGGGAACAAAGACAACGAAGTTATCAATGCGGCCAACGCCTTCCCCACCGAAAGCTATTGATTCAATTTTTATTGCCATGCGATCTTTGAGCTGCAAAACAATCCTCCTTTAATGTAGATAATACCATTTCTAAATCGAAGATGATATCGAGACGGCTAGGAAAAGGCAACGAGGCAAATAACCTAAAGGTCACGCGTTGTACCATACATTGAAGAAACCGACAACAACGCCAACAAAAATAGCACTTTGATTTAGAATTGGTATAGCACATAGATAAAGTAGCCGTCAACTTGAGGCAGTATTTTTCTTTACAACTGGGAATAATGTTGTTAATTAAGTTACTATTTAAAATAGTATTTTACGAGGCCGTTAATGTCTTCAGAAAGAAAATCAATTCTCTGCCCCAATTGCCGCAAGCTGATCAGCATGGATGAGCCTGCCTGTCCTTATTGCGGACTTATACGTCCCGGTTTGCACAATACCGCGGGTATTATTCGCAAGATTTTTTTGGGCTCCGATCCGATTAGAACTATTATTTATATTAACATTGCTTTTTATGTTCTGTCGCTGCTTTTGGATCCGGAAGGAATTTTTGCTGGCGGAGGTGCTTTTAATTTGCTGTCGCCGTCAAATCAGAGTCTTTTTTTATTAGGAGCAAGCGGCACCATCCCTGTTACAGGGGCTCATCGTTTTTGGACTTTAATTTCCGCTTCTTTTTTGCACGGTGGAATTCTGCATATTGGCTTCAACATGATGGCGCTATATCAACTAGGACCATTTGTTTTGCGGGAATTCGGGTTCCATCGTTTTATCAATCTATATATTATTACCGGAGCTTGTGGTTTTGCGGCTTCCGTCCTATTCGGCGTTCCCTTCACAATAGGAGCTTCTGCCAGCATCTGCGGATTAATCGGCGCCATTATATATTACGGCAAAAGCCGCGGCGGCTCTTACGGAGAAACCATATATAAACAGGCAATGGGCTGGGTCGCAGGGTTAATATTCTGCGGAATAATATTCTCCGGCATAAATAACTGGGCGCACGGCGGAGGAATATTATCAGGGATACTCCTGGCTTTCCTGATGGGTTATAACGACAATAAACAGGAAAGTGCCTGGAGCAAGCTTTTGGCCTATGCCTGCATCTTACTTACGGTGGTAATTTTAATCTGGGCGGTTATTTCTTCTTTGCTGAATGGCAGAGGTATTGTAATCTAGTAAAAATGGAAGCACAACCAAAGAAAACACCAAAGAAAGCGCATTGGTATCAATACAACTAAAGAGGAGCATCCTAGAATGTCCGATCAATCAACTTCCCCCCAGCAGACACTGCAAGCTGGTGCTGAATTACATGGATTTAAAGTTTTACGCGTGGAAGCATTTCCTGAAATACGAGTTACAGCTTACGAAATCGAACACAAAAAAACCGACGCCAAAGTTCTACACCTGCACTCATTCGACCGTGAAAATTTATACGCGATTGGCTTTCGCACTCCGCCTGCTGATTCAACGGGACTGCCGCATATTTTGGAACATTCCGTGCTGGCAGGCTCCGAAAAATATCCGCTGAAAGATGTTTTTAAAGAATTGATGCGCTCGACGCTGCAAACCTTTATCAACGCCTTCACTTACCCGGACAAAACGATTTATCCGGTAGCGAGTCAGATAAAAGCTGATTTTTTCAATCTGGCCCGTGTTTATACCGATTTAGCGCTGCACCCGCGCATGCTTAAGGAAACATTTTTGCAGGAAGGCCACCACCTTGAATTTTCCTCGCCGGATGATTTAGAAAGCGATTTGATTATTTCGGGCATAGTTTACAATGAAATGAAAGGAGCATACTCATCCCCTGATTCGCTGATGTTTAAAGCCATACAGGAAAATCTCTACCCCGACAGCGTTTACGCTTTTGATTCCGGCGGCGATCCCAATGTGATTCCCACCCTTACGTATGAACAGTTTCGGGAATTTCATCGCACTTATTATTCACCGACCAACGCGCGATTTTTTATTTACGGTGACATCACCACCTCTGAGCATCTCGCATTTCTTTCCGAAATGCTTGCCGGTTTTGATCGTGTGAATATAGATTCCTCCATTAAAAGCCAGAAACGTCTGACTGCACCCCGCACTATCCGGAGCACTTATCCAATAGGAAAAGACGAACCCATCGACCATAAAACGATGGTGAACATCGCCTGGATGATGTCCGATAACACCGACTATGAAACTTCACTTATTCTGGAAATCATAGCCGCGCTTCTTGTGGGCAGCGCGGCCAGTCCTTTGCGCAAAGCGATGATTGATTCCGGTTTGGGCGAAGACCTCACTCCGATAAGCGGTATTGAGGCTGAGTTGAGGCAATTATTGTTTTGTGCAGGTTTAAGAAATACGCAAAGTTCGGACGTTCAAAATATTGAACAGCTTATCTTTGATACAATAAAAATTATTGTGGCAAATGGTTTTGATAATGAACTAGTGGAAGGCGTCCTGCATCAAATCGAATTTCACGGCAAAGAAGTAGTTCGCGGTTCCTATCCTTACGGCATTTCTTTAATGGGCAACGTGTTTCAGACATGGCTCTATGACGGCGATCCCTTAATCGGATTGGATTTTCCCCGGGCAATAGAAGATATCCGCCGGCGTTGGACAGACGATCCTCATATATTTCAAAAGATGACAAAACAATGGTTTCTGGATAATCCCCATCGAATCCTGGTGATTATGGAACCGGATGCCGATTTCAACGAGAATAAAGAAAAAGCCCATAAGGATAAAATGGCCAATTTGAAATCATCGCTGACAAAAAGTGAATTGGCGCAAATAAACACTCAGGCGGCACAGTTGAAGGAATTTCAATCGGAACCGGATTCGCCGGAAGCGGCGGCAACCATACCCAAGTTAAAGATCAAAGATATTCCGCGATCAATAGAAATAATTTCGACGCAAAATACTCTGACCGGAGGAGTACCAACCCACGAACAGGACCAGTTTACCAACGGTATTGCTTATGTGGATCTGGCCTTTGATATCGCGCATGTGCCGGAAAAGCTTCAGCCTTATCTTCCGCTTATGGGAAAAATCATTACCGGAATGGGCGCGGCCGGACTCACTTATGAAGAGATGGCCAAGCGCATCGCCCTGAAGATGGGGGGCTTGGGCTATGATCTGACCACCGGCTTTACCGCCGATGCCAAAACAAACTGGCAGAAGATGATTTTTTCTTTTAAGGCGCTTTACCGCAATTTGCCGGAAGCGATAAATATTGTCAGCGATATTATTTTCGCCGCCGACTTGAGCGCGGATGCGCGGATGCGGGATTTAATCTCCGAGAAAAAGAATAATTTGCAAGCGGCGATTATCCCTTCCGGTCACATTTTTGCTAAAATGGCGGCGGGCGCGGCGCTTACCCTTCCGGCACGCCGGGATGAACAATGGCATGGCCGCACACAGCTAAAATTTGTGCAAAACACGGCCAATAATTTCGACTCAGCAAAACAAGATTTGCGCGAAAAACTGGAAACGTTACGAAATATTTTATTTACTAAAGATAACCTTGTCATCAATTTAACTGCCGAAGATAAAGGTTTGAAGATTGCAGAAGAAAATATTTTACACCTTGTGGATAAACTGCCATCTATGGCAACGATACGCATGGAAACAGAACCCGGTTTGGCTCCCGTATATGCCGGCATTTCCATACCCGCGCAGGTATCTTATGTCGCTTATGTTTTGCAAGCGCCTGCTTATACTGACCCAGCTTCTGCTCTTTTGATGATCTCAGCCAAAGAACTATCCAACAATTATCTTTACAAACATATCCGTGTGCAGGGCGGCGCTTATGGGGGTGGATCTTCTTTTGATTCCTCATTAGGATTGTTTTCTTTTCTTTCCTATCGCGATCCGCACATTGTGGAAACCATGCAAGTATTCAAAGACGCGCAAGCTTTTTATTCGCAAAACGAAATTTCTGCGGATGAAATGGAAAAGGCAATCATCAGTACCATCGGCATGCTGGACAAACCATTGGATCCGGCAGGCCGCGGCTATACGGCCTTGATGCGCAGTTTTGCCAGAATAAATGACGATATGCGCCAAAAATTCAGAAACGATATTTTGTCCGCAACTCCGCGGAAGTTAAAAGATGCTTTAGCTAATTATTTTTCCCGGGCGGCAAAATCAGCGGCGGTGGCCGTGTATTCCGCGCCGGAAAAATTAAATGAAGCCAATAAACGGCTGGAAGAAAAACTTGTTTTGGAAAATCTTTCGGATGATTAGGAAATCATTAACTCCCTCAATAAAAAAACGGCGGTTAAAGAAATCATTAACCGCCGCGAGATTTAAATTCTTCTGGACAAATTTTTATAAGAAATCCCTATCCAATAATTAGATCCATTAAAAAGTATTGGGTTTCATTTCTTTTCAGCGACGCTCAGACGCACTATCGCCCGCGCCAAAGCAGCGCGTACTTTTTCGTATTCGACATCATCTTTGGCTATTTGCGCCAGTCGGGCTTCCGCATTGTCCTTTGCTTTTAGGGCCCTATCTTTATCAATATGATCAGATCTTTCTGCTGTTTCAATTAAAACCGTAACTTTATTAGCGGTAATCTCCGCATAACCGGTATTGACCGAATAGCAGGTCTTTTTGCTGTCTTTAATGAAATTCAACTCGCCAACATCAACGGAACTTAAAAATGGTTCATGACCACGCAATACACCGAATTCACCTTCCGTACCCGGAATAGTAACTTCTTCCACCTTGCCTGAAAAGGTCATTTTTTCCGGCGTTACAATTTCCAGCATCAATTCATCCGACATTTACTTTCTCCAACTACGATTTATTGCGCAATCTTTTTGGCTTTTTCCACAGCTTCTTCAATACCGCCGACCATCCAGAATGCTTGCTCAGGCAGATCATCGTGTTTTCCTTCCAATATTTCTTTGAAGCCTCTTACTGTATCCGCGACGGAAACAAATTTGCCTTCTGTTCCTGTAAACTGTGCAGCAACGAAGAAGGGCTGCGACAGGAATCTTTGAATCTTTCGTGCCCGGCTGACGGTCTGCTTGTCGCCCTCAGAAAGTTCATCCATACCCAGAATGGCAATAATGTCCTGTAAGTCTTTATATTTTTGCAGAGTCACTTGTACCTGTCGTGCGACAGCATAATGCTCCTCACCTAAAACATTAGGATCAAGAATACGCGATGTTGAGTCCAGAGGATCCACCGCGGGATAAATACCGAGTTCCGCAATCGGACGGGACAAAACGACGGTTCCGTCGAGATGCGCGAATGTTGTTGCTGGCGCGGGATCAGTCAAGTCATCCGCGGGAACGTAAACGCATTGAACTGCTGTAATCGAACCTTTCGTTGTTGATGTAATACGTTCCTGGAGTTCACCAAGATCCGTCGCCAAGGTCGGTTGATAACCGACGGCGGAGGGCATACGTCCCAGAAGAGCCGAAACTTCCGAACCGGCCTGCGTGAAACGGAAAATATTATCAACAAATAAAAGCACGTCTTGGCCTTCGACATCACGGAAATATTCCGCTGCCGCCAAACCAGTTAAAGCGACTCTCGCTCTGGCTCCGGGAGGCTCGGTCATCTGTCCATAGATCAATGCCGCCTGTTTGATAACTCCTGATTCCTTCATCTCCAGATAAAGATCATTTCCTTCACGGGTTCGTTCACCAACGCCCGCAAAAACGGAAATTCCACCGTGGTGCATAGCTATATTGTGGATCATTTCCATCATAACAACTGTTTTGCCGACGCCTGCGCCCCCGAACATGCCCATCTTACCACCGCGGGGAAAGGGAACAAGCAGATCAATAACCTTAACGCCGGTTTCCAGAACGTGAACAGATGTATCCTGCTCCAGGAAAGTCGGTGATTCACGATGAATAGGCATGTGATGCTCAGCATTCACAGGTCCGAGACCATCCACGGGGCGACCGACAACGTTTAAGATTCTGCCGAGACATTCTTTTCCAACCGGCACCATGATAGGATTACCGGTATCTTTTGCTTTCATTCCGCGAACAAGGCCGTCGGTAATATCCATTGCGATGCAACGGACAACATTGTCTCCAAGATGCAACGCGACTTCAACGATCAAATTATCTTCCTGATCATTGATGGCGGGATTGGTAATGGTGATTGCATTTAAAATACTGGGCAGCTTCCCCTCTTCGAAAGACACGTCAACAACCGGTCCGATAACTTGAACAATTTTTCCGATATTCATAACTATCTCCTTACAAATAGTCGTATTACTAAATTTGATCTGCAGCAACTTGCTGCAAAAATATTTATCCCTTCGCCAGAGCTTCGGTACCACCAACGATATCCATCAACTCTGCCGTAATCGCTGCTTGTCTTGCTTTATTCATTTTTAAGGTCAATGACTGAATTAAATCTTCACAATTTTTGGTTGCATTATCCATTGCG
>Ga0209777_10001039_pt1 | contig 42270 bp, 32 predicted proteins | sample FrelakmetHBP12HB_FD_187147 | JGI IMG/M metagenome (GOLD analysis project Ga0209777, IMG submission 187147) | Freshwater lake sediment microbial communities from the University of Notre Dame, USA, for methane emissions studies -HBP12 HB (SPAdes)... | ecosystem: Environmental > Aquatic >...
GCCGGCTGAATCTCTCTCGCTGTGATTTGATCTGTATGCCCATAATATATAAGCATACAGATTTTGAGATAAAAGTCAAGAAAAAAATGAACCCCCTGAAATTTTTTTCGGGGGGTTGCTGGAGAAAAATTCGTGATTGCTTAAATAACGATCTATGGCGGGGTTACAAGGTCTCGGCGGAATCCCCCAGGCCGGAGTTCCTTAGTGTCTGAATCACAATGAGAATTGATCATTGTTAATTGACCATTGCTAATTGATTATTACCCTTTGGTGGGCGATGCCCACCCTACATTTCTGCAAAACATTCCGCAAGGAGGGAAGAGATGGCAGACTCGGCAAAGATTAGACGGTTCTTTGGGAAATCTGTTCTTTTCATCGGTCTCGTTTTGGGCCTTTTGATGCTGGGCATAGGCCCCGGTGCCTCCGTGGCGGCGGAAAAACCTCTGACGGTGAAGGCGGTGAGCGCATGGGCCCAGAACAACAAGATGAATGATGCCTTCTGGATGCTTCAAAAGAAGGTGAAAGAGAGATCGAAAGGACGACTTGAGATCACCTGGGGCGGCGGTCCCGAGGCCATTCCTGCCTTTCAGTTGGTTGAAGCTCTTCGGAATGGTGTTGTGGATATCGCCTGGACAGCCCACACGTATAATGTTGCGCAACTTCCTGTCGTTGAGGGGGCCAAGCTTTCAAGACTGACGCCATGGAAAGAGAGAGAGGTAGGGGTCCACGATTTCTACCAGAAGATCTACCAGTCGAAGCTAAACGGGTACTATCTGGGAAGGGGAACACCGGGTCTGACTTATAACCTCTATACGACCGTTCCCGTGAAAGGCATCGCTGAATTCAAAGGGATGACCATCCGTGTGACTCCGGCCTACAAAGCCTTTGCTGAGGCCCTTGGAGCAGCTCCAGTCGCCACGGATCCCGGTGAGGTCTTCTCCGCCCTTGAGAAGAAAATGGTGAAGGGCTATGGATGGCCCTCTCTCGGCATCTCGGACTTTGGCTGGGATGAGGTGACTAAGTTCGTCATTGAGCCGGCCTTTTATCAGGTGGATGTGATCGCCCTCGCCAACATCAACGCCTGGAACAAGGTGCCGAAGGACCTGCAGGATGTCCTCAATGCATCCATGCAGGAGGTGGAGAAGGAAGCCCAGGAGCATTTCGCAAAGCTGATCAGCCAGGACCGGGATAAGATCAAGAAGAAGGGTGTCCAGGAGATCAGGCTGCCGGGTGATGAATCGGAGAAGTACTTGCAGACCGCTTACGAAGCAGCCTGGAAAGAAGTCTTAAAGAAGGACGCCCAGGGTGGAGCGCAGCTACGGGACCTGTTGAGTAAATGAATTCCCATTCGGCACATGAAAGGGCGTAGGGGCGATCTCCCGCGAAGCGCGGGATGATCGCCTCTCATTCTCCCCGCGGAGAACTACCCGATGGATGAGAAAAAGGGAAAGCTGGATCGTTGTTTGGACATCATCAATGGCACCATGGCCGCCATCGGCGCGCTCTGTGTCATCTTCATGATGCTTGCAATCTCCTATGCAGTCATCCTGAGATATCTCTGGGGGGAACCCGTTGCCTGGGTCGTCGAGATCAGCAGCTACCTGATGCTCTACATCACGTTTCTGGGCACGGCATGGCTCCTCAGGCGAGATGGCCATGTGGAGGTCGATCTCTTCCTTGGCAATGTGAAACCGAGGACCCGGGCTGGCTTCAAGGCGGTCACCTATATTGGCGGAGCCGTCGTCGGCTTCGTTCTTGCCTGGAAGGGTCTTCTCGTCACCCTCGATTCCTATCAAAGGGGCGTGACCGTCATCGGCATCCTGAACACTCCCCAATTCCTTCTTGTCGGCATTATTCCCGTAGGCGGAGTCCTGCTGCTTCTGGAATTTATTCTGAAGGTCTACAGGTTCATCAGGATTGCGCTGGGCAAAGATGCTCCTGCAGGGCCACTCTCTGAGAATGAAGCCGTGAGGTAAATTCAACATGGACTGGTGGTATATCCTTATCATCCTGTTCGGCTGTCTGCTCATGCTGATGTTTACGGGGCTGCCAGTCGCCTTCTCATTTCTCTTCGTTACCTCGGGTGCGGTCTACTTCTTGATGGGTGGGACGAATGGCCTCACCCAGCTTGTGGTCAGTATCCTTGATTCTCTTACGAAGTTCAACCTGACGGCCATCCCCTTCTTTATCCTCATGGGCGAGGTCTTGTACCATGCGGGTCTGGTATCGAAGGCCCTCGACGTCTTCTCCAAGTGGGTCGGGCCCATCCCGGGACGGCTGAGCATCGTGACCTTTCTCATCGGAGGCCTTTTCGCAGCGCTGAGCGGGGCAACCGTGGCGAGCACAGCCGTCCTTGCCGCTCTCATGGTCCCGGAGATGATGAAACGCCACTACCATAAGGACATGGTCCTCGGGCCGGTCATGGGGCTTCCGGGGCGCTGGACATGATCATCCCTCCCAGTGCATTAACCGTTCTTCTGGGAAGCCTGGCAGAGGTCTCCATAGGAAGGTTACTGATCAATGCCATCCTCCCCGGCTACATCCTGCTCGCGATCTATATCGGGTATGTGGTGATCCGGTGCTGGATGAATCCTTCCCTGGCCCCGAAGTATGAGTTTGCCAGTGTGAGCCTGAAGGAGAAAATCTTTTCGAGTCTTCGCGACCTTTTACCCCTCGCGATTGTTATCTTTGTGGCCCTCGGCTTGATGATGCTCGGTGTGGCCACTCCCACCGAAGCCGCAGCCCTGGCCTGTGTGGTGGCGTTCCTCCTGGCTGCGGTTTACAAGAACCTGAACTGGAAGGTCGTCAAGATCTCCGTACTCAGCTCCCTCCAGGTCACCGTGATGATTCTGACGATCATCGCGGCTTCGGCGGCTTTCAGCCAGGTGCTGGCCTTTTCAGGAGCCAGCCGGGGAATGCTCGAGCTCGTCCTGGGAGCCGCTGTGAGCCCTTTCTGGATCCTCATCATCATGTTGGCGATCGTTATTCTCCTCGGATGTTTCATCGAGCAGGTCTCGATCATGATGATCACCCTTCCGATCTTCATGCCCATTGTAAAGACCCTGGGCCTCGATCCTGTCTGGGTATGTATCTTAATACTCCTGTGTTTGTCGATTGGCCAGTTGAGCCCGCCTTTTGGTTTGGCCCTCTTCGTGATGAAAGCGACCAGCCCTCCGGAAATCAGCATGAGAGACATCTTCAGGGCTGCCATACCGTATTGTTTTCTCGACGTCATCGGAGTTGCCCTCGTGCTGGCGTTCCCTATCCTCGGCACCTGGTTTAAGGGATCATGACAATTTGGCGTTTTGAAAAGACACGCCAAAGTTCATTTCCCCTCTCCCCTGGCGGGAGAGGGTTAGGGTGAGGGGGCAGTATCCGGGGCCACATCTTCCGGGGAGATGAAATCCTTGACAAAGTCCTTCCGCTTGCGTTAAATAGTGTCTGTTTATAAACTCGATTATTTTGTCATTCCTGCGGAAGCAGGAATCCAGAACCATCTGAAATTACTGGATTCCCGTTTTCACGGGAATGACATTTCAGGTAATTTATAGACAAACTTAAAAAGATGGTGTTTTTGTATGCGAATACCATTAGCCTTAACCTTTAAAAGAGGATTATTATGAAAACGGGGACAATCTTCATCATCGTTTTGGCCTTATTGGTCTTCGGATCCGTCCTGGTTCAGGCTGCACCCAAGATATCTACCAGTCCCACGTCTATTGACTTTGGGTATGTCGATTTCGGAAGCCTGCCAGAGAAAACAGTCACAATCCGAAACAAAGGCACATCGGACCTCGTGATAAGTTCCGTGACTTTTTCGGGTGACAGTGACAATGCTTCTGACTTCAGGCAGACAAACAACTGTGCTACGATCCCAGAAGGGGGGGACCCATGTACTATCACGGTGACGTTCGCTCCAACCTCGTTACGCAGAAGAAAAGCAGTCATCGACATCCTATCCAATGATCCCAAGAAATCGACGGTTCAGGTGAAACTCTCAGGAATTGTAAATGCTGCCGAATTTCCCATCGCCGTGACAAAAGATCGCCCGGACAAGACAGAAGTCCGGGAAATGAGCTTCAGCGCAGCCTTCGATGGGGAAAACTATCTTGTGGGCATCCGGGGGGATGCGATTTCGGATACGAGCGTCACAGCACAACGGGTTTCTCGATCAGGGCAGCCGGTTGGGTCGAGGATCTCTACCGGTGCCTCCGGCGGCGCGCCTGCCGTCGCGTTTCATGGCACCAACTACCTCTTAGTCTGGTCACAAAACGCACCCGACCCGGGACTCTTCGGTCGGTTTATCAGTAAATACGGAGATCTTGTCGGCGATCCGTTCAAAGTTGGCACGGGTACAGACATAAAGACCTATAAGATCCTTTTTGATGGCACAAATTATTTCGTGGTCTGGGACAATTACACAACCCCAGACGTAAGTGATACCTCGGATGTATATGGGCAATTTGTTACTCCCTCAGGCGGTTTATTGGGGGACCCTATCGCTGTCAGCACTGCACCCTACGGACAGAAAGCTCCTGCGTTAGGCTTTGACGGAACAAACATTCTCGTAACCTGGGCAGATGGACGAAGCCAGAGCGCCTGCTCAGGGACACAGTGTTATGAATCAGACATCTGGGGCCAGTTTATAACAAAAGCCGGGACGCCCTCAGGTGGCAACTTTCCGATAAGCACCTCGTCCCTACCGATAGATAATTCCATGAGTGTTGCCTTTGACCCGGACGTTGGCGGCAAGGGGGAAAACAAAAGGTACTTCGTCGTCTTTGCAGAAGCGATGACGTTTACAGACAAATGTCCCTCAAATGGCTGTAAGTGGAATATTTTCGGCAAATTCGTAACAACGATAGGCGTTCTGGTAGGCGAGGAGATTAAAATAGCCGCCGCAACCTCGAATCCTGTCGAGATAGACCGCAGTAAAAATCGTCTTCTTCCCGTCGTGATCTTTGTTCCCAGTATCGATATCACTAAAGTTCCACCTAAAGATGCCTCCTACTATCTGATTACCTGGACACACGGCTTCGGAACCAAATCGGCCACTGTAAGAGGTAGATTTTTCGATAGATCTGGAAGTTCTCTCAGCCCAGTGTTCCTTTTAGATTCGGAAGCGGTGATAGGTAACAATAGCGGTATCCCTCCCAAAAGTGTCGCATGGGCAGCTATCCCTTTGTTCGATGACACCAATTCCAATTATTTTTGGGTTATCAACAGAGGCATCCCGGGTAAAGACCCGCAAGGCTTCGATTCGTATACGGATGTAGATGTTTATGGAGCAGTTGGACCCGGGCCGCCCAAGCCGCCGCCCAAGCCGCCCGAAAAGTGAGCGTTAGATCAGATTCTCATATGGCACCACCGTAGGATTATGAGAGTCCCTTTCGTCCACCCTACGTTCTATCCTCCCCTTTTCAGTCGAAAGGTAAAAGCGGGTCAAGATCAATCGGATCTGGATAGGTAACCTTTCCTCTCTTTATCCATGCCCGTGCAACTCCCCGGTGCCATGGCAATCTTCCCTTTTCGTCCCCGATATGACAAAATACATTTATGCTCGGCGCAATTCTGGGGCTTGCTTCAGCATCGATCTTCTCCTTCAATTCCATCCTGGTCCGGCGCGGGATGCTTCGGGCCAGTGCGAACTATTTTGCAACCCTTACCGTCTTCATGGGCCCTCCTTTCTTCCTGGTCATTGCGGCCATTGGCGGGGCTTTAAAGGGAGCCGGGCAATACTCGTGGCAGGCGGTCCTCTTCTGGGCTGTTTCCGGCCTGATTCATTTCGGCCTTGGACGCTCCTGGGCCTACAAGTCCATCCAGATGGTCGGCTCCAATCGCTCCAATATCATGACGAGCCTGAATCCCATCGTCACGGTTGTCCTTGCCGTTCTTGTCCTTGAAGAGACGATCCCTTCCCTTATGGTTCTGGGAATCCTCTTCTCCTTATCCGGTCCCCTTCTCATCCTGATTAAAGAGCAGGGGAATAGCGGGGCACCGCAGGGGTCCGATGGCTCCGGAAAGGAGTTCGACCGGCGCACCTTGTTTCTGGGAATGTTGTACGGGACCGGGGCTGCCGTGTTCTGGGGAAGCAGCGCCATTTTCATTAAGCTCGCGCTGAAGAGTGGAGGTTCTCCTCTCAGCGGGACGCTCATCGCCTATCTGGCAGCCTCCCTGTTCATCAGCCCTTCACTCCTCCGCGAAAAGAACAGGAAAGAGATACTGGAAGCGGACAGAAAGTCCCTTCGGATGGTCATCTTGAGCGGCCTGAGTACAAATATCGCCCAGTTGTTCAAATTCATAGCCCTCGCCCATGGTTCGGTTATCGTGGTCAGCCTGATGTCGCGGACGGTCCCCCTTTGGGTGCTCCTTTTTTCCTTTTTTTTCAACCGTGAATTTGAAAGCTTCAGCCGCTGGGTGATTCTGGGAAGCCTCTTGCTCGTTTCCGGAACCGTCCTGATTATGCTTTGTTGAAAACAGCACCCAATATCTCCTCTCCCCTGACAGGGGGAGAGGATTGAGAGCCTGCCCCGTACTCGATACGGGGTGAGGGGGAAACCCGCGAAGCGACGCGGCAATCTCACCAAATTGGTTCAGTCCATTCCAAATGATGCTCAATGAAGGATAATTCAGGAGAAGACAAACCATGATTGATTACTCACAGATCGACCAGCCATCCATCTTAAGATACATCTTCTATCCTCGAGGAGATGTCACCTTCTGCCCGGATAATGCGTTCGACCTTTCGGTCCCTGTGGAGGCGGATGTTTCGATTTCCTGTCGATTCTACGCAGGCCATGAGAAGTGGCCCTGGATTCTATTCTTCCACGGAAACGGCGAAGTGGTGAGTGACTATGATGGAATTGCCCCTCTTTATCTTCAGAGAAAACTTAATCTGGTCGTTGCCGATTACAGGGGCTATGGAGCAAATGATGGATCTCCCACCTTGACAGCCCTCATTCAGGATGCTCATAAAATTTTCCAGAAGGTCAGAGAGGAACTGTCTAAACGAAATTTCAGGGATGATCTCTGGGTGATGGGGAGGTCTCTCGGAAGCATCTCCGTCCTTGAGTTGGCCCACGAGCATCAGGATGCTGTCAGAGGGCTCATCATCGAGAGCGGGTTTTCGAGCGTTGTTCGAATCATCACCCATCTCGGAATTCCTGCCCACGGAATTGCCCTGAAGTCCGTTGATACCGCCTGCCTGGAGATGATCAGAAAGATACATACACCCACTCTCATCATTCACGGCGAGGAGGATACCCTCGTCCCCCTCCAGGAGGCCCGTGATCTGTATCAGTATGTTGGAACAGACGATAAGGAGCTTCTCATCATTCCCTCAGCAAACCACAACGATATCATGTTTGTGGGCTATTCGACCTATTTCGAAACCCTCCAGCGATTCATCGAGAAGACGGACCACGGAAAATAAGGGAAGAAAAGGTCCCCTGGCCAAGCCAATCGCCGAGATTGTCGGCTCCTCATGCAAAAATTAGGGAAAGCAATTGGGGTCAGGCATCGGTAATTCGCTATTGACAAGGTCGTCATTGTCTGGTAAGAACCAGCCATGGCTCGTAGACCTCGAATTCATTTTCCAGGGGCACTGTATCATGTCATCACAAGAGGGAATCGAAGGCAGGGGATTTTTCTTGATGAAAAGGATTTAGCGCGATTCCTTACCTATCGATTTTGGGAATTGCAACATTACAACCCCAATTGCACTTAATGCGATGTCGGCACAGTATTTGCTTTATATTATGTTTGGTATTAAGATGGGCGTAGGGGGAGTCTGAGGATTATGGAAAAAGAATTGATTAAGCAGATTCAAAACCTAAGAAATTCAAAGGTGATAACCTATATCACAGGAGACAGACAACCCACTGGTTCAAGAATAGCCGAAGATGCAGTAAGACCCCTCTATGAACATCTGCTTTCTGTTGGAAGGAATGCAAAGATAGATCTGGTTCTCTACAGTCGGGGAGGAGACGTAAGTGTTCCATGGCGGATAGTCTCAATGTTCAGAGAATTTTGTGATGAATTCTCAATCCTGGTTCCCTACAAAGCTCATAGCGCTGCCACTTTAATATCTTTGGGTGCAGATAAAATAATACCGGGGAAAAAAGCAGAGCTGGGACCTATTGATCCCACGCTTGTAAAAATGACAGTTGGAGAAACTGCTGGTGCACCCCAAGAAATTAGTGTCGAAGATGTTAATTCTTACATTTCATTCATCAAGGAAAGAGCGAATATCAACGATCAATCAGCATTAGCCCAACTGATCTCTATACTCGCTAATAATCTAACGCCTCTTACTCTCGGAAGTGTCAATCGACAGAATTCGCACATAAGGTTGGTAGCCAGAAAATTACTCACCTCCCGTAAGGAGAAACTTGACGAAGCAAAGATCAATTCAATTATAGAAACTCTGACCGAAAAAATTTATTCCCATGGCCACGCGATAGGGAGAAAAGAGGCACAAGAAATTGGTCTACCAATTGAAATACCCGATGAAACGTTAGAAAACCTTTTGTGGAGCCTCTATCTGAAATACGAGGAGTTTCTGAAGTTAACCGAACCATTAGACCCATTAGTTGCATTGACTGGAAAGGAAGAGGAGCATTTTGAACAGATTCCTATTGCCATTATAGAGAGTGAGAATAAAACCCACGTCTTTATTACAAGGATTGATTTCAAAAGGAGGAGGCAAGTTCCATCTAACCCACAAATCAACCTTAACCTGGGGTTAAACTTGCCACCCAACATTAAACCAGAAGATATTCCTCAGCAATTTCAGGATATTGTGCAGAAAATGATTAATCAGATCGCGCAAAATGTTCAGCAACTTGTCCAGAAAGAAATTGTAAGGCAGTCTCCAGAGGTTGGCATAGATATAAGGGTTTATGGTGGCAGATGGGAAGAGTATAAAAAGGAGGGCAAGACATGAAGGAAGCAGAAGTAAAAATCAATGTTAATTTTAGAATCATACCGTTTGGGCATGCGTCAATTGAAATAAAAGGCCATGAAGAAGAGAAAGAATTGAGAGAAAAAGAGCTACCCGTTTATCTTGAACCAAAGACAACCAACCTCCAATTGATTGAGATTACTTTTGATGGAGAAAACTATACGGTTCCGAAAACAACAGGTGGTCTTTTATGAAAGACTACTTGCATAATTGAGGTTCGTAACGTTGGCACATCCCCTGAAAATCAACCTCATTGCCTTGACACCCATCGAATTGGAAATCATCGTAAACGTATTTGCTTCATAGTTCTGCTGTCTTAGAAGGTGGTTTTCCTTCTCCTGGGTCGATACCCGCTGCTCCAGGAGGGCGATCTTCTGATGTTTGAGTGGCCCCTACTCCTCGATCCAAAGTTAACGTTGGATTCCGAATCAAAAATGGACCCTCCCCCTTCCTCATTAACTCGTTTCTAATACCCCATGGCCGGGGGGCCACCCTCGAACCATGAAAATGGCTCTTGTTTTCTGTAGTTACGCTATGCGCTTTGCGCTATGCTATTTTATAGGTAACGGAGTGGAACCTTCTGGAAATTGCTATAAAATTAAATTTTTGGTATAAATAGGTCAACTTCCGGGGGTGATTCATATTTTCCTTATACGGGAGACATTAGCATGTCAGAAACTCCGATAAGACTTCCTCTTGGACAGCCGGTGTCCATGCCAGGACATTTTGATGTCCCAGTCATCATTGAGGCAGCTCGCAGCTTGGGCTCGGGTTATGAGTGCAGAGTGCGCCTTCCTGATGGGAGCCTCGATGAGGTTGTAATTTCCGCTGAGGAAGCTATCTCTTTGGCTGCCCGCGGCGGTGCTCCTCAGACGATTCGGTTGGTTGCCCCTCACGATCTGGCACTCCTGGTCGAATCGGCCCGGATTCGCCTTGCCTATGCCCATGACCGCCAATTTGCAGTGAGTCTCTCAGGGATCCGAACGCTCCCACACCAGATTGAGGCAGTGTACCAGAAGATGCTTCCCCAGCCTTGCCTGCGATTCCTACTTGCCGACGATCCGGGGGCCGGTAAGACCATAATGGCTGGACTGCTCATCAAAGAGCTAAAACTCCGGGAAGCCATTGACCGAGTGCTGATCCTTTGCCCGGCACCGCTAACCATCCAATGGCAGGATGAGATGCAGCGATGGTTCGGTGAAACATTCGATATCATCTTTGCCGCTGTTGACCAGCAGCAACTATCCAATCCGTGGCAGCGATCTAATCAGGTGATCGCCTCGCTTGACTATGCCAAGCAGGACGACGTACGGGAGCGTATTTGGCAGCAACGCTGGGACTTGCTTATCGTAGATGAGGCCCATAAGTGCTCAGCTCGGACTGGGTCGGCCAGTGGTGGTAGGGTTCCCAGTGTCATAACAACAAAAAGATACGAGTTGGCAACGAAGTTGACAGCTCAGTCAGAACATGTGCTTCTCCTGACCGCTACTCCTCATCATGGAGATGAGGACAAGTTTGCCCATTTTTTACGCCTTCTGGACCCGGACCTATTCCCGGAGCCGCACCGCTTGGGAAAGCAGGCATCCGAAATCCGTAACGATCTGTTCCGCTTGGGAGAAGATTGTCCATGGGCGCTGCGTCGCCTCAAAGAAGACCTTAAGGATATGGACGGGGCGCGGCTATTCCCCGACCGCCACGCCGTCACTGTGCCGTTCACCCTAAACGCGGAAGAGTTTGCACTTTACAAGGAAGTTACGGCCTATATCAACGAGTTTATGGCTCAGCAGTCTGGCCAACGCAGCACATCGGCGGCCCTTGCAAGAACAGTGTTCCAGCGCCGTCTGGCCAGTTCAGCTTGTGCAATTCACGAATCCCTTAAGCGCCGCCTACAAAAGCAATTGGAGCTACTCGAAGAGCTTGAAGCCCTTTCGCCCTCTCAGCGAAGCAGGCGTCTTGCAATGCTTCAAGGTCGGCTTGCCGATGCCGAACAAGAAGAGGATGATCTGGACGAGGCCGACCGCGATGTGCTGGTCGATCAGTTTACGGCTGCAGAGGAGCTCGATCAACTTCGCGCTGAGATTGCTGCCCTAAAGGAATTGGTTGAGCAGGCAAGGAGGGTGCGCGAGGCGGCGATCGATTCAAAGCTTCAAGCTCTCAGACAATGTTTAGATCGCTCACAATTCGTCGAACTGAAGGATGGCCGCGGAAAGCTTCTGGTGTTCACAGAGCATCGGGACACGCTCAACTACATCAGGAGCCACCTGGGACGCTGGGGCTATACCACCTGCGAGATCCATGGAGGGATGAATCCCCACGAGCGTAAACGAGCCCAGGAGACATTCCGCACGGGTTGTCAAATCTGTGTGGCAACCGAGGCTGCTGGGGAAGGTATCAACCTTCAGTTTTGTCACTTGATAATCAACTATGATATGCCTTGGAACCCTACGCGGTTGGAGCAACGCCTTGGAAGGATCCACCGCATTGGCCAGCGTGACGACTGCTACGCATTTAATTTCGTTGCTACTAATTCTGAGGCAGGCGATAGCATCGTGGAAGGAAGAATCCTCCAGCGCCTACTTGAAAAACTGGAGGTCATGAAGCGATCTTTGGAAGGTCGAGTCTTCGACGTTATTGGCGAAATCCTCTCTCTCAACGACATTAACCTGCCCGAGATGCTTCGAGATGCCGCCGTCGACCCCAGACGTCTGGATGACTACCTCGATCAAATAGACCGTATTGATCCCGAGAAACTCAATGAATACGAGCGTGCCACCGGCATTGCTCTTGCCCGTGGCCACGTCGATTTCTCTGGTTTCCAGCACCGGAATCTTGAAATCGAAGAACGTCGACTGATGCCCCGTTACGTCGAAGAGCATTTTATTGCGGCGGCAAAACGCATTGGCCTACGTGTATTACGCCGGGCCGATGGCTTATGGCGGATAGAGCACGTTCTGGCAGACCTTCGTTCTGAGCGACTAGCCGCTGTGCGGAAGCTCGGTAAGGCTGAGGTCGAGTATCGGAAGATCACGTTTCATAAAGAAGTCTTGGACCAGGATGCACATCTTGACGCCGTGTTGCTCGGGCCAGGACATCCGCTCTATGCGGCCGTCGATGAAAAACTAAACGAGCAACTTTCATCCGTCCTTGCCGGCAGTGCCCTATTTCTGGATCCTCTGGCAAGTGGTCCATACCGCCTCCACTTGTTCGAGATTACTGTACGAGGCAAAGACAGTCGGGGCACTGAGATTCCGCTGCATGCCGAGATTGTGGCCGTCCGTGATGAGGGCGGGTGTTTTGAAATTGTTCCAGCCGACGTGCTAATTGACCTGCCGGTTCACCCGAAGCCACCTTCTCAAATCGACCCGGTTGACCCGCAGCCAGCGGCAGACTTCGTTAAGAGCACTTACCAGCTTGAATGCCGACAACGCTGCCAGCAAGAGCGTCAGCAATTTGCCGCAATCGTACGAGATTATTTGGAGCGTTCATTTACAGCCCGGATCAAGAAGGCCCAGGAACGTTATATGAACCTTATGGCAGAAGTTGGTACCCACCCGGAATATCGGCTCGCTGCTGACGAAGCCAAAAGATATCTGGATGATCTGGAGAGAACCAAGAGAGAACGTCTATCTGGCTTGGATCGTCTTCAAATCGCACGCACGGGACCGGTCCGACACCTTGCAACGGCGTTAGTTCTCATGCCCGAAGCCGACATAGCCGCACAGCTCGGTACCCTTGGTCGCGAGCCTGATGCAGACCTTCGTCGCCAGAAGGAACGACGCGCCGAAGAGATTGTGATTGAAAGCTTGGTACTCGAAGGATTCCCCCGTGACCGTATTGAACGCATCGGGTTGCAGAAGCTCGGCTTCGACATTCGTGCCCACCGCATCATCGACACTACTACAGGTCAGATCGATGTCCGGCGAATTGAAGTCAAAGGATACTCACGAGACACTGACATTCAATTGACAGTAAATGAGTGGTATAAAGCTCAGCAGCTCGGACCGACCTATTGGTTGTATGTGGTTTGGGACCCACTTACAGAAAACCATGAGGTTGTGCGTGTCCATAATCCGGCAGAGAAGCTCGATCACGCAAAGAAAGAGATTGTCGTCGCACGGATATTTGCCATCCCAGCCGAATCAATAAATCAGCACAAGGTGAAATCATGAGTAACGATCTCCGTGTTATCGAAGATTATCTTCCAATAGTGGCGATCAGCGCCGAGGCGTCGAGGGAGAAATCCGTCAGGAAGGGACATATCTCAACTCTCCACCTATGGTGGGCGCGACGTCCTCTGGTTGCCTGCCGGGCCGCGGTCTTTGGTGCATTGGTCCCAGCCGATTGGCCAGAGCGTAATGCTAAGCTAAAAGAACAACTCGACTCTGAACTGAACGGGGACATCGAGAAAGCAAAGAAAAAGTACGGAGGCAAGGTTCCCAATAGAGCCACATCCGCTGCGTTTGTTAAGCATCTGTGTAAATACCCCGGTAGTCAGCGTGCTATCCAAACAGCACAAAGACTCATCCTGACTGCCCACGCTGACCACCTGACTGCCGAATTGGCAGACGCTCGTCAAACCGGAAAGATGCCCGCTTGGGCTGAAGAGTTCAAATGGAAAGGCGACCGAGTCACAATGCAGGATATTGCTGAAGGACGTGCCCCGCGCCCACGGATTTTGGACATGTTTGCTGGTGGTGGCTCCATCCCTTTGGAGGCACTACGCTTAGGCTGCGAAGCCTATGCGCTCGAACTCAACCCAGTTGCACACATCATAGAACTCTGCACCCTTGTTTATCCGCAAAAGTACGGCAAACCCGATCTTAGTGTACGCGGCATGACCGGTCCAAAGAATGCCAATGGCGAAACCACTTGGGGTGGACTGGCTGAAGAGGTACGCTTCTGGGGTAAGTGGGTTTTGCAGAAAGTCAAGGCTGAGATCGGTGACTTATATCCTTTCATTCCGGATCCAGCTTACAAAGGAAAACGTGAAGAAAAGGTTGGTGAACAGACTGCAATGTGGAAGGATAGGGAGGAGGTGCCAAAAGGTTTTCTCATCCCTGTTGCATACTTATGGACCCGAACAATTCGTTGCAAGAATCCCGGATGCGGGGCAGTTGTTCCGCTGGCAAGGCAAACTTGGCTTTGTAAGAAAGAGGGAAGATATGTTGCTCTCAAGATGATCGCTCCACGCCGTGGGAAAAAGGTTCGGTTTGAGGTCGTGGAATCCATGCGTGAGGACAATTTTGATTTTGATCCCGCTGGCTTCTCAAAGGGCGGTAACGCCACCTGCCCCTTCTGTGGAACTGTTGCTGACAACGACTACGTGAAGTCCGAAGGCATTGCTCAGCGGATTGGTTGCCAGTTGATGGGCATTGCCACAAATCGCAATGGACAGCAGGGAAAGGTTTACCTATCCGGAGATGAATTTCCCGATTTTGTGCCTGGAGACTCGGGCATCATCCAGAGGATCTCCGATCTTTGCAAGCGAACAGGTCTGACCCCACCCGATGAGCCGACCCCGGATCACATTATTGGTGGCGGGGGAAACTGCCAGCCTTATGGATTCACTACATGGTCGTCAATCTTTACGCCGCGTCAATTATTATCTCTGTTGAGTTTCTGCGTTACTATCCGGGCTGCTCACAACGAAATGCTTAGTTGTGGCGTTGAAGAAGACCGTTCCAAGTCACTTAGTGTTTTTCTGGCCGCCATCTTAGATCGGCTGGCAGATTTCAATTCAAGCCTGTGTGTTTTTAACTATACCGGTGGTCGTGGAGTGAAAAACACGTTTGGTCGGCAGGCGTTGCCCATGGTATGGGATTTCGCAGAAACTAATGTCTTCAATCCTGCGGGGGCGAGTTGGGTCTCTGGAATAGAGGACTTGCCAGCTGGCCTGCGAGATGCCGAATGTCCGACCACCGGTCACGTTGCACGCGGTTCCGCGACTGGTTTTGATTGGCCCAAAGAGCATTTCGATGCGGTGATCACTGATCCGCCTTACTACGACAACATCGGGTATGCGATTCTGTCTGACTTTTTTTTCATTTGGCTTAAGCGGAGTATCGGTCACCTTTTCCCTGAGCATTTCAGTAGTTCTCTAACTCCTAAGAAGGCGGAAGCGGTGGCTGATCCAGCGCTTTATGGTGGCAGCCGACAAAATGCCAAGAGTGCGTATGAAACGATGATGCTTCAATCTTTTCAGAGAGCTGGGCATGCACTTAAGGCAGGTGGCCAATTTGTCGTCGTGTACGCTCACAAGACCACACTGGGGTGGGCAACACTCGTCGATGCTCTGCGGAGGTCAGAGTTTGTAGTGAGCGAGGCGTGGCCTTTGGACACGGAAAAAGCTGGTCGACTCATGGCGCAAGAAACTGCGGCTCTTGCCTCCAGTATCTTTCTTGTCGCTCGCAAACGTGAGGCAGGAGCGGGCGTCGGTAACTATGAAGACAACGTTCAGCCAGAATTAGGAAGGATTGTTCGCGAACGCGTAGATACTTTATGGGACATGGGTATTACAGGTGCCGATCTCGTGATTGCTGCCGTGGGTGCAGGACTTCGGGCGTTTACACGTTACGAAAGGGTCGAATATGCTAACGGCGAAGAAGTTCCTGCCGAGAAATTTCTGGCCGAGGTCGAAGGAGTTGTGCTGGATACGATGATGGGCAAGCTTTTTGGCATCACCGGTGGGAATGTAAGCGCCGTAGACCCGGATAGCCGGTTCTACGTACTCTGGCGTTTCGTTTACAAGACTGCGGAAATTGATGCCGGTGAGGCAATTGTCTTCACCTATAGCCAACACGTGGAGCTCGATGGCCCCAAAGGTCTCTCCATAGGGAAGGACGCTCTTGTCGAGAAGAAAAAGGCCAAGTATCGCATCCGCGACTTCACTGAACGCGGTCCACACGAAAAATTGGGCGTACCAACCAACGATGGCCAACCAGCCTCTTTAATTGATGTCCTTCACCGTATATTATGGTTGATAGAGAATAGTCCACGGAAACTCACTGAGTTTCTGGACGAAGCTCGACCAGACAGGGAACGGCTGCGAGTCGTAGCTCAGACTCTGGCAGGTGCCGCATTATCAGGCAAAAGTGAAGAGGAAGCCGAACGACTGGTGTCTACGACCCCTGCCGAGCAGGCTGCGCTTGGTAAATTGCTGGCCAACTGGCGCAATTTGATCGAAAGTCAATTAGTAGCAGCAGAAGAAGGTCTCTTTGGAAAGAAGGGAAGGTAAGAAGTCCCACAACTTAAACCTTATCCTTCAGGAAAGGAACAATTATGAGTGTACATGCACTGAAACCTTGGACAGAACTGGTGAAGCTACATCCGGATGTGGAGTCTGGTTCACTGGCGGAAGCGGTTTTTGCAATTGACCTGGGAGCTGTTGCTACTAAAGACCCAACAGCACCAATGGTATATCGCGACCCAGACGCCTTCTTTGGTGCGACGTACCTGACGAAAGATCTCCAGCGCATGTTGGAGGAAGTGTTAGCCAGCCTTGCAGGACAGGGTAACTACAATCGTGTCCTAAAGTTGCGGACCCCCTTTGGCGGCGGAAAATCGCACACGCTGGCTGCACTGCTACATGCCGCCCGGTCGCGCAAATCATTGAATCAAATCGCCGAATGTCGCGATCTGGCTGATCCCGGACCAGTGGATGTGGCGGTATTCGATGGAGAAAAATTTACCACGATTGGCGGGAAAGAAGTGGGGCATAATCAAACTGTAAATACGATCTGGGGTTGGCTGGCTTGGCAGATAGGCGAAGCAGCCTACAAGGTTTTCGAGAAACATGACCAAAATCGTGTTGCACCGGCAGGCGATGAGATCAATAAGATGCTTAACGCCAATGGTAAACCCGTCCTTCTTCTGTTAGATGAGGTATTGAAGTATATCGAAGGCACGGCGGCAGTAGCAGTGCAAGAATCAACGCTGCAACGTCAGGTGAAAAAGTTCCTTCAAGACCTGACTGTTGAGGTTGCCAATACTTCGCATGCTGTAATGGTCTATTCACTCCAATGGAGCGCACGTGAAGCTTTAGGAAATGTGGCACTATTGGAGGAATTGGATAAATTAACCAGTCGTAAGGACCAGGTGCGAGAACCAGTAGCCGGTGATGAGGTGCTTGCAGTGGTGAAGCGCCGTTTGCTCGCAGATGAACCAGAGTTCGACGCAGCAAAGGAGGTAGCGAAGGAGTATTCCAATGTTGTCGGTGGAATGCTTCGTTCCTATGCAGAGACACCATCGGCGCAACAGGATGCCCAGGAACAATCAGTCCAGCTTCGCAATAGGATGCAGGCGGCCTATCCGTTCCATCCAGCGCTTATAGATGTGATGAACAGCAGATGGACAAGCGTGGATGGTTTCCAGAGGACACGCGGTGCGCTTCGGTTCCTGGCGGTATGCCTGCATTCACTCAAATCCAAGGGAGGCGCTCGGGCTGTGCTCGGGCCGGCCGAGATCCCTCTGAGCGACCCGGAAGTAAAGGGAGCTATGCTAAAAGACCTCGACCCACGACAAGATTACTCTCCTGTCCTCAATCATGATCTTACAGGTCCAAACGCACGAGCCAAACGCATTGACGACCGCTTGGCAAAAGAAACACCAGCACTCGCTAATGTTCGACCGGCATTGCGATTGGCTACCGGGATCCTGGCTTATTCCTTTGGTGGCTTAAAACGCGAGGGCATTGAGGGGAGTGAATCGCTGCCACCAGGAGTAACAGAGAGTGAGCTACTGGCCGCATGTATCGGACCGGACTTGGACAGCATCACGGCATCAGCAGTGCTATCAGAGTTACGTAATACATGTCTGTATTTGCATTATGATGGGGTGCGGTACTGCTTCAAGAAGGATCCGAATGTCACGAAGCTCATTGAGGATGCCGAACAGGAGATAGCTCGCGATCCGGAAGCGGTACGCGATCAGATCAAGGAAATGCTGGATAAGCGACTGGCGGGGAGAAAGGATACTATCGTCTGGCCAAAAAGCTCGCAGGATTTGCCAGACCGCGAACCCCTTTTCCTGGTAGGCTACCTGCCGCTGGAGTTTTCAAGTAAGACGGTATCTCAACAGGAGGATGCAGGCAATACAATGTTGGCCAAGTACGGTGATGCCCCGCGCCGGTACAAGAATGGTATTGGGCTGGCGATCCCTGACAAGAAGCCCATCGAATCGCTGCGACGTGCGGTGCGCTACCTCATGGCCGTCGAGCGTGTAGACACGAAAAAGAAACAACATCGCCTGACAACTGACCAGATCGACCAGTTGAAGGAACGGAGGCGAACCGAAGAGGCGGCAGCTGAAACCGCATTTCGCGTGCTATATCCGTCGGTCTGGTTACCAAGAGTAGGTCAGGGCGGAAGTTTGGAGATTGAAAAAGTCGAGGTTGGAGGACGCCCTCTGCAAGCAACCGGTGTACACGAGCGAATTATGGAGCTGCTAACCGCAGTTGGGACACCTAAGATTCACGGGTCACTTAATCCCCGAAAGATCGTCGAACGATTGAAACTTGGTGACCCTTTAGCGGCGGGAGAACCACCTCGGTTAGGGGTATCGACCAGTGCTGTCGAGGATGCTTTCTTTGAATTTCTAGAACCCCCTCGCATTAGCTCTGCAGATGTGCTTCGCAAGGCAATCGTACGAGGAGTCGGTGAAGGCGTGATCGCCTATACAACCGGCTCTCCAACTCTTGGGCCGGACAATAAATATGAAGTGAGCCTAACCAAGGTATCTCTTGGCCGGGCAATGAGCGAAGACGAGGTTGACTTGGATTCGGGTTTCCTGATGGTTCCTGCTGCTGTGCCATCGCCTAAACCAGTGGTGTGCCCAAAGTGTGGGAAATCACCCTGCGAATGTGTGGTAGTATCGCCGGCGTGTCCAAAATGCGGGAAGTCTCCCTGCGAATGCTTGCAGCCCCCCGTGTTATGCCCAAAGTGTGGGAAATATCCATGCATCTGTAAGGGAGGGAGATCTGCGATTCGGTTGAGCTTCCGTGCTTCGCGCGATCAGGTTTTCAAATCATTCCCTCCAATCGCCAATCTGGCTGACAAGTCGCAGGGTGGAAAGATAACGATCCGCATTGAAGGTGCTGCGGAAGGCCAATACGATCCGAATTGGCTTAGGAATGCGGTCGAAGAGCCCCTCGATGAAGCAAACGTTGACGAGCTTAAGATCGAATAGGGAAAGTTGAGAGGATTTGTTCCTTTTGGAATCGATTTTGAGGTTAAGTGTGGCACTGCAAGCCTTGGCTGACCGACAGGTTATGGAACAACTTCGGAATTTCGGTGATGCTCGGCAGATGGCCTTCTGTGCGTATTGTGGCCGCGGCACCGAGACGCGAAACGATGTAACGTCAAAGGTGTTCCTGGACGAACCGTATCCGACTAATTTATCGGTTGTGCCTGCCTGCCAGTCATGTAACGAGGGTTCCTCGCCCCCTTTTTAGAAAAAATAAACTAAAAGCAAGAGGACAAATAGCCATGACAAAAGAAAACGAGCAAATTGAAATTCTTGAAGAACTTGAGCAAGACGAGCAAGAAATACGACAAAGCACTGAAGCAGAAATTGTCCAGAAATATGATGAAGGACAAGCAAGGATAGTAATTCAAAGAAATGATTTCTTAATCCCCAATATTTTGCAGATGGTAAAGGACCGGGATATTTTGAACCTGGCACCTTCTTATCAAAGACGCAAGCGATGGAATGATACGAAAAGGTCACATCTTATTGAATCATTATTAATGAACATTCCAATTCCACCTGTTTTTCTTTATGAACGAGATCTCGCCAAATACGAGGTAATGGATGGTCAACAGAGAATGGATACTATTCGTGCTTTCTTTAAGAATGAATTCACATTGCGCAACCTTAAAAAATGGGTTGAGCTAAACGGTAAACATTATTCCGACTTACCTTCTAGAATTCAAGCCGGTCTCAACCGTCGTGGCCTTGCTGCCGTTATAATACTTACGGAAAGCGGACAGTCAAGTAAGGAAGCGATGGAAATACGTCAGTACGTTTTTGAACGCCTTAATACAGGAGGCGAAAAGCTCAACCCTCAGGAAATAAGAAACTGCATTTATGCAAGCCCTTTCAATGATATTTTGGTTGAAATTGCTCGTTCAGAACTATTTACATCCGCTTGGGATATTCCACCTAAGGAGCCAGATGAACCTCACAGGGCAAGCAAAGCTCTAGAGAAAAATCGCCTATACTCAACAATGGCTGATTGTGAGATTGTCTTGCGTTTTTTTTCAATGATTGACATGGAATATTTCAAAGGTGGCATGAGAAAATCCCTTAATGACTGCATGATAAGAATGAAATCATTGAACAAGAAGGATTGTGAATTGCTTAAAAAGCAGTATTCATCCCTCTTACAAACTGCGAAGAAAGTTTACGGTGACTTCATATTTCGACTCCCCAACAAATCTGGAGAATTAATGGGTCGTCATTCAGTCCCTCTTTCTGATGCAATTCTTGTTAGTATTTACCAAATAGGTAAACGTAAAGCATCGAAATTGATATGCGTGAGAGACATTATCGTTAGTGAAACTAAAAAGGCGCTACTCAGCGAACATACTTATCAACTTCTTGTTGGTCGCGCCAACACAAAATCATCGATACAAGATCGTATCTTACTGATAACCAAGATATTCAAGAAAGCACTACGACAAACATAACTTATGAAAACTATCTTTGCTGAGCTTTCCACAGAAATGGACAAAGTTATATCCTTTGTTGAAATCATCAAATTGTCCATTGAAATTTGTAAGGCGGATGATAAAAGGGTTAAATCGAAAATCCCTTTTATTAAATACTCAAAGCAATTAAAGCGGAGACTTACAGCGTCTTCCAATATCACTCCTGTTGCTTATGATGGTGCTTTTCTTCGAGCATGTGCTGAATATGAATTGACTATTCGTAAACTTATCGAAAAGTATATAGAGCAGGTGTCTTCGAAATGCATAGAATATCATCACCTGCCAAAGCAAATTAGAGATTGGTATCCCGATGGGTGCTCCAATATCATTTTAAACCTTAAACAGGATAAATTTAAGCATTTGACAAAGGATGCTATTTTTCGCAGCATTGCCAGTTGCCAGAAGATTCGTAACTACACGTTAATCGGAGAGGCTTTTTCCGACCATCAGAGAAACCTTTGGCCACAGGAGCTAGAGGAGATTCTCAACGTTCGACTTGGGCTTCCCAAGGTGTGGCAGAAAATATCTCGGGAGGTAGACATGCAGTCTTTTATTGGTACAACAGATCCTGGAACAACTGAACGTGTCACTAAATCCAAACTGGAACTTCTTCTTCAGAGAAGGAATGACATAATTCATAGAGGGCGGTCATATTATTCACCTTCTGACTCAGAAGTAATTGATTGTGCAAAATATTTGAAGGTGCTAATAAATTGTTTTTACTTGATTTTGGAAAAACAACTCTTAGCTATTTAGGAAAGAGGTCGAAGGTCGGAAGAAGCCTTGGGCCGTACTTAAGTTATCTAACTTCTTTAGCAGATGCCTGAACCGTTCATGTACCGGGACACAGGGACGTAGTGAAAGCGCCGGGATAAACCGGCATAGAGCAGGGGGTGAAAGTCCCCCACATAAAAGGAGGAGCTGCTCCATTATGGCCCCGAGTCATGCGCGGGCGGTCGTGAGATCGCACGTGAAGCGTTGACAGGGGAAGCGTAGGCCAGCCATTGAGCTCCGAAATCACTCCTTCAAAAAGGCATTGGGGCCAGGCATCGGTAATTCGGTATTGACGAAAGCATCACTCTCGGGCAGATTTCCCGGGAAGCGAGCAGAACTATCGGGATCAGGGAAGATAAGCTACATTCCTCTACAAGGGGTCGGGAAGGATTGCACGGAAGAGGAAGGCTTCTTTGGCCAAGACGCTATCGGGATATACGGTGAAATCCTCCTCGCCGAGATACCGCTGGTCCTTGATCTCGGAAAACTTCTCTTGATGGCCCCTATCAAGTTCCGCCAGAATAAATTCCCGGCATTTCCTACTCGTAATAGATTTTGACCCCCAACTGCCACGATCCATAACCCAGATCTCTTGATCTGCCAAACGTCCATACCTGCCTGGTTGCCTTCCATCTCTATTGAACAACACTCTGATGTGGGTTATAAAATTCTGAAATAGACGCGGTTGACGGAATGGCCTGATCTGATGTGGATTTTTAACCGGAGCAAAGGGGGGTCCGATTAGCGTCGGGCAGAGTGTGCATCGGAGAATGAGAGGGCGCGGTGACACCCAGGGAGAGTTTGCACCGTGATTATGGCCTCCTTTCCAGGTTTCTCAGGAGCATCGCTCTTCGCCTCCAACTACGTGCTACCCTGGAAATCCTTCTTCTCCTGTGCTCCGGGGTGATTCTGATTCTCCTTGGAAGTCTCTTCACCTTTGAACTGAGGGAGGCGCTCCCATATCTCCCCTTCGTCTACTCCCTTCTCGCCATCGCGGCCCTTTCCTTTCTCCTGCTCCTTGGATTCCGGCGGGTTTTTTCGAAACCTTCGAGAGAGCACGTTGCCAGGACGCTGGAGGAGAAGTTTCCCCGGTTAATGGATGATGTCACCAATTCCCTCCTTCTCTTTGACGAGATCAAAGAAGGCTCCGGTCTTGCCAGGGTGTCAGAAGGTCTGATCTCTGCCCAGCTCAAAAAGACAGCGGGCGAGATTTCAGCTATCAAACCTCCCCAGGTCGTAAGCCTCAAGATGGCTCTCAGGCATCTCAGAATACTGGTGCCACTGGTCCTCGCCTTTTTCGCGGTTCTCTGTCTGGACCCGCATTTCTTGAATCGCTCCCTGGCTTTGATCCTCCATCCCCTTTCTGACCTTCCTGTGAAAGCGACTTATATCTCTATGGAGCCAAAAGGGTCGATTGTGCTGCGGAGCTCTCCGGTGAAGTTCACGGCCCAGGCCGCAGGAACGATACCTGATAAGCTTTTCCTCATGATCTGGCCCGAAGAGGGTGAATCCCTACGGCTTCAAATGGAATCGCAGGGAAACGGGAGGTTCCTTTACCGGATGGGTTCTGCCCTTTCTTCCTTTCGCTACCAGGCTTTCAGTGGAGATGCCACCTCTTCGATCTACACCCTCCGGGTCGTGGACCCACCAGATCTGAAAAAAATAAAACTCACCCTGATCCCACCCGATTACTCCGGCCTCCGGGAGGAGACGAAAGAGGAGGGAAATATCGAAGCCCTCGGAGGAACCGCAGTAAACCTCGAGGTCCAGGTCAGCAAGAACGTGAAGGAGGGGAAGATCATACTGAACCAGGAGAGCGAGCTTCTCCTCAAGGTGAGCGGTGACTCGGCGAAAGGAAGCCTTCTGGTTCTCGCTCCCGGAAGTTATTCCATCAAGGTGAAGGATGAATACGGATTTGAGAACCCAAACCCGGTTCAGTACCAGATCCGTCTCATACCGGATAAATATCCTGAGGCGGAAATCGTCAGTCCGGCCAAGGATCTGGAAGTCATAGGAAATGAGATCATTCCGATCGTCTATACCGCCCGGGATGACTATGGGATTACGGCGATAAAGCTCAATCATCAGATGGGAGGGATGGAACGCACCATAAGCCTGAAAAGCACGAAGGGAGTGCGTTTCCTCGAACCTGAGACATTTAAATGGGACCTTTCGGGCCTTACTCTGACCGCTAGAGACAGGGTGGTCTATCGGATCGAGGTCTGGGACAACGACTCTGTGTCCGGTCCGAAGGCGGGATATTCCCAGAGCTTTGCATTGTCTGTCAGGGATGAAAGGGCCCGTGCTGCCAGGGAAGGGGAAGAGGCTCAGCAGATCGCCGACGCCCTCCTCGACCTACTGGGTGACCAACTGGAGGCAACGAGAGATAGAGAAGGCCTGAAAAAGGGGATGGAAGAGATTCTCAAGCGAGTCGAAAAGAATCTCGATCAGATGGGAGAGAGGATGGAGCGTTTTGACTTTGAAGCCCTGAAGCGAAACCTCTCCTCTCTGAACGAGAGAATGTCTGTAGAACCTCAGGAGAAAGTGACCCAGGAGATGGAAAGGCTTGCGCTCCTTGCGGAGGACATCGCGAAGCGAGCGAGGATGAACGAAGTGGAGGCCCTGGCGAGGGAGATTAGGAACCGGCAGAGACGGCTCGTCGAATCGATGAGCCAGCTCAAGGAGCGATTCACGCGCGAGGGTCTGGAAGCGGCGATGAAAGAGCTGAAGAAGGTGGAAGACCTTCTCCGGTCTGTCATGGACGCCCTGAGCAAGCTCGCCACGGGGCTCCCCGACGAGTTTATCAACAGCCAGGAGCTGAGCGGGCTCGACTTTCAGGATTATTTTAAAGACCTGGAGGAGATTCAGAAGAAGCTTGCGGAGGGAGACATTGCAGGAGCCCTGGAAGCGGCCCAGAGGCTTCTTCAGGCCCTTTCGGAGATGATGGCCTCGATGGGAAGGGCCCGGGGCCAGGCCGGGATGTCTCCTTTTGACCGGCTTCAGGGAGAGATGGCCCAGCAGTCGAGCGAGCTCGACAAGATACTGACTGAACAGAGGGAGATCCTCAAGGGGACGGAGGGAGTCGACAGGGGGATCAAGCAGCGAACGGAAGAGGAGGTCGGAAAGAGGCTTGCGGGCGAGATGCCGCGGCTCAAGGAAACTCTCGAGAAACTGAAGCGTTACCTCCCCGAGGAGCAGAGGGATTTGATTGAAGAAATGGAGAGGCTTCTCGATAGAGGCGATCTGGAGAAGTTTTCGGCAATGGCGCAGGAGCTTCAGAAGATGCTCTCTGGAAGGCCCGATACGGAGAAGCTCTTTGGCGAATTGGGGGAGGTGATGAAGCGGCTCGTCCCCGAATCGAGAGAGGTTCTTACTCCCTGGGATAAGGAGAGATTTCCAGAGCTTTCCTCCCGCCAGGGCAATCTGAAAGAGAGGACGGGAAGATTGAATGAAAAGCTGGAGATGCTCTCCCAGCTCTTTCCCGGAATGGATACGGAGATCCTGAATGACCTGAAGGAGGCAGCCAATTCGATGGGTGAGGCTTCCGGAAAGCTCGGGGGAGAGAACGCCCCCGGTGCCATCCCTCCGGAGCAGGAGGCCATCCGAAGGATTTCGAAATCGCAGCAGGGGATGCAGCAGATGGCCCAGCAGATGGCCATGCGCATGCAGGCAGCCCGCTATGGGTATCAGTGGGGCTACGGTTACGACCCGAGACCGGGATGGTATTACGGCCCCTGGATCCCGATGCCCACTCTGCCGCAGCCGGAGTTCAACCGGCCCAGGGAGAGGGGAATGACAGGGATCGATAAGGAAGAGTTTGAGACGCCCTCTAAGGATGCCTATAAGGCCCCAAAAATGTTCAGGGAGAAGGTTCTTGACGCCTTGAAGGAGGGAGTTCCTCCTCAATATAAGAACGACGTAGAAAAATACTTTAAAGGTCTTACGGAATGAAACGAACCCTCATCGCAACGGTCATTCCTTTTTTCGTCATGACTTCTTTTTTCATCCTTCCCGAGGCCCATGGGGTCTCCGAGGAGGTGGTCCAATCGCTCACCCAGAAGCTGGAGCGATTGGACGTGGAGGAAGCGAGCCGGGAAGTGAAGGAGCTTCTTTCCAGGGAACCCAAAGATCCCAAGCTTCTGGAGCTGGCGTCTCTCGTTGCATTTCATCGAGGAGACTATGAAGAGGCCCTCGGGCTGATCAAATCTGCCATCGATCTGGGAGGGGAGGATGAGAAGAAGAAAGGGCTCGCCCTTTTTCTCGAGGAGACCATCGGAGTGACGAAGCCTCTCACGAGGCATGAAAGCCCGCACTTCATCATCCGCCTTGATGAGAAGCAGGATGGGTTCCTGATCGATTACCTTACCCGTACCCTTGAAAGAACCTACCAGGTCATGGCAGAGCATTACGGTTTTCAGCCCAAAGAAAAGGTCAGGATTGAGTTTCTTCCCGATTCGAAGGCCTTTTACTATGTTTCCACGCTCTCGGCCCGGGACATTGAGATCGGTGCGGTGGGTCTTTGCAAGTTCAACAAGCTGATGGTGCTCTCTCCAGCAGCCCTGGTCCATGGCTATCGGTGGCTCGATGCCATAAGCCATGAATACATGCACTATCTCATTGTGAAAATGACGGAGGACCATGCTCCGATATGGTTTCACGAAGGGCTTGCAAAACATGACGAGGCCCGCTGGCGAGGCGACCTCAACTACCTTTCACCCACCTTCGAGACACTCCTTGCCCGGGCTCTGGCAGAGGGGAAGCTCATCGGATTCGATCAAATGGAGCCCTCTCTGGTGAGGCTTCCCACTCCGGAAGATGTTCAACTTGCCTACGTAGAAGCTGCTTCGGCCATCGAATTCATCATCGAGCGGGCCGGCCACAGGGGATTGATGGAGATCATGAAGCAAATGGCCGCCGGCGAGGCCAAAGGGGCAAGAGAGTCGATCAAGACGGTTCTCGGCATGAGCTTTGACGATTTTGAGAAAGAGTGGAAGGAGTTCCTTGCAAAGAAGGGATTCCAGGAGAAGGGCGGGGTAAGCGTGCGGCATTACAAAATCAAGGAGGGAAGGGCTGACGAGGAACGAATGGAGATGGAGGAGATCAAATCGCTCATCGCAAGAAACCGTGCCCACCTCGGCGACCTGCTGAGAGAAAGGGGAAGAATGGGGGCAGCCGTTCTCGAATATCGTCGCGCCCTGGCGGATGCCCCTGACTCGGTAGCCATCATGACAAGGCTTTCTTCTGCCCTCACGGGAATGGATCGCGATCGGGAAGTGCTGGAGCTCTTGAAGAAGGCGAGGGAGATCTCTCCGGACCATCCAACAACTTACACCTATCTCGGAAAGGCTCACCTGAAGCTCAAGAATTTTAAAGAGGCGAAGGAGGCCTTTGAAACGTCGATCGAGATCAATCCCTTTAATCCGGAAGCGCATCGGGGTCTCGCCGAGGTTTGTGAGATGCTGGGAGAAAAAGACAGAACTGTGAGAGAACGGGAAATCGCGAAAGGGCTTATGCGATGACCCTTTCGCTTCACCCAAACCGGCCTCTTAACCTAACCTTTCCCTACAGGTTATTTTCGGACTTCAAAAGAGGAGATCAATGGAAGCAGCCAGAGAATACCAGGTGACGGATGAGGATCTTGCCCAGGTGGAAGAGATGGGCGGAAAGAAGACGAAGATCACCTCTGAAATTAAGAAGGTGATTGTGGGCCAGGACAAGGTGATCGAGGAGATCTTGATCGCCCTCTTCTGCCGGGGGCATTGTCTTCTCGTGGGGGTTCCAGGTCTCGCCAAGACACTGCTCATCTCTACCCTGGCGGGGATCATGGAGCTCCAGTTCAATCGAGTCCAGTTTACGTCAGATCTGATGCCCTCCGATATCACGGGAACGGATATTCTGGAGGAAGAAGTGGGCACCAAGCGCAGGTCCTTCCGCTTTCTCAAAGGCCCCATTTTCACCAACATTCTCCTGGCCGATGAGATCAACCGGACGCCCCCCAAGACGCAGGCTGCCCTGCTTCAGGCCATGCAGGAATATAAGGTTACAGCAGGAGGGGTGACCTATCCTCTCGACCTTCCCTTCTTCGTCCTGGCGACGCAAAATCCGATCGAGCAGGAGGGGACTTATCCATTGCCGGAGGCGCAGCTTGACAGGTTCATGTTCAACATCGGCATGGATTACCCGCCTTTCGAAGAGGAGATGGAGATCGTTGCCACGACGACCTCCTCCTACCAGCCGGTGCTCCAAAAAGTGATCAACGGTGAAAAGATCCTGCAGATCCAGGAACTGGTAAGGCGGGTTCCGGCGTCTTCCCATGTCATTGGATATGCTGTCAAGGTGATTCGCTCCTCAAGGCCGAAAGGGCCCGATGCCCTTCCCTTTGTCAAGGAGTGGGTGGAGTGGGGAGCAGGACCGAGGGCATCACAACATCTCATCCTGGCCGCAAAAGCCAGGGCCATCATGCAGGGCAGATATGTCGCTTCGGTAGAGGATATCAAGGCAGTTCTCCCTTCACTCCTGAGACACAGGATCATTGCCAACTTCAAGGCCCAGGCAGAAGGGGTGACATCGCTCAATGTCATCGAGCAGCTCATTGCTGAGGTGAAACCTTGAATCATTTCGACCCAAAGATTCTTGCCAAGCTCAAAAACCTCTATCTCAGGGCCCGATTCGTCGTGGACGGGGTGATGGTGGGAATCCATCCATCCCGGGCAAAAGGGTTTAGCTCCGACTTTGAGCAGCACCGGGAGTACACACCGGGGGATGACGTTCGCCGCATCGACTGGAAGGCCTACGGGAAGTTTGACCGTTACTTTATCAAAGAGTATCGGGAAGCCACCAATCTTAAGGCTTTCATCGCTCTCGATTCCAGCTCCTCCATGAGCTATGCATCGGACGGGGTGAGCAAATTTGACTACGGTGCGACCCTGGCCGCTTCCCTGGCCTACCTGATGCTGAAGCAACAGGATGCAGTGGGCCTGATCACCTTTTCCGACAAGATCGACAAAATGATTCCTCCCAAGGCCATTCAAGAATACCTTTTTGCCATTCTGAAAGAGCTGGAGAATACGAAACCGGCAGGAAAGACCCGAGGGGGTTCCGTCCTTCAGGAACTGGCCGGTTCGCTGAAAAGGCGGGGGCTCATCATTCTCATCTCCGATCTCCTCGACGAACCCGAAGAGGTGGTGAAGGGCTTAAAGCAGCTTCGTTCCAGGGGAAACGACGTGATCGTCTTTCACCTGCTGGACAGGGATGAGCTGGAGTTTCCATTTGAAGAGCCGACCCTTTTTCGGGACCTGGAGGAAGATCTCAAGCTCCTCACAGACCCGCAGAGTGTCAGGCCGGCGTACTTAAGCGCCATGACGTCGCTGATCGAAGGCTATAAAAAGGCGTGCAGTTCGCACCTCATCGACTATTCTCTTCTGGATACCAGGGTCGGTCTCGATCGGGCGCTGGTCCGCTATCTCACCTGGAGGGAGAAGTTCAGACCAACCTGAGTGAGAACATGAAGATGGGGAGATAGGGAGACACGGAGATAGGGAGATGCGAAGGGGGGCGTAAATTCGAAGCACGAAATCCGAAACTCGAAACAAATCCGAATGAGCGAAGCACAAAATTCGGATTTCGGATTTGAAAAAGTCCAGCATGAATCTTACGTTTCTCAACCCAACCTTCCTTTATGCCCTGGCAGCGGGTGCGATCCCGATCCTCATCCACCGCCTGACTCAAAGGAAGGCACTCCGGAAAAAATTCTCTGCTGTCCGCCTCCTCCTTCAATCCCAGCGGCTGATGGCCAGGCCCCAGCGCCTCAAAAATCTTATCCTTCTCGCCCTGAGGGTCCTGACAGTGATAAGCCTTGTCTTCATGATGGCGAGACCTGTCCTGACACGGCCGGGTCTTCTGACGTTGGGTGACCAGGGAGCCAAGGTCTTTATCCTCGATAACTCCCTCAGTATGGGCTACAGGGAGGAAGTGGGAACCCGCTATGATCTTGCCAGGAACATAGCGAAAGAGACGCTCGATGGTCTCAAAGCGAAAGTGATCGTTATGCCGACGGCCCCTATTCAGGGTAAACCTTTATCAGAGGGAGATGTCCGGTGGATGGACCCGGACGAAGCCCTGAAGGAAGTGGCATCCATCTCTCTCTCCTTTGGCAGGGGAGATCCCGCCACAGCCATGAAGCTGGCACACAGCAAATTGAAAGAGACGAAGGGGCCCGGAGAAATTCTGATCCTGAGTGACATGGCGAAGGGGGATTGGGAGAGGTTCAACCTCGATCCGTTGGGGACGGTGTCTGCCGAAGTGACTCATACCTTCCTGAGAATCGGTGGGACGAGTCGGGATTCGAACCTTGCGGTGAAAGGGGTGAGGTTGGTGGCGGGAGAAGGGGTCATAGGTGTTCCCGGCCGCCTGGAGGTGATCGTATCGAATTTTTCGGATAAGCCGGGAAGCACCATCGTGGAAATCTATCTTTCCGGCACCAAAAGGGATCAGAAATCGTTGGAGCTGAAGGCCGGCGAAGAGGGAAGAATGTACTTTGACCTCCTTTTCGACAGGCCTGGGTGGGTCGACGGAGAGGTGAGGTTGTCTGCCGACCGCCTGCTCACGGATAATGTTTTCTACTTTCCCATAAAGGTCAGGGAGAAGGTTAGGGTCCTCATCGTTGATGGAGACCCCCGGACATCCCTCAGGGCAAGCGAGAGCTACTTTCTTGCGAATGCCCTGAATCCAGGAGGTTCGGAAGGATCACCTTTCCTGATCCAGGTTGTCACAGAAGGCATACTGACCACCCTTGACCTGAAACCTTTCGATGTCCTGTTCCTGCTGAATGTGGCCCGGCCACCGCGATCCGCGATCTCTTCATTTCTCGATTCAGGAAAATCGGTTCTTATTTTTCTCGGAGACTCGGTGGTACCTGAAGAATATAATGGTCTGCCTCTGCTTCCCTGGAGGCTAAGAGAGGTGAAGGGAGCCGGCCCTCAAAGGGGAGAGAAGGTTTCGCAGATCGGTGAAGGCCTCGATACCCTGAGACAGCTCTCTCTCGTAGGAGCCGAGAGCCTCCGGCAGGCCTCCTTCTACCGTTACTTCAGGATCGAGGGGAGCAGAAAAAATTTTCTTACCCTGGGAAACAAGGACCCTCTTCTCATGGGAGCTGAGATCGGGAAGGGGAAAATCTTTCTCTTTGCTTCAAGCGCAGACATGGACTGGAACGACCTTCCCCTCAAGGCCGCCTACCTCCCCCTCATCCAGGGATTAGTAAAAGAAGCCGTGGGTCTTCCCATGGATCCCATCCCGGAGGGCATAAAGTTCGGCAGTCCCTTCGAAGAAAAATCCCCGCCTGTCCAGGTCATCGGCCTCCGGGGCGGGCCTGGGGTTTATAAGTTTTCTCTCCCTTTAGGTGAGATCAGGCGCAGTGTCAACGTACCGATGGAAGAGTCGGATTTAAGCAAGGTGACGGATCAGGAAATAAAGGCAAAATTTAAGACCCTCGATACGAAAGTGGTGGAGTATAAGGAAAGCCTCCGGCAAGACCTTCACGGCAAAAAAAGAGAAGCCTGGCCCTTCATGCTCGCCTTCCTCCTTTTTGTTCTGGGTGTCGAGATGGTCGTGGCAAATAAGCTGTGAACATGAAATCCGAATATCGAAGCACGAAATTCGAAACAAATTCGAATATCGAATGTCCAAAACCTGAAACAATCGGGGGAAATAGAAATTTACGGACAGACTATAGACAGATCGTTTTGAAATTTGGATTTCGGTCATTGTTTCGGATTTCGAGATTCGGATTTCGAATTTTTGAAGGAACGAGGGTGACTAAGAACCTAAAATGATTTCGAGACGAAACTTCTTATCTCTGGCATTGGGCATCAGCGCTTTTTTCTCTATCCCGAAACCCCTTCTATCGGCGCGATTTCCCCATTTCTTCTTCGCTCAACTGAAATATCGGGGAGGAGAATGGGATCCCAATCCTCAATACGTCGAGCCTGTGGTCGAGGAGCTCGAGCTTCGAACCAGCATCGACGGAGAGAAGGAGCGGCGCATTACGACCCTTTCTGACCCGGACCTCTTCTTTTATCCATTTCTTTATATGGCTGGAAAGTACGAGTTTGAGCCCTTCAGCTCAGGGGAGAGAGAGATCTTGCGACGCTTCCTCGCTTATGGCGGGTTCCTTTTTGCCGAGGATACGATGGGTGCCAAGGGGTTCGGTTTCGACCGGGCCTTCAGGACGGAGATGAAACAGATCTTCCCGAATTATGATCTGAAAAGACTTCCGCCCGATCACTCTGTCTATCGAAGTTTTTATCTGATCGAGAGCATCGGAGGACGGCAGAAGGTGAACCCATCTCTGGAGGGCATCACCATCGACACCTGGACTCCGGTCATCTACTCCCAGAATGACCTGTCGGGAGCGTGGTCGAGGGACAAGTACGGCAGGTGGACAAACGAGTGCGTGCCGGGAGGTGAGACCCAGAGGTTTTCTGCCTTCAAGGCGGGTATCAACATCATTGTCTATTCTCTGACCTCGGATTATAAGAAGGATCTGATCCATCATCCGTTCATCAAGAGGCGGCAGAACCAATGAGCCCTGGCCAGCTAACATTTGAGCCCGTTATTCCGGTATGGCTGATCGTCCTGCTCCTCTCCATTGGATTGGCGTCAGTCCTCCTCCAGTACTGGCTTCTACGGAAGAGGCTCAACCGCTCAAAGTCTCTTGCCCTCTCATTTCTTCGCCTGGCAGCGATCTCCCTGCTCATCTCTTTTGCCCTGAATCCCTCCTTTGTTGCGAGGAAGGAGCACAGAGTCAGCCCGTCACTGGCAATCCTGCTCGAGACCTCTCAAACCATGGGGCTTTCTGCAAAGGGGGACAGGCGAAGCAGGCTCGATGAGGCCAGGGAACTGCTGCTCAGCGGTCCAAGACCTCTTTTGAAGATCCTGAGAGAGAAGTTTGACGTAAAGCTTTATTCCGTGGGTGAGTCCCTGACGGCTGTAGAAGCAGGAGACGTGGCCGGCTTGAAGGCCGGGGGAAAGAGGGGTGATCTCACGGAGGCTCTCGGAAAGCTCCAGGAGAAGAATGCAGTCACCGTGCTTTTAAGCGATGGAAATCTCCGATGGGAGGATGGTCATTCGGCAGGACCTCCCGTGCTGTCCATTCCGGTGGGCGATCCTCAAGAATACAAAGATGTCCTGGTCAAGGCCATCAAAGCCCCTTCCATAGCCTTCAGGGAGAGAGAGGTGACGATCGATGTCACCGTGAAGAGCTATGGCTACCGGGGACTCACGCTTTCCGTGACCCTGAAAGATGGGGCCAGGCTCCTCGGCGCCAAGAGCGTGGCAATCGATAAGAGTCCGGCGGAGGCGAGCGTCTCGTTTGCCTTCACCCCGGAGGAGGTGGGGCAGCACAATCTCTCCGTCTCCATTCTCCCTCAGGTTGGGGAGAGTGTTCTCTCGAACAATACCGTGGAGCTTTCTCTGAAGGTGGTCAGGGACAAGGTCAGAATCCTGATGGTCTCAGGCAATCCCAGCATGAACTACCGGTTTATGAGGATGGCCCTGAAGAACGATCCTTCTGTCGATCTTCTCTCCTTCGTCATCCTGAGGACTCCCACCGATATTCTCAATGTCCCTTTACAGGAGCAGAGCCTCATTCCCTTTCCCGTGGAGACACTTTTTACGAAGGATCTCAAAAACTTCGATCTCCTGATCCTTGACAACTTTTCGCATCAGCTCTACTTCAATCCAAAGTACCTTGAGAACGTGAGGGAATTTGTAAACGATGGCGGGGGCCTTGCCATGATCGGCGGACCGAACCAGTTCACCGGATATGCGGGGACCCCGATTGGGGAAGTCCTTCCGGTCAAGCTGACAAAAAAAGAGGACTATCGCCGGGATGCTCCATCGAGAGTCAGATTGACCCGCATCGGAATGATCCATCCCATCACCCGCATTTCTTCAGATGAAAAGGATACCCTGAACCTCTGGCGGGAGATGCCTTCTCTCGACGGGATCAATCTTCTGGAACCCAAGAGTTCCGGCACCGTCCTGCTGGAGACGACAGAGGGAACTCCGAGGCCCATCATCACGGTCGGGAATTATGGGAAAGGCCGCGCTTTTGTTCTATCTACGGACTATTCCTGGAAATGGTATATGGGGATGGTGGCAAAGGGAAAAGGTAATTGGGCCTATTTCAGATTCATGGAGAAGATGGTTCGCTGGCTCACCAAAGACCCGGCCCTCGGTCCGATCCAGATGATCCTGCCAGACAGGCCGGAAGAAGTTGGACAGGTGAGAGAATTTAAGATCAAAATGAGAGAGGAGGAATCATCATTGGCCCAACGGGGACCGGTTTCAATTTCTGTCTTTAACCCTGAGGGTCTGAGGATTGATGCGCAACTCAAATCGACCGGGCAGCCGGGTGAGCTTGCAGGGACTTTTTCGCCACAGAAGGCGGGGACCTACAAAGTGAAGATCGAGACTCGTGCAGGAAGCCTGGAAGAGCTCATGGTCGTCTCCGGGCCCCTGGAAGACCAGGACGCCGCGCCTGATCCTGAGCGGTTGAGAAGGGTTGCCAGCTCCACAGGGGGAAAGATTCTCACTCGAAATGACGATCTGTTGAAAGAGATAGAAGCCTATGCCGCAAAGGGTGAAAGGCATTTTGTCGAAGAGAGGCGTGTTCCTCTCTGGGCGATGACGGTTACGTTGCCGGTGATCCTGATCCTCCTTGGAATGGAGTGGTTTTGGAGGCGGCGCTGGGGACTGATATGAGGATGTTTCACCGAGGGCGCACAGTTCGCAGAGGAGAGAAATTCAGTTGGAATAATGGAATATTGGAAAGATGGTGAATTCGTAAAAAGTCGAAAAAAGCTAATGATCGTCATTCCGGCGATAGCCGGAATCCAGTGATCTTAGGTCGTTATAAAAATACTGGACACCGGTTTTCACCGGTGAGACGACATTTTACGAGACCATGAATGATGGGAAACTCAAAAAAAGAAGGGAGGGACAAGTGATGAAGAGAAGCTTACTAACTTCCCTACTCCTGCTGGTTAGCCTTTGCGTACTTTCATGGGAGGTGCAGGCGGCGTGCCGGAATCCCAACATCGTCGAGAGGATTCCTTTTTTGAGGCCTGCTGCAGCATCCGGCATGATAGAGATCAAATGGTTTGGCCACTCCTTCTTTCAAATCACCTCGAGCAGCGGCACGAGGATCATCACCGACCCGTTCGGCGCCATGGGCTTTCCCATGCCCGAGGTGTGGCCCCACATCGTGACTATCGGGAGGGAGCATGGAAATCATAACAATGCAGCCCTCGCAAAAGGAAAGCCCATTGTCCTTCGGGGCCTGAAGGAGGGGGGGGCGGATTGGAATCAGATCAACACCACCTTCCGGGACGTCCTGATTTACAATGTCCCCGTCCATCAAAGAGGAATACCCAGTTATGATATGAGCATGAAAGGCTCTGCTTTCGTCTTTGAACTTGATGGCCTCTGCATCTTCCATTCCGGCGATGTCAGCGATCCGTTTAATGAGGACCAGCTTCAGCTCATCGGCCATGTGGACATCCTCCTGCAGACCATTGGAGGGGTTTACACGATCGGACCGGAGGGAGCAAAGCAGGTCATCGAACAGCTTAAACCCAAGATTGTCATTCCCATGCACTTCTGGTATCAGATGGACGTTCTGGGGAGATTCACGAACGGCCCCTACAAGTCAAGAGAGCTCAATACGAACATCTTCATGGTGAGCAAAGACACCCTGCCCGAAGAGACCGAGATTGTCGTCCTGAAAGTCCTGCGAGAAGGAGACCTGTAACTGTAGGGGTAGGGCTTTGTTCCATGGTCGCAGGGGCGGGTATTGTTTCGTATTTGTAGGGGCAGCCCCCCGTGGCTGCCCAAAGGGCTTGTCCCTCCAAGTCAAGCCAATAATGTCAAATCATTCACATGGTATTGGTCATACCGTAGGGGCAGACCTGCGTGTCTGCCCATGGGTCGTTTGAAATGAATCGCCATTCGATCCGTCTCCGCGACTATGATTACTCCCAGGAAGGCGCCTATTTTGTGACAATATGCACCCAAAACAAGGAGTGCCTGTTCGGGGTAGTCGCAGATGGGTTGATGGTTGTGAACAACGCTGGCCGTATGGTTGAAACAACGTGGGATGAATTATCCCAGAACTACAGTGGTGTGGATGTCGATGCCTTCGTCGTTATGCCCAACCACATCCATGGGATTGTTTTTCTTACTGTAGGGGTAGGCCCCTGTGCCTACCCCACGGCGTTGAAGGAGATATCCAACCCTGCCGGGCAACCGCAGGGGGTTGCCCCTACAATGTCTTTGCCAGAGGTTGTGCATAGGTTCAAATCGTTGACTACAACTTTGTACCGCCGTGATTTTTCTGCGGACGGTCGTCCGCGTGTTCCCGGTCGCCTCTGGCAGCGCAACTACTACGACCATATCATCCGTCACGATGAGTCATTGAACCGCATCCGGGAATATATCTCTACCAACCCCTTGCGTTGGAACCTGGACAGGGAAAATCCCCAGCACACCGGTGAAGACGAATTTGACCACTGGCTTTCAGCATTCAAATCCTATCCTCACCAGACACACGTCATGGAGAGATAAGGTAGGGGCAGACCCCCGTGTCTGCCCAAGAGAAGGCCCACACACCGGTGTCCCCCGACAAAGGATGAGGAAATGTGCAGGTAGGGGCAGACCCCCGCGACTGCCCAAATCCCTTTGAACGAAATCATTAAAGGAGGAAAACCCGATGAAGGTCGTTGCATTTAATGGCAGCCCCAGGAAGGACGGTAACACCGCCATTCTTATTAACCATGCTTTTGATGAACTGCAGAAAGAGGGCATCCGGACCGAAATGGTCCAGTTGTCGGAAAAACAGATCCATGGGTGCATTGCATGCTACAAGTGCATCGAGAACAAGGACCAGCGCTGCGCCGTAAAGGATGACGCAGCCAATTATTGTATTGAAAAGATGATCGAGGCGAACGGGATCATCCTGGGCTCCCCCACCTATTTCACCGATGTTACCGCCGAGATGAAGGCCCTTATCGATCGGGCCGGTTTCGTCTCCCGGGCCAACGGGGGCATGTATCGGAACAAAATTGCGATGGCCGTGGTGGCGGTGCGCCGAGCGGGCGCAATTCATACTCTCGACACCATAAACCATTTCTTACTCAGCGCCCAAATGATCCTTCCCGGTCAATGCCTTGTCTTTGGAAAGGAGAGAGGCGAGGTCGAAAAAGACGAAGAAGGCATGCAATTGTTAAAAACCCTCTCCCAGCGGATGGCCTGGCTCCTCAAGAAGCTCCACGGGTAAGTGACACTTTGATTGGCAACCTCTTGCCGAAGGCATGGATTACTTCCTGAAGTCAACAAGCCGAGAATCCACACCGGAATACCAGATTTCCAGTGATAATCCTGAAAAAGATAATTTTCACAAGCCCTTTATTGATTGACTTGTTCAACGTATTGATGGTATTTGTTTCATAAAATAATTCAAAAGAAAGGATGGGGAAAACAATGAAGGGTAAATTTTCATTGGGATTAATAGATGAACAAGCAAAGCGACAAAAGACACTTAAAGCAGTCTTGGATTATTTCTATCAAGACAACACGAAGTCAAGCTCGCACTCAAGATACAACTTGAAATACCATCTCGTCTGGATCACAAAATACCGTCGAAGTTTATTGATCGGTAATTTGGCGGTGCGGTTAAAACGCATCTTAGCCGACATCGCCTTTGAGTACGGGTTCAATATCATCGTTCATGAAGTGATGCCTGATCACGTTCATATGTTGATTGAGGCACGACCGACAGACACACCTATGAGGATTGTTCAGATTTTTAAAAGTATATCTGCAAGAAAGATCAGAGAAGAGTTCCTCGACATTATTCAACAACACATTTGGAAGGAGGGAACCTTTTGGGCAGCAGGCTATTACATTGCCAGTGTCGCAGATGGAGTTACAACTGAAGTCGTTCAAGAATATATCAGAAACCAAAAAACAGAAGTGGCTCCCCATGCTCTCTTTCAATCAGAAGTTGACAACCTCAATGAAGACTAAGCTCCACACTTTGTGTGTAACAGCTTAAGATGCCGTGAAAATGAGGACCAGAAGATGATCATTCGAAAGGCTCAGGAATCTGACTTCGATGCGATCTGGAAGATCTTTCATGAGGTCGTTTCCTAGGGCGATACGTATCCCTATGATCCCTCAACGACCAGGGAACAGGCCCACGCCCTCTGGATGGCACCCGAGGAGACAACCTACGTGGCGCTGGTCGACGGGGAGATTGTCGGGACGTATGTCCTTAAACCCAACCAGCCCGGTCTCGGCTCCCATGTAGCCAATGCAGGCTACATGGTCATTCCGGATCATTCAGACAAAGGGATCGGGCGGGCGATGTGTGAGCACTCGCTCGAAGATGCGCGGCAAGTAGGTTTTCTCGCCATGCAGTTCAATTTTGTTGTCAGCACGAACGAGAGGGCTGTCGCCCTCTGGAAGAAGATGGGCTTTTCGATTGTGGGGACCTGCCCCAAAACTTTTCGACACAGACAGCTCGGCCTTGTAGACACCTACGTCATGCACCGCTTTCTGTAGATGAAGCCCTATCGACCCCGTAATAGCTCCGGCCTGTGGGTCCTCCACAAAACGTGCGAATTGTGTCCCCCGATGGTTTGGTAGGGGCGGCCCACTGGGGCCGCCGGGTCTGGGAGCCCGCAGCGGGACTCCCCTGCGAATTCTTCGACAAAAGGTGAAAATCGATTCGTAGGAACTCTGCTCGCCCCGCCAAAGAGGGTCCGACTTTCGACTTGACACGGCGGCCCACAATTGTTACAAAAAAAGTAACAGGGCTTTTTTTCTGGAGGTATTGATGCTCGAATTTCTGATTACCTCGGCGTCGAGGCGGAAAATACTGACGTTTCTTCTGGATAGTCCGGATGGAGAATATCATCTGAGGGAACTTAGTCGAAAAACGGGAGAGCCTGCGCCGGTGGTCAAACGGGAACTGGACAGACTGGAGCAGGCGGGGTTCATCCTCACCTGGGGCGTGGGGAACCAGAGGTTCTTCAAGGTGAACAAAAGTTTTCTCTTCTTACCGGAATTGAAATCCCTTATAGAAAAGGAAGCCCATGTATCCGGGGACCTCCGGGTTGTCCATACGTTCAATCTGACGAAGCTGGAAGGGGAGAGAAGGCTCTGGCAGAAGCGATCGATGGAGATTGCCGAAGGATATGGAAAGAACCTCAATCGCCGGAGACCCCGTCATCCCGCCGAAGAGAGGTTACTGGGGAAATTATCGTGAGCCAGTTGGACCGGCTTAGGAAATTGCTTGGCAAAGCCAGCATCTTAGAGAAGAAAGTGGAAAGGCAGCTCTACGTGGCGGCGGTCATTGCAGCGGCATTTGGCGAAGAAGATATTCGTGCGGTGCTGGTGGGAGGAGCCCTGGTTGAATATTATACGGCAGGGGGTTATTCGACTGAAGATATCGACATGGTCCTTCCTCCGGTGGGGAGACAGGAAATTGAATCTGTTATGAAGGGACTCGGTTTTGAGCGGTTTGAGGATTATCGTCACTGGATTCACCCACAATTAAGTATTCCGGTGGAATTCCCTCCCGGGCCGCTCCAGGTTGGTCATTTGATCGTCCGAGAAGTGAACGAAATAGAGGTCGAGAGAATAAGGCTGAAGGTCTTAAAGGTTGAGGATATCCTCCTGGATCGTCTTGTTATGGCCCAGGAATGGAAAGATGCCCGGGCTGAGGTCCAGGCGGAGATGTTGATGTATGCTCACCATCCGTCGATTGATTGGGGTTATGTCCAGCAAAAATCCTCTTTGTTGGAAGTCAAAGGCCTTTTTCAAAAGGTTCAGAAAAAAGTGAAGAGAAGGTTGAAGAAAAAGCGGGATCCCTGACGATGACAATTGTCTTCTGACGTTCACTATAGCTATATTAGGTTGCTGAAAGAGTCGGCTTTCACAGGCTGCTCAAAAATGCCCAGATGCAAGGCTCCCGAAATTCTGAGGAGTGAGGCGTACCTGGATGTACGCTGCAACGACGAAGGATGAGGGAAACGCCGCAGATGGGCTTTTTTCAGCAGCCTGCTAAGGCACGCGGCGAAATAGGTAAGGGGAAAGAAGCTCTTTGATCCTGCCAGAGAACGATTTTCGGATTTGAACCTTCAGATAAAGGTCACCCGGTTCGCCTCCATTTTTCCCATCTGCGCCCATGCCTTTCAGTCTTATCTTCTGACCGCCCTTGATTCCGCGGGGGACAGCAATCACGAGTTCTTTTGATTTTCTCCGGTGAAAGTATTTTACCTTTCCCCCTTCCTGGGCGAGCTGTGGGTCGAGGGTAACAACTTCTTCCCAGTCCTTTCCTTTTTCAACAGATCCCATTCCCAAGGTCGTTTTGAGAGCATATTGAAATAGCTTGCCCAAGAGCCCGGAGTGAGTTGGTGAAGACCCCGGGATTTCGGATTGATGATCCCTTCTCTGTCCTCTCCCGAAAAGCGGGCCGTAGAAAACATAACCCCTTCCGAAAACCCCTGGCCTTCGAAATTCGAAGGTCCGATATCCCTGGCCGTAAGATTCCCGGAAGACATCGTCAAAACTTCTGAATCCGAAAGACTTCGCCATCTCTTCGAAGACCTGGTTGATGTCAGATCCCCTGAAGATATCCTGCTCGGAGTAGCTCCGCTTGAATTGATCGTAGGCCGAAGATCCATATCGCTGTCCGAAGGTATCGTATTCGCTTCGCTTCTTCGGATCGGAGAGGACGGCATAGGCCTCATTGATCTCCTTCATTTTTTCGAGGGCAGCAGGGTTCCCACGATTCCTATCCGGATGGTATTGGAATGCCAGCTTCCGGTAAGCCTCCTTAATCTTCGGCTGTGGGGTATCCCGCTCTACGCCCAGAATCTGGTAGTAATCATTTTGGTTCATCGCTTCCCCAACAGCCTCACTCTCTCGTTTAATTCTGCCTGCCCGGTACTTTCGGAGCAATTTGTCATGACGAATGCATCAGCCACAAATCCCGTCTGCGCGCCGAAAATCGATTTTCCATATGTTTCCGTAGGGGCGGCCCCCTGCAGCCGCCCACTCTGGAGTTTTTCTTGATGTCTTTGTAGGGGCGTCCCGCCCAGGCGGGACTGCGCCCTCTGGGCTCACGAGCACGGTCACGTTATTCTCTGTGCAAATTGACAGACCCTCCAATTATGCCTTAATCTTGTAGAAAAGTCAGTCATTGCGAAGGGATTTTCACCGCCCACTTGTCCCGCCAGAGACGGGACTCTTTAGAGACACAGCGATTACGGAGAGGGCACCCCCCGCAAGGGGCTGAGGCTATTTGTCTGTCGGTATCTCTCCGACAGACAAATAAATCAATCTCAACCTCTGCGGCCTCGGCGCCTTTGCGGTGAGAATAATTATTCCAGAAATGAGGTGAATCAATGAGAATTCGAAAGGCGGGAAAAATCCGGGAAGGGCTCTGGGCCTTAGGCCGGGAGGAATCGAGGGTCTACCTTCTCGAAGGAAATGGCGCCTCCATGATCGTCAGTGGAGGAATGAGCTATATCGTGCCGGAGGTCCTTCAGCAGATCAGAGAATTCGAGATCGATGAAGGGAAGATCGAAAAGCTCCTGATCCTCCACTCCCATTTCGATCATGTGGGGATCGTCCCCTTTTTCAAGCGACGCCATCCCGGGATCGAGGTCCTTGCCTCGGAACGGGGCTGGGAGATCCTTCGGATGCCCAAGGCAGTGCGTACGATCAATGAGTTCAGCCGAAGCGTAGCTGAACGGATGGGCAGGCAAGAGGTCTATTCAACCTGCGATCTGGACTGGCGGGATGATGTCACCGGAAAATCGGTTCGTGAAGGAGATCGGACTGATGTCGGAGGGATTGAAGTCGCGATTCTTGAGACTCCGGGCCATTCCTCGTGCTCTATCACTGCTTATATTCCGCAATGGAAAGTCCTCCTTCCTTCGGACGGAGGGGGCATTCCATTCAGAGATATGATCGTCCCTTCAGGAAATTCCAATTACACTCAATTTCAGAAGAGCCTTGAGAAGCTGAAGGACCTCGAAGTGGAGTACTACTGCGCCGACCATTACGGTCACGTCGTGGGAGACGAAGCGAAAGGACTCATTCACCAATCCATTGAGAACGCAAGACTCCATCGGAATGAGATGGAAGAGGCTCTTCGTTCCGAAGGGGATATTGACAAAGCCGCGAAGAAAATCGTATCCTCCTTTTACCAGGAGTACCCTGATTATTTTCTTTCTCCTGACATCCTCGAAGGTGTATACCGCCAGATCGTCCGCCACATCGCCAGCACCATGGAAAAATAGGGGGCATGAGACAGGTGCTCAAGGCCATAGAGAGGTTGGGATTGGAACATGACACTGAAGGATGATCGCTACACGTATCGCGTCACTTGGTCTGAGGACGACAAGGAGTACGTTGGTCTTTGCGCAGAATTTCCCAGTCTGAGCTGGCTGGCACGTACTCCCGAAGCAGCCTTGAAGGGAATTCGGAAAATAGTCGCAGAGACGGTCAAGGATATGCTGGAAGGGGGAGAGACAGTTCCCGAACCCATCGCATCGAGACACTATAGCGGCAAGTTTATGGTCCGCGTTCCTCCCGAGGTTCATCGCAATCTTGCCATTCGCGCTGCAGAGGCTGGCGTCAGTTTGAATCGGCTTGCCAGTTCGAAGTTGTCCGAATGAGACTTAAGACGCACTTACAAATAAAATCCCTCCTCTCCCCTCCAGAGGCTGTGTCGTAATTCCTTTTTGTCATTGCGAGCCA
>Ga0209777_10001040_pt1 | contig 42269 bp, 39 predicted proteins | sample FrelakmetHBP12HB_FD_187147 | JGI IMG/M metagenome (GOLD analysis project Ga0209777, IMG submission 187147) | Freshwater lake sediment microbial communities from the University of Notre Dame, USA, for methane emissions studies -HBP12 HB (SPAdes)... | ecosystem: Environmental > Aquatic >...
GGGTACCCCCCTTTCGAGACCCTTCCGATCTCCGAAGAACCATATGGGGTACCCAGGAAATCCTGTAAGGTGGTCATGGGCCGAAACGAAAGCACTGAACCGTCCACGGAATCGGAGCAACTCCAGGGCGAGGGCACCCCCCCCACCTGGGGCCGATCAGGCTTGTCCTTCCACTCCTCAGATCCACCTGACACAGCGGTCCTCCCCGCCAATGAGCCTTGGGGGCATTCGGGCGGCAGTCCATTCTCGCGCGATCCAGTATGGTCAGGCAAGCCTGTGATTGGTCCAACCCTCGGCCACTATGCCGCCCTATCGGTTGCGTCGGGTGACCGTAGCGCAGGTTGTGTGACCATCCGCCTCGGCCTCTCGGAGCGGGCAGGTCATCTGTGGCCGGGACCCCTGGCCGTGTCCGGCGTTTCCGCCTTCGTGCCCGAGTGGAGGGAGGCTCGGAGGCGGCGCGTTCGCGTCATGCCCTCGGGGTCGTCCAGGAAGTCCATGCTTCCTCCCGCGTCGGCTCGGCGTGCAGCGTGATGGTGGTGGGCGTTGCGACCCGGCAGGTGGGAACGAATCAGGCGTCATGGTCTGCTGCCGGAGCAACACCCACAACGCCTTCCGCTTTGCGGCCAGGCCGCTGTTTGGTGATTTGTCGGGTCGCGGTGCGTTCACCGCGATAGGTCAGTTTCTATATGAGGAGCGAAGTTGTGTCAAGTACGAGTCAGACTGAGATTCCCTACCCCCATCCCCGCTGACGACACGAAGGGGCGATCCCCTCTCACTTCAGAAAGAAGACCGCCCCGCTGATTTGGTGGTTTGTCTCAGGGTCATTCCATGTCACCGGATCAAGAAGATCTTGCTGTTCATCTGCCGGTCACCGAGTTTGATCCCGAGGTAGTAGATCCCAGACGGTGCTTTCTCGCCTCCGTCGGTCCTGGCATCCCAGCGCACCCTTTGATCACCCGCGCCAAGCGGCCCATCCACGAGCGTGCGGATGCGACGGCCCAGCACGTCACAGATCGTCACGCGAACTGGTCCGCTCTCGCGCGACTCGAATCGGATCGGCGAGCCGGGCCGGAACGGTAGCGGCAATGTCACGATTTCCCGTCCGAGTGGCAGGGTCGCCAGCTGCTGCTCACCCGGGATGGAAAACGGCCCGTCGCTCCGGTCCGAGGCCCCAGCGGCCACGTCGGTGATCTGGACCTTGTACTGATCCGCACCGATGCCGCAGCGCTCAACCATCCAGGCGTAGCTCCCCGTGTTGGGTGCTGCGACCGCGATCGTCGCGCATGCGCGGTAGATGTCACTTCGTGAGGAGGGACCGGGGGTCCGACGGAGTAGCTCGATCCTGACAACGTCGTCGCAGTTGTCCGTGCGGTTCCAGGTGATGGCCTGCTGCGACCCGACCGGCCAGCTCTCACCCCCGTTTGGCGCGATCATCGTGACCTGGCATTGGAGACAGGGGTTCGGTTCGCAGTCGGTCCCTGCTCCTTGCCAGATGCCAGGCGCGGTGCACGCTTCGGCCGTAGTGATCGTGCAGGTTCCATTGGACAGACAGCAGGCGCCAACCGGCGCCGGCGGGCCCACCCCCAGACTGTGCTGGTAGCCCGCCGCGACCGCAATGAACCCGGCGTTGGGCGCGGGGACGTTGCACTGGCCAGCTCCATTGGATCCCCAGGCCACGATGGACCCATCGGACTTGAGACCCAGGCTGTGGAACTCGCCTCCAGCGATCGCCACGAAGTCGGCGTTCGGCGCGGGGACGTTACCCAGGTCATACCCCCATGTCACGATGGAGCCGTCGGACTTCAGGCCCAGGCTGTGGACTTCTCCTGCCGCGACAGCGACGAAGTTTGCATTCGGCGCGGGAACGCTGCACTGGCCGTTATTGGGATTCCCCCATGCCACGATGGAACCGGTGGCCTTCAGGCCCAGACTGTGGCTTGCGCCCCCCGCAACCGCCACGAAACCGGCGTTCGGCGCCGGGACGTTGCACTGGCCATACTGGTTGTACCCCCATGCCGCGATGATTCCGCCCGACTTCAGGCCCAGGCTGTGATAACCACCCCCCGCAACCGCCACGAAGCCGGCGTTCGGCGTGGGGACGTTGCACTGGCCGTAGGAGTTGTCTCCCCATGCCACGATCGTCCCGTCTGCCTTCAGACCCAGACTGTGGCTGTTTCCCCCCGCGACCGCCACGAAGCCGGCGTTAGGTGCCGGAACATTGCACTGCCCGGACTGGTTGCGGCCCCAGGCCACGATCGTCCCATCGGACTTGAGACCCAGGCTGCTGTCTGGTGACTTGTGCCACCGCGGTGCGTTCACCGCGATGAGTCAGCTTCTACTCTACGGACACCCCTCCGTCAAGGTAGTTCGTGAAACGGGCGGGCCCCCTTCGCATCACCCTGACGAACCCGCCCGTTGCACTCACTTCGCCGTACTGCGAAACCCCGATTTGATCCGTCCCCACGTTGTCGGCCGGGTCGGTGTCGGATGACAGGGGTTCGGATCGCAGTTCGTGTTGTCACCCTGGTACTCACCGCTCAGATTTGCGCACTCGGCCTCGGTCATAATCAGACATTCACCGTAGTCACCGAGGCAGCATGCGCCCGTCGGCCCCGCAGGCGGACAGGGGTTCGGGTCACAGACGGTGCCGTAGCCTTGCGGCTGCCCGCCGACCTGCTCACAGAATACAGCCGTCACGAACTCGCAGTGACCATCGGGGAAGCAGCATGCCATCAGCCCTCCCGTGCACGGGTTCGGTTCACAGACTGTGAAGTCGCCCAGATATGTCCCATGCTCGATTTCGCAGAGGTCCCGCTCCAGAATCTGACAGGAGCCATCGACGAAGCAGCATGCGCCCGTCGGCTGGGGGCAAGGAGGAAGCCAGCAGGCCGTCCCATCACCCTGGTATTCTCCCCCATCAACCACACATCGCTCCCGGCTTTCGAGCATGCAGGAGCCATCCCGCTGGCAGCATGCCCCGATCGGCGCATCCGTCAAACCCAGGCCGTGCCCCTCGCCCGCCGCAATCGCCACAAAGCCGGTATTGGGCGGTGGCACTTCGCACTGGAGCCAATTGTCCGATCCCCAGGCCAGGACAGATCCATTGGACTTCAGACCGAGACTGAAGGACGCGCCCGCTGCGATCGCTCGGAATCCAGTGTTCGGCTCTGGGACGTCGAGCTCCCCAGCGTAGTTACGACCCCATGCCACGATCGAGCCGTTGGCCTTGAGGCCCAGGCCATGCTCCCAGCCCGCCGCAATTGCCAAGAAGCCGGTGTTGGGTGCAGGCACATCACACTGGCCGGTGTCATTGTTCCCCCAGGCCACGATCGAGCCATTGGACTTGAGTCCCAGGCTGTACAGCCATCCCCCTGCGACGGCGACGAAGCCGGTGTTGGGCGCAGGCACATCGCACTGGCCGTATGTGTTGTCCCCCCAAGTCACGATGGTCCCATCGGACTTGAGACCCAAACTGTGGAATGCGCCGGCGGAGACGGCGACGAAGTTGGCGTTGGGTGTGGGTACGTCGTACTGGCCAACGTCGTTCGCCCCCCAACCCACGACAGATCCGTCGGACTTGAGGCCCAAGCTGAAAGAGCCTCCCACCGAGATGCCTATGAAGTCGATGTTGGGTGCCGGCACATTGCATTGGCCGAAGTCGTTGCGACCCCAGGCAACCACCGATCCTCCGGACTTCAACCCCAGGCTATGTTCATAGCCCCCCGCCACGGCCACGAAGTCTGTGTTGGGCGGTGGGACGTCGCACTGCCCTTCATCGTTCCACCCCCACCCTACGATCGAACCGGGGTCACCCTTCGCCAAACCCAGCCAACCACCAAGCAGGAGCCAGACAGCTGCTAACGTCATCATCGCGGTTCTCATGGTTGGTTCCCCCCTTCTGTCAGACGATCCCGCGATTCCAGGGATCGCCCGATGTCTGGTCTCAAGAAGCCAGGCCACTTGACATGCCACCGTTCCACTCGCCGCATCGACCTGGCGGCATCGACTGTACCGCGTGAAGACACCTTGACAAAGAGAAAAGCGCTATCAGGTGACGCACGAGTCCTTGCGTCTGCGGTACTCAAGGGAGGTCTCGAGACGGGAGAGAAAACTATACTTCCCCAACAGTCCTGGTCCCAGTCGCCTTCCTGGTTGTGGCTCCCCAGCACTCCGTCCGTCCTGCCCGCATCGCATCTGCGTCAACCAGGAGAACGGCTGTTCGCAAAGCGTCCAATCCGGGGTCCGGGTTGGACACCTGCGTTAACCAGTTAACGCACAGAGAGAGAGTCGGAGAGAGTTCGGGCGATCTCGACGCTCAATTCGGGGGGTTGTCTTTGGTTGCGGGTTGGACGCTTCGCGAACAGAGAATCGGCTCGACGCGCGTGACCACGCAAACCCGCGCGCCCGTGCGGACAACAAGAGCCTGGCAGCTTGCACCGCCGGGGCCCACGTCAACCACTCTCGCCGCGTTACGCTCGCGGCCTGCTCATTTGGCTCCCCAGAACCAACCCTTTAGTGCGCCAGGCAAAGCCTGGGAAAGGAGGAAGGGATCCGACCTGAAACCTTTCATTGGAACCCTGCGGGTAACCATCCCCGCCCGGCAAAGCTTGGCCAGCGGCCGGAACCGAGTGTTGCGTGGTACCGGGTGACCTGTACTGCGAAGCGTACACAGGGAGCGAGCAGGCCGTGCGATTGAGCCCCGTAATTGGAGCCGCGGGAGCCGACGCTGTTAAAGCTGCGGAAGGCAGCACCGACGCACTGATCGTGCCAGGTGCGGAGGTCCCGCCGGGGTCGGAGAGCAGGGCATGTTCGCATGTGGGTTCTCCAGGAACCTGGGAGGCCCCTCGACTCCATCCGAGTCCCGGAACGGAGAACCGGGTGATCAAATCTCCTGGCTCCAGGCTGTAGCACTCAACGACCTGCGAGAGCGAACAGGTGAGTGCGCGGATGGTACGGCCGCGTGAAGGCAACGAAGCGCGGCGGGATGGTCGAGAGGGAATCGGAGCACCTGCGTAGTACCGTCGAAGCCGGGGAACCGACCCGAGGGACCCGGTGGAGGGAAGGCGGGTGCCGGATCACGGAACCGTAGGAGGGAAAGATGGCGGGAACACCGAGTCCCAGCCCCGTCTCAACGAGACTCCAACGGATAGCGGAACTGGCGAGGAGTGCGCCGGAGATGGCGTTCACGACACTCCACCACTACATCGATCTCGAACTACTACGGGAAGCCTATCGACGGACCCGCAAGGATGGGGCGGTGGGCGTGGACGGGCAGACGGCGGAGACCTACGCGGCGACTTTGGAGGAGAATCTCCAATCGCTGCTCAACCGCTTCAAGTCCGGCACGTACAAAGCTCCGCCCGTGCGGCGGGTGCATATCCCGAAAGGAGAGGGGACAAAGACCCGCCCGATCGGGATTCCGACCTTTGAGGACAAGGTGCTTCAGAGGGCAGTGGCCATGGTGCTGGAAGCAATCTATGAGCAGGACTTTCTGGACTGCTCCTACGGCTTTCGGCCGCAGAGGTCAGCCCATCAGGCGTTGGAGTTCCTGTGGCAGGAAGTGATGACGATGGGTGGAGGGTGGGTAGTAGAGGTCGATATCCAGAAGTTCTTCGATACCCTGGATCACGGCCATCTCAGGAGCTTTCTCGACCGGAGGGTGCGTGACGGCGTGCTGCGCCGAATGATCGACAAATGGCTGAAGGCAGGAGTGCTGGAGGAAGGGATGCTGATGCATCCTGACGCTGGCACGCCGCAAGGCGGGGTGATCTCGCCGTTGTTGGCAAATGTCTATCTCCACGAAGTATTGGATCGATGGTTCTACGAGACGGTCCAACCGCGCTTGGGCGGGAAGGCCGTGCTGGTCCGGTACGCCGATGACCTCGTCATCGTTCTTTCAATGGAGAGCGACACCCGTCGGGTGATGTCCGTTTTGCCCAAACGTTTTGGTCGATTCGGTCTCACCTTGCACCCAGAGAAGACCAAGGTGATTTCGTTTCACCGTCCACAACTGCGGTACCCGGGGAAACCACCGAGTACGAACGTGGGGGGCGGGACCTTTGATCTGTTGGGATTCACCCACTACTGGGGCCGATCCCGGGGTGGGAGTTGGGTGCTGAAGCGGCAGACGGCCAAGACCCGTCTGCGTCGGTCGATCCATCGGGTCGCCCAGTGGTGTCGGAAGCACCGGCACGCTGCGGTGGCGTGGCAGCACCGGGAACTCGTACGCAAGCTGCGAGGCCACTACGCGTACTACGGAATAACCGGAAATACGTCGCAGATGTCTCGCTTCTTCTATGAGGTCCGCCGAGCGTGGAAGAAGTGGCTTCACCGCCGCTCTCCACACTCGGGCATGACGTGGGAACGGTATGCTCGCCTGTTGAAGCGGTACCCGCTTCCGCGGGTACAGATCGTTCACTCAATCTATCGTCGCGCAGCAAACCCGTGAGCTGAGGAGCCGGATGCGTAAATTGCGCACGTCCGGATCTGTGGGGGGGGACTGGCTGGTCGCCCATGACGGACTCCAATCGGGCACGAAGGCGGAAACGCCGGACACAGCCAAGAGTCTCGTCTACAAGATGACCTGCCAGCCCCTATCCCGACCGTACGATTCTCTCCGGATCGGCCCCTTCGCCTCGTCCACTCTGGCCGGACCGGGAGGCGCCGCCGGGCTTCTTTCCGGCGGCCCGGCGCCAACCTAACCCTCCAACGAGGGGATCGACGGAAGCTCGACTTGATCCGACCCAACGTCGTAGACCAGATCGGAATTGACTAACACGGATTCAGATCACATGTCGTGCCGTTCCCCTCGTAATCTCCGTGTTCATTCAGGCACTGTTGCTGTTCCAGAACGGGCCGCCTCACGAGCCGTTTCTGCGAGCGGGAGACGGATGATGAATGTAGTCCCCTCGCCCTCTCTCGTCTCGAAGGAGATCGTTCCTCCATGCCGCTTCGTGATTATCGAGTGCGCAATCGCTAGGCCCTGGCCGGTCCCCCGGCCGACCTCCTTCGTCGTGAAGAACGGGTCGAAGACTCGGTGCCGGATCCCCTCGGGGATGCCCGTGCCGGTGTCCGCGACGCGGATCTCTACCCAGTCGCCGTCCTTGCGCGTGGTGAAAGTGATGACACCTCTTTTCATCTTTCCGTTTTCCGTGGCATCGTCGATGGCGTGGGCAGCGTTGACAACGATGTTCAGGATTACCTGGTTGAGCTCCCCGGCGATGCAGGGTACGGGGGGAAGGGACGGGTCGAAGTCCGTCACCATGTCCGCGACGTACTTCCACTCGTTCCGGGACACGAGCAGCGTGTTCTCCACAGCGTGGTTCAGGTCCACCTCGGACTTCACTCCCGAATCGGGATGCGCGACCTCTTTCATCGCCTTCACGGTCCGGGTAACCCGCTCGATCCCCTCGAGGGACTGCGCGATGGCCTTCGGCACTTCCTGGACGACGAAGTCGAGATCCGCAGCATCGATCTCTTCCTTGAGCCTACGGCGGATCTCGACGGGCGGGAGGTCGTTGTTCGCAAGTGAGGAGGTCAGCAGGGCAACTCCTTGCTGGTAGAAGTGCGTGATGGTCGGCCAGGCTTCCTTCAAGAAGGAAATGTTGTCCCCGACGAACTGAATGGGTGTGTTGATCTCGTGTGCGATTCCCGCCGCGAGCTGGCCGATCGATTCGAGCTTCTGCGCCTGACGGAGCTGGGCCTCGACCGCCCTCTGCGCGGTCACGTCCCTCTTGACGGCGACGAAGTTCGTGATCACGCCACCCTTGTCCCGCACGGGAGCGATCGAGGCCTCCTCCTCGTAGAGGCTTCCGTCCTTCCGGCGGTTCACGATGACACCGTGCCATGTACCCCCGGATGTGATGGTCTCCCAGAGCTCGCGGTAGAACGATTCGGACATCCTCCCGCTTTTCAGAACGCGCGGATTGCGTCCAACGGCCTCATCGGCGCGATACCCGGTGATCCGCTCGAAGGCCGGGTTCACGTAGTCGATCGTTCCTTTTGCGTCGGTGACGACGATCGTATCGCTTGCCTGCTCAACGGCCGTAAAGAGCCTGCGGATTCTTTCCTGCGAGCGCCGGGTTTCCGTGATGTCCGAATAGAGGCCCAGGATGCCGATGACCTCGCCGTTGCTGTCACGAAGGGGGACTTTCGAGGTCAGGAGGACAGCTCGTTTGCCGTCCGCCTGTAGCTGGGTCTCCTCCAGGTCGATGATGGGGACGCCCGTTTCCATGACCCGACGGTCGCACTCCCTGTAATGGTCCGCTTCCTGTCTGCTCCACGCCAGGTCGTAGTCCGTCTTGCCGACGATATGATGCGGACTTTCGATGCCGGCGACCTTTGCGAAGTTCTCGTTGCATCCCAGGTAGAAGGACTGCCGGTCCTTCCAGAAAACGAAGTGAGGAATGTTCGTAATGATCTTGTGCAAGATGTCCGCCTGGAACCCTGGTTCGCGGTTGCCCGATGTTAGGACCGAGGAGAATGACGGATCCTGCGCCCGTACCGCGTGGTCTAGGTCCGCATTGAAGTCGAGCGCGACGTCGGACGACTCGTTGGAACCGTGACCAATCGTCCGATCGATGGTCCGGATCTCGAGATGGAAACCGCGATCCCGAAGTTCCTGCAGGAGGTCTTGAATCTCATTCGTGGGGTCCTGCGGGAGCAAGACCCGGAGTTGCATTGCCATTCTGGCTCTCCGTTCTAGGCGCGACCCACCCCAAAGTCATCCGCGCACGGAGGAGATGGAGCAGTTCAATGATCGGGAGCTTCACCGCCTGGCCTGACCGATATCACCCACGGAATGTCGTGACTGACGCAATGCGACCGTGGTGACGACTTGTGCACTGTGACGACATTGAGTGACACCATGATGCACAAAATATGGTCAAGTTCCTTATTGATTCATCCGAAACGTGCTCATAGCGAACGGTTAACAGTGAGAATCGATCCTGGCCGCCCCAATGCGCCAAAAGCCGGGCAAGGAGTGAGCGCCATGCCGATCCAGATCCTATTCGTAGATGACGAGCCCAATGTTCTCGCAGGCCTACGGAGAATGCTCCACGCAATGCGTGGGGAATGGACGACGACATTCGCCAGCGGTGGGAAGGAAGCGATCGACATCATGAGCCGGGAGCCGCAGGATGTCATCGTCTCCGAAATAAGCATGCCCGGAATGGATGGGGTGGAGTTACTGACCGAGGTCCTGCAACGCTGGCCCCAGACGGTGCGCCTGATCCTGTCCGGTCAGGCGGAGGAGAACACGATCCTCCGGTCGATCGGCCCCTCCCACCAATACTTGACGAAACCCTGTGAGCCCGAGCAACTCCGGAACGCCATCGAACGCACCGTTGCTCTAAACGTGTTGCTGAACGACCGGCGGCTCAAGGCGGTGGTCTCGAGAGTGGACTCTCTTCCCAGCGTTCCGCAGCTTCTGAGCGCCGTGATGGAGGAACTGCGCAAGCCGAACTGCTCCATTCGGATCGTGGGGGAAATCGTGTCCCAGGACGTCGGCATGACGGCCAAGATCTTGCGGTTGGTCAACTCGGCCTTCTTCGGACTCCGGCGCGAGATTGCAGACCCGGCCATGGCGGTGACTTACCTCGGCTTGAACACCATCACGGCTCTCGTCCTGACCTGTCAGGTCTTCAAGTGCGCCGACAAGGAGACCGAGGCGTGGCTCGGGATGGATCGCATATGGCGACACAGCATGCGGACGGGCCAGGTGGCCAAGACGATCGCCTCATCCGTATCCACCGATCGGGAGCTCATCGACGAATGCTTCACATCCGGCCTCCTCCACGGAGCCGGCAGACTCGTTCTTGCGTCCAGCCCCTCGATCAACTACCGCATGCTCGTGGAAAAGGCCGAGGCCAACGGTCTCTCGATCACCGAGGTAGAGAAAACGGAACTTGGTGTCACCCACGCGGAGGTTGGTGCCTACCTAATGGGCCTCTGGGGGCTGCCGACAACGGTGGTCGAAGCCCTCGCTTATCACCACGCGCCGGGAGCGTGTATCCACCGCGAGGTCTCTCCGCTCCTGGCGGTCCACACAGCGTGCGCGCTCGATCGAGCAGATGGAAGCGACGTCGAAAGCGTCGTTCGCGCCGGCCTGGACCTGTCCTACCTCACGGAGTGCGGGGTCGCAGGCAAACTGGATGTGTGGCGGAGAATGCCCGATATGTCCGCCACCGAGGAGGAGAGCAACATTGAAGCGGAAGATCCTGTTCGTTGACGACGAGCCTGCGCTTCTGGACACGTATTGCCGCATGTTCGGGCGGACCTTCGAGGTCGATGCGGCGGAGGGACCGGTCCACGGCCTGGAGAAGCTGGAGCGGTTCGGTCCATATGCCGTGATTGTGTCGGACCAGCGCATGCCTGGGATGAGCGGGACCGACTTCCTCGCGCGAGCGCGCCAGATCGCACCCGAAAGCGTTCGGGTAATGCTCACGGGGTATTGCGACCTCGATTCCGCCATCCGAGCGGTCAACGAGGGAAACATCTTCCTCTTTCTTCAGAAGCCTTGCATGAGGGAGGACCTGGAAAAGGCTCTGAGAACGTGCATCGCGCAGTACGAGCTGATCATCTCCGAGCGGGAGCTGCTCGAGGAAACCCTTGCCGGTAGCATCAAGGTCCTCGCAGAGGTCCTCGCGCTGGTCAACCCTGGCGCCTTCGGTAAGGCCTCCCGCATCCGGCGATACGTCGAGCACATGGCGAAACAGACCCATTCAAAGGACTCCTGGCAGTACGAGGTCGCGGGGCTGCTTTCACAGATCGGGTGTGTGAGTTTGCCGCCGGAGCTTCTGGACAAAGCCTCGGCAGGCCAGCCACTCACGCCTGACGAGGAAAGGATCTTCACCAGACACCCCGAGATCGCGAAAGAACTCCTCGCGAAGATCCCTCGTCTCGAGACGGTCGCGCGGATAATCGGGATGCAGCTGACGCCCCGGCAGGGCGAGACGGCTCGGGAGGACGGGGCGGGAAATCTCACGATCATGCTAGGCGCCACTATGCTCCGCGTGGCGCTTGCTCTCGATCGCTCGATCACTGGAGGCGACTCCCTCGAGCAGGCAATGAGCAAACTCAAGCAGCATCCCGGGACCTATCCGCCGGAGCTTGTGAAAGCTCTGGCCGATCTCGAAGTCGAACGAGCGCGGATGGTTGTACGGGCCGTTACGGTGAGGCAACTGGACGCCGGGATGATTCTGGACGAGGACGTGTGGGCGTCCAGCGGTCTGCTCCTGGCCGCAAAGGGGCTTGAAGTCACGGAGCCGGTTCTGCTGCGGCTACGAAGCTTCGCGGCCGGCGTCGGCGTCATAGAGCCTTTCCGCGTCCGGGTGCCGGAGCATCTCTCACTGCGGGCAGCAGCCTGAGGGCGTCTGGAGGGCTGAAGATGATGCCGACCGTTCTGCTCGTGGACGATGAGCCGAATGTGACCGCCGCACTCGCACGTGTGATGCGAAGGGAACAGTGGCGCATCCTGGAGGTCCACTCGGCCCAGGAAGCCTTGCAGATGATGGCTCAGGAGTCCGTCCATGTTGTGATCTGCGACGAGGAGATGCCGGCCATGCGCGGCTCCGAGCTCCTCTCGATCGTGTGCCACAAATACCCCGATACGATCCGCATCGTCCTTACGGGGCGTGCAAAGCTCGATGCCGCAATCCACGCGATCAACGAGGGGCAGATCTACCGCTTCTTTGTGAAGCCGTGCAGCGAGGTTGATCTGATCTTCAGCGTCCGTCAGGCCCTGCAGCTGAAGGCCGTTCAAGCCGAGAATCGAGAACTCACGGTCCGAGTCCAAGAGCAATCGAGGCAGCTGCGCAGCCTCGAAAGGGAGAATCCGGGGATCTCCCGGGTCGAGCGGGATGCGGAGGGCTCCATCGTGATCGAGGAAGAGAGGGACGGCTGCCCGAAGGGAGAGAATCGGAGCGACGAGGGTCAGATCCAGTGACCCTCGCGCGCCACCCATGCGGAACCCATGTCATCCGACACCCGCTTCCATGTAGACCTTGTGAAGGCGAAAGGATGGACTTGATGACGACGGTGAGTCTGGTCAATATCCTTGTTCTGGGAATCTCTGCGAAACACATGGAGCGCACTTGCCTCCAGCTCCAAGAATGCGGGCTCGTCCCCGATCTGACAATCGCCGACAACCTTGATGATCTCGATCGGCTCGTGGGGAGTCGGACGTGGCATGGGATTCTCGTATCTCCGACCTCCCCGCATTTCGGGGTTCTCAGGATAATTCGCAGTTTGGAGGCAGGGGGCCACCAGATTCCGATCCTCGTACTCATCGACGCGGACGAGGAACGGGTCCTCTATGCGCACCTCGGAGCCACAGTCGGAGGACCCATCCCCCTTCCTCTTGCGCGCCGGATTGTGGGGACATCCGTGGGAGATACTCCGTCTTTCACGAATCCCTTGAAAGCCGTGGCACGGGAGATCGAGACGTGTTTTCCGCACGGATAGACCGCCCCCTGGGCGGCGAATTACGATCACCACCCCTGCCATGGCGCTCCTCCAGCAGCAGCCCTGGCCCGATGATGTCCGGGACCCCGGCATCTATCGGAACACCCTGAGGCTGAAGGCCAAGGCGGCCCGTTAGCGGATCATGGCGGATCTGCTCATCCCGCGAGTCCTCGACAACCCTGAGGAGCATCCGGCCGCAGCCCGTTACGCACGAATTCAGTGCTTGTACGTGCAGTTATATGGGCTATCATGCACACGCTGAGAGATGGCTCGCCGCCGATGAACGGGCGGCGGGCAACGAGGGATCGGGCGGTTGCTGGATAGCCGTGCTCACTCACATCAACCATGTACTGGCATTGAAAATGAAAGGGGTCTACATCATGTGGAAAACTCTCTTCTCCCGGATCCCCGCACTCGGACTGTGGGTCATCCTCGGTTTCGCGCTCTCGCTCAGCCCATTCACAACGACTCCGTGTCGGGCGGATACAGGTGACCTGAAGCTCAAGGTCCGCGGATGCATGGGGACGAACTGGCTGTCGAACGCGAAGGTAGACGTTGTTATCTACCGTCCCGGTACCGGTAAGGTCGACGCGGCGACGGGTCACACGGATAGCTCTGGATACGTTAAGTTCACCTTCACCAGTCTCCAGAGCGCCGATGAAGCGCACGTTACCGTGACACCGGTTGACAAGAGCCCGGATGCCAATCACCGCTACACCTGGGATCAAGGCGTCGCGGGTGATTTCGATCTCGCTGCGTACGGTGATTCTCTGTGCTCCGACAGTTGGTACGACGAGTCGAATCACGTTATTGAGTGCGTCTACAGCGCCCCATAGGTTCCTCAGCATATCCAGTTCGAACGCGGTTTTCGGTTGTCCGCCCGATTCTATGTTCAACTCAGGTCAGATGCTTCTCGTGCGCGCCTCGGTCCTCGCTTCCAGGCACCGAGCCAAGAGCCATGGGCTTTGGATCCTTCGGGCGAGGGTCACGGCCTGTGAGTACGCATGCATTGCCAGCATCCGTTCGTCCCGAAGCAGAATCGACCCTAGCGATAGAAGTGCGTGAATGCGGTAGTAGCCGTGTCCTTGCCCTGGCAGTGCTTTGAGTTCTTCTTCAAATAGCTTCGATGCCAAACGGGCCGACTCTGGATTCCCGGATCCAGTGGCTTCGGCCGCATAGACCAGCCCTAGGTGGTGGAAATAGCGGGCACGGGCGAGACGAAACGACAGGGTTTGAGCGACAGGGAGGCATCGCTCCAGTACTTTGCGAGCTTCGACCGTTTCCTTCTGCTCCTGCAGGAGAAGGGCGCACGTTCGTGCCGTGGTCGCTCGCGACAGCGCATCGTTCCCGTCGTATGGCTCTGGAATTCGTTCGCGGTACGCAGCCACGAGGTCCCACGCCTCGAAATCAAGCACCGCGTCGGCAAAGAATCTCAAACAGTCCCACCGGAGGCCTACCGTACCTTGATCGGTTGCTGCCATCGCCTGGGCGATTTGTCGCACGGCCTCCCTGGACCGACCCAGGAACATGTCACAGAATCCCACGAGCAGCCGCACCGGAATCAGGCGTTGCGGCGCAAAACGGACGACCGCGAGGGGCAGCAGCCACTGAGCCTCTCGCCCCGCAGGATCGATTCGGTCCAAATCTGCCCAACTCCAAGCCCGCTGGATGCGAAGGTTTGCAAGGCGCGTGAGGGAAACGCGTCCGATAACTTCGTGGATCCCTCGATCGGCGCATTCCGCGGCTTCTCGTAACATGCCGGCGCGGGCGTACATGAGGGCCAGGTTGTGCCGAAGCTGGGCAGTCAGTTCGGGATCTGTCGTGGCAGCAAGAGCATCGCTCATCATCTTGGCGGCTCTCATCGGGTCCGTTGCAGACTCTAGGATCGCGACGAGCTGGAGATTCAATGCCTCGTGGAGCAAACCGCTCCCTCGGAGCAATCGCGACGCTCGATGCGCAAGCGTCCTTGCTTCCCGCGTCCGTCCGGAGGAGTACAATATTCGCGCTTCGAGGGATCGCAGAACTCCTTCGGCGCCTTTGTTGCCTCTCGCATGCCGCAGAATTGATTTGCGATAACGAACGAAATCTGGGCTCTCAGATCCCTTAGCAGCTCCATCCGCCAACAGGAGAAGCGCGTCCAGAGCTTCGGAATCATCACGGCCGCTCGCGGCCCGTTCCAACAGCTTCGTGCCGATCTCGGCGGAGAGTGCTCTCAGGCCTGCACCGGCGATTCTGAAAACCCGCCCTTCGCTCCACGATGGACCCAGCAACGAGTGCAGTCTCGCAATCCGCCGGAGTACAAAGGAGTAGGTCCATCGGGCCGGCACCGGATCGGGAAAGGCAAGCACGCGGACAATGTCGTTGTACCGCCGCTGGACGTCGGCCGAAGAGAGTGCCTGCCCCAGCCAGGCCACAGCTTTGGATCGCTCGCCGATGCGAAGCGCGAGATTGCAGTAATGCAGGACCTCGTCGAGGCGCTCGACATCCGGTTCTGATTGGCAGATGCAACGATCAATGTCCGCCGCCCTATCGGGCACGTGTGTGAGGGCCTCTTGCCGGAATGTTCTCGTCACAAACTGCAAGCGATGCGGCCCGTCCTCGACAAGGAAGCCATGGCCCTTCACATCCGTGAGCGTCGTCCCCGAATGGAATTCCTGGAGGAGCTGTGCCCCGAGGTCTTCGGAGAAGGACTGTCCGGCTCTCGCCAACGCCATCAACGCGCGAGCGAGAGAAGGAGCGACCTGGTCGAGAGACGGAGGGTAGGAAGCCGCGGGCCTACTGCACCGCCTGAGCTTGCGGAGGTTGAGTCTCCAACTGAGGCCTTCCTCTCGCCCGCTGTGCTCGACGAAGTTTCGGAACCCAATAGCCGCGCCATGCAAGTCACCTTCCGCGAGATCCCGGAGCATCCGCCCGAGCTCATCGGAGCTTTCGTCCTTTGCCCCAAGGCACGTCGCTACGATCTCCCGCATAGACTCGAGATCGAGAGGAGGGAGGTTGATCCGCTCCCAAGCACCCTTCCGGATGAGCGAGTTCAGTATCGTTTGTGCGTGCTCGGGAACCCAATGCAACCCCGGTGAAGGATCGCCAATCCCGAGGACGATGGCTTCGCGGTGACTTTCGGGACGTTCCAGGTACTCACGAACCTGAACCGCCATCCTGTGTGAGCAGATGCGGCCAAGGTCGATCATCCGCGTGGGCGCACACCGTTTCGTGGCGGTGGCAAGGACCACCTCGCAAAGAAATCGGGAAAGGCCGGTCCCTGGCCGAGCTTGCACGAGAATCCGGGAAGTCGGTTTTTTCCGGATGCGATCAACGAAGGCCGCAAGCAACGCTTCTCGACCCCGCATCGGTCCCGCACCGAATCGCGGGAGCCGGTCGGATGTGGCGACGACGCCGAACGAGCGGGAGAGCCTCTTGCCCAGTGCGACACTGTCCGGATATCGCTGGGCGGGGATCTCGTCCGTGAGTCTCTCGATTACTCTCGCCCAGGTGTGGTCTTCCTCCAGTCGGGGGAAGACCTCACGAAGGACAATGCCGAGAGAGTACTGGTCCGCCCGGCCATCGAACAGCCAACCCTTCTGAAGCTCGGGTGCCAAGTACGGCGGAGTCCCTCCGATGGTCTGCTCGGATACATCCCCGAAGAGGTCTAAGGCGAAGCCGAAATCCAGAAGACGAACGGCGAGGGATCCGTTATCTTTCGTGAGGAGGATGTGGTGGGGTTTCAGATCGGCATGCACCCAGCCGGTCCGATGGACCTGGGCGAGACCGTGGCAGATCGCAAGGACGAATTCCGGAATCCGGGCGGGAGGGATCCTTTGACCGGCCGTCTCTAGCGTGTCACCTTGGAGGTGCTCCAAGATCAACGCGAGACCGAATTTCGTCCACTGAACGTCCAGAAGCTTCGGGCCGATGCCCTCCGGCATGGCCAAGAGCGCCCTTGCTTCCCGAATAGCGGAAGAGATCTCCTCGCTCTTTAGAACCACTGTCTGCCCGGTCCAGCGATCCCGGACGAGATCGACTCTCCGCTCGGCCGTTGATTCCAACGTGCTCAAGATTCGGTATCGGTTCATGGCTCTTTGGCACCCAGGCGGGCAGTCCCTCGCGTCCGCTCGCCTCCGAACCCGCGTTTCTAGGATTCGTGGCCCCCACCGGCTCCAAGCGCTTCGCATGAGAGAGTGTAGAGCAAGTATCTGTGCCCACAACCACTGGCATCCGCATCGGGCGTGTCTCATAATGATGCCGGGCACACAATCGATCCCAAAAGGGCCAATCGTCCCGGTTTCTGTTCGCCTATGGAGGGAAGATGACGTTCTCTCGCCGCCGCACCCGAGAGATAGCCAAGAACCGGAACACCAGGCTCTCGGACGTAGATGAGCTGGATGGCCTCCACGCTGAGTTCAGGCGAACAAAGGATCCGCGCCGGCCCCTGAGCCAACCCCGATCGGCCAAAACGCATCGACCGGCGATTGATTGGCCGGAGGAGTTTCAACTGTTCCAGGGCCTCACCTGTTCGATCACCGCCGAGCTGGATTTGAGCCTCCTCGTCAAGACCATCCTCAACCAGGCAGTGGCCACGGTTGGCGCGGATCGCGGCATTCTCTTTCTGGGACGCCAGGACGCGGGAGGTCTCGTACCCGTCTTCGCAATCAATCTCTCCGGAGAGGAACTCCAATCCGTTGACCGAATGAGCCGAACCATTCTGGCGGAAGGTAAGAAGGGACGGCTGGTTTTGACGGAGGATGCGCTCTCGGACCCCCGGGTTGCGAGTATCGCAAGCGTGCAGGCCAACCGGATGCGTTCCATTCTCTGCGCGCCGCTCGTCTCGGCCTCCGGCCAAGTCGGCGCTCTGTACTTGGACTCGGCCCGGGCGAACGCCTTTCCTCATGGGGTGCTCCCGCTCTTCGAAGGTCTCAGCCGCGTAGCAGCCGTCGCTCTTCAAAACGCGGAAACTCACGGTGCGCTCGTCCGGGAGAACACCGATCTGCGGTCCCAAGAGAGTTCCAGTCGGGCGGTCGACCGGCTCGTCGGACAAAGCTCAGCGGCAGAGAACCTCCGGCGGCAAGCCCTGGCGGTCAGTCTTCTCGATCAGCCCCTTGTGATTGTGGGAGAACCCGGGAGCGGTCGAAGCCACCTGGCCGCGATCATCCATGCCAGTAGCAGACGCGGGCGGGCTCCGTTCGTGACCTGCGACTGCTCGGTCTTCTCCGGATCGCAGCTCAAGAAGACGCTCTTGGGTCGGACCGGCGCGGGACCGCGCGGCAAGGAGGCGAGGGAGACCGGCCTCATGGGGCGGGCTGATCACGGAACGTTGTATGTGAGCAATGTTGATCAGCTGGGGGAGGATGCCCGTCGAGCATTAGTCCGCATGGTGAGTGCGGGAACCTTCCGTCCGCTTGGGGCAAGACACGACGAGCGGCTCGACGTGCGCTTGATCCTCGCCGTGAGTCCTCAGCGGTCGGGCGAGGAACCTCTCCCGAAGGCGTTTCTGCGGGTTCAGCCGTGCCAGATCCTCGTCCTACCTCTCCGTGAGCACCCCGAGGACATCCCGGCTCTCCTTCTCCATTTTCTTTCAAACCGCGCATCCGAGAGTCCGAGAAAGAGCCTCCCCACCTTCACATCCCAGGCGATCCGGCTTCTGAAACAGCAGCAGTGGCCCGGCAACGTTCGAGAACTGCAGCAATTCGCGCACCGGATTCTTCTCCTATCCGCCCATCGAACCGCTGTGGATGTGGAGGAGGCGAAAGCGGCTCTTGCGGCAATTGAAACGGGAACTCGGGACACCATGGGACCGTGGTCGGGAACGATTCGACCCTTGAAGGAGTGGGAGGAGGAAGCGCTCCGGCAGGCTCTACTACACACGCAAGGGAATAAGATGGAGGCCGCGCGGCTGCTCGGGATTCATCGGAATACGATGCAGCTGAAATTGAAGGCCCTGGAATCGGGGAGATGATGGAACAGCAGAACAGAAGGAAAGCGCCCCGTTGGACGAGTGGTCATCGGGGCGTTTCTGACCAAATATGGAAATGAGAGAGGTTTGGGTAGGAGCAATAGCTCTTTCGTGACGAGAACCCGCGTCCCGCAGGGTCTGCCCCTTCCAACAACCCCATCCGCCGACGGAACCGCCGATAGTGCGCTCCCCTCCTAGGGTCAGAGCATCGCGCACTCAATTATACTGAATCCAGGCCAGGAAGCCGGGTGCGTTTGAGATGCCCGATGCCAAGACGCCCAATGAGTACCAGTTAGGGTTCCGTCACACCGCCTCGAAGATCGACCCCAGATCAGGCGGTTCGACCCGTCTCGGGACCGGACAGTCTACTCCAGAATCTCCAGCACGACCCGCTTGTTCTCCTTGGCAGCGACGCCGCTGAGGATCGTGCGTATCGCGTGGATCGTTCGTCCATGCTTCCCGATCACCTTGCCGATCTCTCCTTCGCCGACTCTGAGTTCGTAGACGAACGTCGTCTCTCCAGCAACCTCTCGGATCACGACCTCATCGGGTCTGTCCACGAGGCGCTTGGCGATGTATTCGATGAGGTCCTTCATGTCACCTCCGCGTGCGCCGCGACGGTCCACACGACCGGGTCGATCTATCCAATACGATCTACCACAGCATACGCCCAGACCCCTAGGACCCCACCGTCGCTACCCACTACTTCCCTTCGAGCGAGTCATGTTCCTCATCGGACTGCTTCGAACCTTTGCCATCTGCGGAAGGCTGCCGGTCGACCAATCGCCCGAAATGTGTCTGCCAGTCTATGGTTGGCATTCCCGTAAGCAGTAGATGGATCGCTGCCCCCTGCGTCATGTTGTCCCCAAGCAGACGAGCTGCAAATGCGTATTCTCTAAATATTGCCGCACTCATACTGACGAACGACTCAAAGAGGATCCGTGGCGGCAAGATCGCGCGAATGCTCTCAGGAATACTCACCAGGCTGCGCATTCGATCGGCAACTAACGGAGCTTCGAAGCGGAAGTCGAGCCCGCGCTCGTTCCGCCTCTCAAAATGGGCAGCTTGATTGCGGACCTGACGGATGCGTTCGATGTCTCGGAAGTAGTCCTCACTTAGGAGGCCGAGTGCCCGACAAGCTCGTGAACGAGCCGCGAAGGAGCCAAGCGGGGCGGTTGGTTGGGAAAGGAGATGCTCCGACGCTTCGCAACGGGAGAAGAACGCCACAAGCAAGGCCCCGAGCATCTCTTCCAGGATTGCGCCACCTACAAGAGCGCACCCTCGTTCTGATTCCTCGTGAAGAAGCCGGCAACTTCCGACCGCCCGTTGAAGCGCGCGATTGAAGTCTATGTCTTCGCGTAGAACCACGCACCCCCCCAAGGGATTCGCGTCCCCTTCGCTCCGGCTCCCGTTTGTGGCCATCGCAAGATGCCGGAGGGGATTATCGCCGGAAGCGGCGCAGAGAACAAGGGAAAGACTCTGCTGCTGCCGGGCTGGGCCTTCGCTGGCATGCAGGCCTTCTTCCGTGTCACGGAAGTCCATAGCGACGCCCGGTCCGCAAGCAGTACCATTGCATCGTTCACTCATCTGGGCTGGCCACTGAATCGAGCTTCGCAGGAGGATTGAAGCAGATTGGGAATGGACAGCAGGCGGCTGTCAGCCAGGAAGAGACAACCCGGGCACGATCGCACCTTCACAGCCTCCGAAACCAATTTCGTCGAGGCGGCACATTTATGCCTCGATCCGAAGAAGTATGAGGTTGTCGCCAAACCCAAAGACCTGCGAGCAGTTTTCCCCGGGCAGCAGGGTGATCGTCCTTTCGGCGTCGAACCAGAGGCAAGCATCACCTCGTTGCGGACAGGGAAGAAGCTATTTGTCGAAGTGAAGAAACAGCGCGAGCGAGGAAACGCAGAAGAGCGCGCCATGAAACATCACACAGTCCAGTTTTACAGGACACTTCATGACATCTACGGCTATCCCTATCACCCGTACGTGACCGTGTTCTGCGAGGAGCTCGCCACGCTGCCCCGCTACACCAGGAAATTCAAATACCTAATAGAACCGGACCAGTACTTTCTTTGGGTCGACTACAACCTTGCCCTACTCTGCAAGTACCTCAAGGGTCGGTGTGCCGCTTGGCTCGACGTCCCGTGAATCCTGCAGGCAAATGACGCCGATTGAGCGCATCAAGTGAGAACCGGGCCTAAGGTTGGAGGGACGTCCTCGCTAATCGGTCAGCACAGATCCCTTCGGACCCATCCACAGAAATACTCTGGCATGGCGAACTAGTTCGATGGGATCATTGTCCTTGAGAGAGAAGGAATCCTAGGGAAGGAAAACCACTCGCATCCAAGGCCAGGGTCGGTTGGCATGCATCGTCGCGAGCAGCGAGAGGTAACAACTGATGATCAAGTACATCGGCTCCAAACGGGTCCTTGTCCCGCGCATCGTGGCAACCATCCAGGCTCTACCGGATGTCCACACCGTCCTGGACCTCTTCTCGGGAACGACCCGTGTGAGCCATGCACTCAAGCGATCAGGCTTCTGCGTCACAGCAAATGACCACAACACATATGCCTATATCCTAGCTAGATGCTACGTCCAGGCGGATCGCACTCGTGTCCTCGCCGACGCCGAGCGACTAATCCCCGAGCTATCTGCCCAACCTCCTTCCCCGGGATACTTCACGGAGACCTTCTGCGTCCGCTCCAGGTTCTTCCATCCGAAGAACGGCGCGCGCATCGACGCGATACGTGAGCGAATCGCCCAGCTCTCCCTCGACCCAGACCTGGAGGCCGTGCTCCTGACATCCCTGATGGAGGCCGCTGACCGGGTAGACTCCACGACGGGCCTCCAAATGGCCTACCTGAAGGAATGGGCACCCCGAGCGCACAACGACCTCGAACTGCGAATGCCCAACGTCCTCGATGGTCCCGGCACAGCCCTTCAGTCTGACGCGGTCGATGCAGCCCGGGCCGTTGCCGCCGACCTCGCATATGTCGATCCTCCGTACAACCAGCACAGCTACATGGGTAACTACCACATTTGGGAAACGCTTGTCCGGTGGGACAAACCCGAGGCATACGGAATCGCATGCAAGCGAATCCAGTGCAGAGAGTACCGAAGTGACTTCAACTCGAAGGTGCGCATCCACTCGGCATTGCGTGATGTGATAGCTTCCTTACAGGCCAAGTATCTCCTGGTCTCGTTCAACAATGAAGGCCATGTCACCCGAGAGGAGATGGAGGGGTTGTTGCAGTCTCGTGGGCATGTTCGCGTGATCGAGGTCGACTTCAAACGCTACGTCGGTGCGCAGATCGGCATCTACAACCCGAACGGGGAGAAGGTCGGAAAAGTCAGCCATCTGAGGAACAAGGAGTTCCTCTACCTTGTTTCGCAGGACGATGTGGTTCTGAAGCGGGCGGCCGCAAACGGTGCAGCACCGAGTGGACAACTAGGTTTGTTCGGAGAGGAATCGTCTCGCCGCACGATTTATGCAAAATGATTCGGCGCTTATACAATCGCATCGTCTTTGGAGAGGGTTGTTTCCGCAGCGTGGCAGAAACGTCTTTCGCGAGGAGGCGACCTGCGAGGGGTTCTCCGCAGAAAGGGAAGAGGAATGATTCTCGAAGCAAAGATCGATGAGCAAGCCAAGACGCTGACGCTTGTCCTCAAGCTTCAGGAGCCTACGCCGAGCGCGAGCGGCAAGACCCTCGTCGTGGCATCCACGCACGGCAATGTCCCCTCGGGGGTCAAGATCAACGGGCAGGATGTCATCGTGGGGGTCAACGCATACATCAGGAAGTAGTGGCCTCTTCGCAGATTGTATAAGCAATCGAATGTATATCCGTGAATGTCTATATGTTTGCCGGCTTGCGGGCAGCTTGCACAATGTCTTACTTATACAATCACGTCGTCATTGGTACGGAAGACGACCTTCCTGCATAGGGGCAGGGGCGGGCAGATTGGGGGCACTCCCGGGCGTTTTGGCCGCCAATTGGGCAGCAAGGGGCAGCGAATCGGCATGTTTCAGCCCGAGAATCGTGTTTTCAGCAGGTGAAACGGCATACACCTCTGACCTTGATTGCGAAGTCCCATAGACTTGCGGGATCCGATGCCTCTGCAGCCTCCTGCCGTATTCCTGTCCAAACCGGAATTCGATGCCGCAAGACGGGGCCTTTCTGGAGGGGGCATGCCGCGAATTGGGGATCTCCTGGAGGGGGCATGCCGCAAAAAGGCACTTTCCGAGAGAGGGGATGCCGCAAGACGGGGCCTGGCGAGAGAGATCGTGCCGCGGCTGCGGGGATGCCGTTTCCCAGGGTGAACTCCCCTTGATCTGTTGCCACGGAGCGCCACCCTTGGGGACGAGGAGGCCTTACGCCATGACCCACCTGAGCCCACAGAGCCTGACCGCCGATGAGCTGCAAGCGCTTCTGCGCGTGACCGCAGGCCACCCGAGGGACCACCTCGTCTTCTCCCTCGCCCTCGGGACGGGTCTGCGACTGTCGGAGCTCGTCGGCCTGAACGTCGGCGACTTCTACTTCCCCAATGGGCAGCCGCGCCTGCGAGTCCGTGTGCGAGCGGAGATCGCGAAGCGGGGTCGTGCGGGCGACGTCTTCTTGCCGGATGCGCTCACACCGAAGCTCACCCGCTTCTGGCGGCACAAGCTCTCGCGGGGGGAGCGTCTCGATCCTCTGGCCCCGCTGCTCTGCGGTCTGTCCCGCCGTCGCATCTCGCCGCGCCGCCTGCAAGTGATCTTCCGACTCTGGCAGGAGAATGCTGCCTTCGATCGGTTCTACCCCTTCCATGCGCTGCGCCACACGGCGGTGACGAACGTCTACCGAGCATCGCATGACCTCTTCCTCGCCCAGCGCTTCGCCCGGCACGCGAGCCCCCTCACAACCACGATCTATACCCATGTATCAGATGAAGATCTGCGAGAGCGCGTCCGCGATCTGACCTGTTAGACAAGCCAACCCCGAGTCCTACCTGGTCGAATCCCACCAGTCATCGTGTATGCGGATTCGCCATGGATAGCGTTCCTCGTCGGACGGAGAATCCGGCACGACTATGTCGTCCGCGGAGAGCGCGCGGCACCTCGATGGATCGGATGCCGCGAGCCAGGCATAGGTGAACGCCATGGAGAAGTGATTCGTCCCCGTGCGGATGTAGCGGTACCTCTGGATCCCCGTTTCCGCATCCTCGTCCAGGACCTTGGCGTCAGAGGCCATGTGCCTGGCAAACTCCTCGACGAGCGCAGATCGATGGGGAAGCACAACGCGCCTGTCCCGAACGGCCGCCCGCGAGGCGTCCAGAGCCTCGGTTCGGTTGACCTGCAGGATCCCCGTATCGGCATCCCACCGGGGCGATCCACGCTGGTGTTCGTTGAAGAAGTTCATGAAGACCTGTCCGGCGTGACGCTTGGCGAACTCCCGGGTCGCGTGGGTTTCGGGCAGCCCGTCGATCACACAGCGATCGACCCTGAATCGCTCCATGAGGGAGTCCAGTTCGCCGAAGTCGTGGCAGGCGGCGAGGTGGATCAACTGGCGAGGATCGGCGTCTGGATCCCAGTCATCGCGCAGGATGACCACATGCAGATCCCGCCCCGTGTCCACGCCCATGGTGCAGTAACCCTCGGAGGAGGACTCGGCCATGGCGTCCTCGCCGCAGAGAGCGAGAACGCAGGCCGCATCGAGGCGTCGTCCCAAGTCCGTCCACGGGATTCCGATCTTCAAGTTGTAGAACCGGTCCGGGAACCGCGTCGTCCTGTACTCCGCCAGGATCTCCGCAGGATCGACCTTGGAAGAGAGAAGCTGGGAGATCCGGTAACCGTGGATGGGCTGATCCGGAAAGTCCGCCACCCACTCCCCGGCATCGAGGTCCATCTCAGCCGTGCACTTCGGGCAGGCCCGGTAGCACGTGCCATCCTCCCGAGGCACGATGATCCGGACTTCCTCCCCGAGCTTCCTCGGGAATTCCTTGTCCAACGCCGTCCAGTGTCCACATCCAGCGCAGCGGATCGTCCAGTGCCGCTGGTCGGACTTCTGGTACTGCTCGTCGATCCCGTAGTCGGGGAGCGATGGGTTCGAAAGCTCGATCACCCGCTTGTAGTCCGAGTGCGCCAAGCGCTCCAGAGCCATGGTCTTTGCTGCGGGGGAGGTCTCGTCCAGTTCATCGAACACCACCATGTCCGCAGGCACGGACTTCATCCCCACCGACGACTGCATCCCCCGCAGGTAGAGGTGGGCATCCCCAATCCGCTTCAACCCCGCCGTGTCCGTGTCGGTCATGAGCCGGAACAGGAAGGGGTTCTCGGCCAGAAGCGGACTCACGCGGGACTTCGAGAACTCCAGCACGTCCGTCCGGGTCGGGAAGAAGTAGATGACGTTCAAGCCCGTGAGACACGCGTGGATGCTCCGCAAGATCGCCCAGGTGGTTCCCCCAATCTGCGCCGCCTTGGAGAGGACGACATGGGGGGAGGTGTCGTCATAGATCGCGCGCAGGTACTCGTGCCCCACAAAGGAGAACGGCGTGCCGTCCAAGCGGATCTTCTGGAGTGCCCACCCGGCCAGCGGTTCAGTGAACGACCGCTTCGCCGGGCTCGCCAGCTCTCGCGTCCTCCTCCTCAGGTACTGCGGCGAGGACCGCCTGCCGAATCCGCTCCCTTGCATCCTCGTCATGGACGTTCTCCTTGATCGATTCGATGAACACGTCGATCAGATGCCGGGTCTCCGCCTCGGACTGAGCACGGATCGCTTCTTCCGTCTCCCCGTCGATGGACAACCCTTTCGCCAACCTCTGCCCCTTCTGGGCCCGGTCCAGGATGCCGGAGATCTTCTCCAGCTCCCGGATCTCGATCCCAGGTCTGCCCTTCAAGTCGTCGGCGAGTTTCGCGATGAGCAGATCCCACATGCGGTAGTGACGGACGTTCAGGGTCACGCGATCGGAGGCGATCTTCTCGGCGAACAGCTCCGCTGCCCGGCGATCGACCTTGCGCCGCAGGTCGTCCCAATTCTCATCCCGCCTCCATTTGCCGACTGTGTGCGGTTTGACCCGGAGCCGCACGGCGATCTCGGCATTGGTCTGGAGTTCTCCGGTCAGGTAGAGGCGGCGCGCCTCCTCACGGATCTTGCCGCGTGCTTTCATCGTCACGATCCTCCATGAAGTGCTTGGCGAGGTTGGCAAGGCCGCGTGCCTTGCGGTCCCGGCCCGCTGTCCCGTCACTAGCCGCTTCCACGGCCTGCTCGATCAACTCCTCCTGCTCCGGGGTAACGACGAACGACATGACCCGTGGCAGAACCTTCTCCTCCTGCTCGGCTTCCTGTTCGAGGAGGGCGGCGATCTCGTCGGCAGGGAACTCGAGCAGGGAGTGCAGTTCCTCCAACTGCCGGTCGGTCTCAGGCAAGAGACCAGCCAAGTCATCGAGGCTCATCTCGCCGAGGAGTGCATGGATGAGTTCAGCCCGACGCATCGGCTGGTCCTGGCCCTCGAGCCGGTTCAGGGTGGCGAGGAGCAACTTCGCCTCACGGTCGCCAACGTCCCAGACGTCGCAGCGAGCTTCCCGGTGCCCGAGGTCTCGGAGGATCTCGGCCCGATGGTGACCGTCGAGGATCTCGTACTTGCCAGGCTCAGTCGGATGGGGACGCACGACGACGAACGGGTAGCGACCAGACCTCTGGATATGCACTCGAAGCTTCTCGCGCAGATCGTCGGGCATGACGTTGGCATTGAGAGGGTGCGGGATCAGGTCATCCAGGGGCACCATCCGGGCTCCGATCCGTGTACCCGACAAGGTGGCCTTCGTCTCTTCAATCGACAGTGGTTTCGTGTTCATGGAACTGCCAGTTCCTCCTTTCCTGCTTCGTGCCGCCGGACAGTTTCTCGATTGCCTCCGCATCCCATCCGACGACCAAGAACTCCCGGTTGTCCCGCTTCTTCTCCTCCGTCGCCACGGCGGGCAGGTGCTGGTACTTGAGAGCGATCGCGCGAGTCGAGCGGCCGAGGCGGGACATCTTGCTCTCCAACTCGTCGATCCCGACCACGGCGTTGCCGAGGCTCAGGAGCCAGACGGGGATGTGCTGCGCCCTCTCGAAGAGGGTGTCGAGCATCGATGCACCGTCCCGAGCGGTGAACGGACTCGTGGGGCGTGCCTGCCCCTCCAGGATTTGATCGAGCACCCGGTATTCCTTCTCGTAGCTCATCACGCCTGGGTAGGGCGGATCGAAGTACACGACGTCGGCGGCGATCTCAGGGAGTTTGTCGAGCACGCTCGCCTTGAGAATCTTGCCGTGCCCCTCGAAGACTCCCGCGTTGATCTGCCTTGCAAGCTCCCACAGCTTCTCGGGGCGGGTGAGACGCAGGCCATCCACATAGTGGTAGAGGCAGCTCTCTGTGATGCTCTCGTACTCCCCGGTATCGAGGCGGTGGATTGTGCCAGCGCGCACCTGGCTCATCGGATGCGCGAGGAGTGCCACACGAATCGCCATGAGGCGGAACAACGCGCCCTTGGCCTCATCCGGCGTTTCTGCGGCCACAGCTAGGATCCGGTCGAGAAGACGCGCCTGACCGCGCGTGAACGTGCGTGGGGCGTAACCCTCTTCGATCCGGCCCGGTGGACCGTCGGCGGGCGCTGCGATTCGCAGCACATCCTCGTGGGTCAGGCGGACCCGGCTGTTCTCGATGAGTGCCCGGCCCACTACGATCGATCGCTCGGCAATGTCTGTTGCCACCACGCGGAAGCCCTGGGCCTTTGCGTAGAGGGAGACGGACCCGCCCCCCAAGAAGCCGTCGAGAAATGTAATACCCGCCCAGGTGCGCCTTGGCAGGATCCGGTCCACTTCGCGGAAAATGAGCGGACACAGTCGCCTCTTTCCGCCCAGATACGGCGGCAACGCCGACCAGATGGCGAGCTTGCGCGTCCGGGTCCGCCTCATTTTCTTTCCCACCTTTCTGCGCTCCTTTCGCTTGATGTTGTCCCGCAACAGCGGACTCCTTGCAGTGCGCCGGGCATGGGGCCCGGGCAGAGAGAGGGGAGAGCATGAACAAGCACCTGAACCCCAAGGCCGCGAGGAAGGCAATGCAGGCCGCTGGCCTGCTCGCGCGAGCCGCCCAACTCATGCGCGAGGCCGCGGACCTCTCCGATGGATCGATCGCGAGCGGACGGGGCGACTTCAGCCACTGGGCAAGTCAGATCGACCAGATCCTCTCCTGCGACAACGGCGAGGCCGGCATCGGGCCGACGATTCAGAACCTGACCCGGATGGGTCAGTAACCAAGAGGTAGAGGGATGAAGAAGACCGACGAGCAGAGGGAGGCGGAGTTCCGGGCACAGTTCGGCGAGAAGGCTGTCGTGGTCACGCGCCACAAAGTCTTCGAGACCGCCATCGCGGCGGGTGTGAATCGCCTGGACGATCCGCGAATCACGATCTTGAACGAGGCGGCGGACGCCTTCGAGAAGTACGACCACCAGCTTCGGTGGCTCACGGAGAGGCTGAATGACGAGGTCCGGAAGCTGAGCGCCCACGGAACCGACGCGATTCACACGACGGTCCTGAGCACGAGCCTGATCGACGACGTGAAGCAGGCAGCGACCGAGTTCGAGACCGCGAAGCACCTGATCAACCGCTGTGGAATCTTCAAGACCCCGAACGCGGAAGGGTACGACGCGATCGACGACCTGGCCTTCGCGATCACCCATTAGAGGGATACGACGATGGACGTCACATACTCGCAGACGATCGGCCACGAGAAGCTGGCCGCCAGCATCATGAAGCTCCCTGACGGCCGCCACGCCGCCGAGATCACTTCTACCACGGACGAGACGGGCGAATCGGTTCTCTGGTCGCATGTCTTCGCGACCGACTCGATCGCCACCATCACCGGGCGCCTCGTGCGCCAGTGGGATTACTTCGTGGCCTGTCGCAGCGAGCGCGGGCCGGATACCAGACCGAAAGACTGACCAACCGCGGCTGCACGCCGCAGAAGGAGTGCCAGAGCCATGGCAAGCAAGACCGCCGAGAAGCAGACCCAGGACAAACAGGGTGCCGAGAACGAGCAGAAGAAGCCCGATAGCAGGACGAAGGTCATTGGCGGGGGACCGGCTCCTAAGGTGAAGACGCCGCGGACCACCCGGAGAACGCCTGATCTGCCGAGGCCGGAGGCGCCGACTGCCACGACCCCGGATGACACCCCAGTTGTTTTTGCATTCCGCCTCACGCGGGCCGAGCGGGACGAGATCCACGCGGCGGCGGGATCGGCGAAGGCCTCGCGATTCGTGAAGGCGATCGTCCTCGCGGGGGCCAGGGGAGACATGAAGGCGGTGCAAGAGGTGGTGGACGAGATCCTCGCAGCGCGCAAATAGCCGACGCCCCTGTCCCGCAGACAGCCCCGACGAGTACCCCTCGCTGAGGGTTGTCTCTCTTGCCAGAACTACCTCACTACACAACCGCGCGAGCTGCACCACAAGCCAGCGGTAGAACTGCCGCTTCCGCTCAGGGACGGGGAACAGCAGATGGCGGCTAGCGAGCACGGCCGGCCAATCCGTAGAGGAGCTGTCGCTCCTCCCGCTCTACAACGCGTGCGATCTCCAAGGCCCTTGCATCGATGTTGCGCTCGATCAGCCCTCGAACCAGTCCGCGGAGTTCCAGGGGCGGTATTGCGTCCAGATCCACAGAATCCCCCAGCCATCCCCGGGCCCGTGTGTCGGTCCGTTTCGTGGGCCGGGTCGGAAGATTCCAATACTTGATCTGCGCCGGCGTGACGGCTACACGCTCGAATCGGATGTCCGCGTCGGGCGCGAATTCCCGGACGTCGTGTTCAATCTTGCGGGCGATGTCCACTCCGCTCGGGTCCCAGTCCCCTAGGTGGTAAATCACTGCGGGCTTGTCTTGTGCGGCGAGGTTCTCGGCCGTGGAATACAGGAAGCTCAGGCTCGGGTAGCCTCGGGCCACCATCAACGGCACGTCGTAGGGGTCCGTCTCCTCTATGACCACGCCCGCGAGCGCTTCCTTTTCCAGCCAGATTTCCAGGTAAACGGGCTGGTCCGCCCATAGCATTTGCCGATAGGCCCGGGCCGTGATCCGCAATGCCTCCTCGGCTGATTCGTACGAGCGCCGCTTGTGGACCCACCGCGTCGAATCCGCGATCCAAGAGAAGGGGATCCGGCCTTCTCGGCGTAGGCGAACCAGGAGCCGGCCAACGGTGCGCTGGTATTCCCCCTCGGTCTTCTCGATCACCCCCTGGCTCACCAAGCGATAGAAGACCTGCCGCACGGTCATCGGCTGCTCTTCGCGAACCAGCTCGCACATGACGTCGCAGATGTGGGCGATCTCGGTTTTGCTCCGCCTACGGCGCTTTGTGGGGCTAGGTACATATGTGGGGGCGACCTCACCGGCAGTATTCATCGTCGCCGCTCCATCTCTGGCTGCTCGCCGTGCGTTCAAGCCCCAGTTCCTGGTCCGCCCATTGAGAGGGGTTCGACGGAGTGCCCGCATCCACGTTGCTCTCTGACGCACCCTCCCCTCCGGCGACTTGCCCAATTTGCCCATCTGCCTGCAACTCGTCATCTTCCAGGGGGTTACTCGGGGCAAGTGGCGGATCTTCGTTGACCATGTTGCCCATCGCATCCTCCACGCCCGCAGTGCGTTCCATCGTCGTGGGCAAGTTGGGCAAGTCCTGTGGGGGATAGATAGCCTCACGTGCGACGTGAACGAGGGACCTCCGCTGGTTCTCGATCATCCGGCGGACCAGGAGCGATCTCCGCGTCGGGTCGGTCGACGCCAGGAGCCCTCGATCGTTCAGACGCTTGACGAGTGTGGTCGCCGTGACCGCCAAACCGTCCCCACCGGCAGCCGCGATCTGGCAGACCCGATGGGCTGCATCACGATCGAAGTAGAGACCGGACTCGTCGATCCAGCCCACCCGGTGCCCCTCAGGGTGCAGATCCCTTCGCTCATTGCTCCCCACACCGACGATGCGCTCGCGCCAGCCCCATGCACCGGCGTCATCCGGCGCGGTGCCGTCGAGCGTTGCGACGTGGGCTTCGCCTGAACCCAGGGCGGACCGCAGCAGCTCGAAGAACCGTCCGGTCGGCTCCGCTGCCGCATGGTGCTCGGCCTGCTCCCGTGCGACCTCGAGGAGCGCCGACCACACCCGCTTGAGAAGCTCCTCTCCCTCGGCCGGCTTGACTGCGCCCACATCTGTCGCAAACGCCACGAAAGTCCGGAAGCCGATGTACAGATCGGCAACGATGCTCGGAGTCCGGCGGTGCTGACCTTCTGTGGATGCCTTGTCCCGGATCGAGTTGAGTTCGGCCCGCATCGTCTGCTGGAACCTCTCGTATCTCGGGGCGAGCCACTTCAAGTACCCGACCATCGCGGCGGCGTAGAGCCCTTCATCGCCGGCTTTCTGTGCCTGGGTAAGGACCTGGAAGTCAACGTCGTGGGGACCTACTTCAACAACGAGCATCCGCGCCCGCAGCGAATGTCCCCGAGGGACTTCCTCGCCCGTACTCAGTACCAATCCGCGAGGTGGCTTTGCGCTCCGCAGTGTGCCATCGGAGGAAAGACGGCCCCTGCCGGAGTTGTTACCTTGCGCGCGAAGCAGCCGATCCGCTTCCCGGTGAAACCGCTGGACATCGCTCATGGAGCCGGTCGGACAGAAATCGTCGACAACGAGGAGCGCGTCCTTTGCTATGAAGGCCAGGGCTTCGAGCGAGTTGCCGGTCGAAGACCACGAGCCCGGCAGGACCGTGCGGCAGAACCCACGGCCGAAGTGCTGCATACAACGTGCGGCGAACTCTGTCTTCCCCGCACCCGTCGGCCCGGGCAGGTGAATTGACGTATCGGCCACCCCCAGGACGCTCCGATAGGTCGCGGCCATCACGGGGACAGAGACGCGGTCGGGGGCCAGGTCGAGGAGTTTCAAGGACGCAACGACGGCTGTCTTCAGCTCCTCGCCTGACGGCGGTTCGGGGAGCTGTATCCCCGCGAGAGCGGGTGGGAGATCCACCTGTATCCCTGCGACTTGCCCATCTTGCCCAATTGCCCCGCCCGCGTGCAGGTAGACCGGGCGGTCATCGATGATCCGCCACCCCGTATGCGCATAGACCGTCTGCCGGGGAACGGATCCAGAGAGTAGCTGGATGGCGACTCGGGCATGATCGCGGAGGCTCTGACCCGGGAACACCACAGCCTCAGCACCCAAGTGCTCGGTGGGCCAGTTCATTGCTGGGAATCGGGTGGCAGGTATGCTGAATCGCGAGACCCTGGTCCCCAGTCTCGCCTCGATCTGGAACGCACGCGTCGTCTCAACCCCATCATCCCGCCCGACGTCCGAGACGATTGCCGCAGTGAAGTTCGCTAGCAGCACGGGCACCGGACCGTTGGCAGTCATCCGGTTCCATACGAGCCCTCGATCCGTTGCTTCGTATGGGAGCGTCGACCCCGTGTCCTCCTCGCAGGCCACCGGTCCCTCGCGGGAGAGGCGGATCAAATCGTCGACGCCATGGCCGGCCGCGAGGAAGTCATCCAGACCGACCTTCGTGCCTCCTTCGCCAGATGGGAGAGAGACGATTCGGACCCTGGCCTTACGACTCTCCAGGAAGCTGCTCAGCCGACGAAGGGCTTGCTGCACCTCGTGCTTCGTCGTGACGTCGGAGTCGAAGACGACATAGACGTCCCGGTCGTTGAGGGCCACGGAGTCCCAGTCTGGAAGAGCGACCTTCCCGCCGACATCGTTCGTCCCGCGCCAGTTCCACACGCCGAGCAGGGCGATGCAGGCCAGGCCCCTGCTCGCCGCAGCATCTGCCTTCCGCACCCCCTCGGTGATGAACAATGGCCGTCGGGGATCCCCAAGCATGGGACGAACGCGAGGCGGTACATCGAGCGCCATCCGGGACCCGCCAGGGGTCTCATATTTGACAGGCTTCCCGCGCTCGTTGATTCGCGGCTCATCGGGGCGGGCTTGGTATAGAACAATCTTCCCGCTGACTCCATAGATCGGCACGAGGAGCGCCGGCACGCGACACTGCTTCTCGCCGAATCCAAGCCGCCCGAGCTCGGCTCTGGTCTTGACGGATCGATAGCCTCGCTCCGCAGCAACTTCAGGCGAGATGCTGGAGTCAATAATCAGCTTCTGGTACTGCGGTAGGAGCCCTGCAAAAGCATCCGTAGACGGAGCGGGCACCCGGGTCATCGTCGCCTCGGCCACGCTAAGACCTCTCTTCTCTCTTCGAATCGCGGAGGATCCTCTGCAGGCGGTCGTCCTGCACCCGCCAATCTCCTGCGGCAGTGACCTGTCTCAATCGGCGTTCCGTTAGGGTCTCGCGACCGTCATGAATGCGAGGCAGAAAGAGCAACTGCTCTTGGATGGCAGGCTTGAGGTTCAGCAGATCCATGATCTGACTGATCCTTGCTCGGCTCACGCCACCCAACCTCGCCAGCTCGGCGTAGTCGCGAACGGCTCCCTGCCGTACAAGTCGGTCGAAATGGATCGCCAATGCCATGAGCCGAGAGATTCGGGGGATTGTCCCTAGACCCGACGGCTGCGGCGCATCTGGTCTTCCCTGCCGTAGTCTCCGACGCCCTTTCTGGCCGTTCCGGAAGTGCACGGCGAACTCAACGGTCGGACCCGACTCCGGCGTCCTGGTTGCCTGCTTCGACGAAGCGTTCATTGCATTACTCCCTCTTCGGCCAGCACCCGGATCCCGCCGGGCCGGAACGTCACCGCGATCGTTTGGCGATCGGCGTCGTACCCGACCCGTTCGACCAGGAGATGAACGATCCGGGCCTGCTCCCGAGGCGAAAGGATCTCCCACACGGGGTCGAACGCCTGTAGTGCTGCGGCGACATCCTTCTCATCGACGCGCTCCCGCTCGAGGGCCGTTTGGTCCCGCCGGATCTCCGCGATCCGCAGTTCGCCGGCGGTGATTCGCTCCTGAAGGTCCGCAAGCCGCGCAGTCGTTGCGGATCGACCGCCGTTCTTGCCGGCCGTGACAAGGAGTCGCTTTACTTCAGTGGCGCAGTGCTGAAGATCCTTCTTGATCTCCCGCCGCTCGCGATCGAGGGAATCGGCTCGCTCCTGGACGTCGGTCCGAGTCTTCTGCAACACCTCTTCGAGCAGCTTCGGGTCGGTGCCGATCGCCCGGATCCGGTCGAGGACGAACCGCTCGATCTCTCCCGCCGACAGAGATTTCGTCGGACAGCTGTCCCAGCCCTGCTTCTGCGCGCGGCCGCAGACGTAGTACCGGTACCGGCGCTCGCCCCTCTGCGTATACGCATGGCTCATTGTGCAGCCGCACGGCTGACACCAGAGGAGCCCCCGGAGCAGGGCCCCATACTTGTTCCGGGTCTCCCGTCCACCGGCACGGCCGTTCCGCTTGAGGAGCCCCTGGACGCGCTGCCAGATGGCCTCGTCGATGATCGCCATGTGCTCTCCGGGGTAGATCGCGCCGCGGTAGTTCACCTTGCCGATATAGGTCATGTTGCCGAGGAGCGCGAACAGGGTGTTCTTCTCGAACGGCCTGCCGCCTCGCTCATTTCCCTTCCTCGTGACCCACCGCTTCGTTGTCCACCGGCGTCGGTTCAACTCCCGGACCGTCTCGATCAAGGACTCCTTCTCCAGATAGAGATCGAAGATTGCCCGGGTCTGCATACTTTCCGCCTCGTTCACGACGATTCGCCCGCCCTGCGGGTCGACGTCGTAGCCGAGGATCGGCACACCTCCAACCCACTTCCCCTTCCGCCGCGCGGCGGACATTTTGTCCCGCGTACGCTCGGCGATGATCTCGCGCTCGAACTGGGCGAAGGAGAGGAGGATGTTCAGCGTTAGGCGACCCATGGACGAGGTCGTGTTGAATTGCTGGGTCACCGAGACGAAGGAGACGTGGTGCTTGTCGAGGACTTCCATGATTCGGACGAAGTCGAGGAGCAATCGGGACAGGCGATCGACCTTGTAGACCAAGACGCAGTCGATCCGGCCGGCCTCGATGTCGGTCAGGAGCCGCCGCAGTGCCGGCCGGTCCATGTTCCCGCCAGAGAACCCGCCGTCGTCGTAGAGGTCCGGGAGGCAGACCCAGCCCTCGTGCTTCTGGCTGGCGATGTACGCCTCGGCAGCCTCGCGCTGTGCGTCGAGGGAGTTGAACTCCTGCTCGAGTCCCTCCTCGGTCGACTTGCGGGTGTAGATGGCGCATCTGACCTGTGGAGATGGGGTCGGATCGGAGGAGCGCGGACGTCGCCTCATTTCCTGGATCCTCCATTGGCCAAGCCGAAGAAGTGAAACCCATTCCAATGCGAACCCGTGATCGCCCGTGCAACGGCAGTCAGCGAGCGGTACACGGTGCCCTCGTACTCGAAGGCGTCATCGAGCACTGTCACCGAGATCGTGCGACCTCGGTACTTGCGGGTGAACACCGCCCCCGGCATAGGGAGGCGTCGGTCATGCGTCGGCGTGATGCGTCCGATCACGGTCCGTCCCATCGCGGAAGCTGCGGTGCCGCCCTTCGGTGCCAGTATCCGGAGGTCGGCCTCGTTGGCCAGATCCTCCGCCCGCCGCAGGGCACGCTCCGAGAGACCACCCTCCTCGTTCGCCTGCATGCGCCAGGCGATCCGCTTCCGGAGAAAGTCCTTGTGACGAGGGCGGCAGTCCTCGCCGAAGACCTCCCGGTACTTCTCCCGAAGCTCGGCGACGGTCATATCGCCCAGAGCCTCGATCTGTGATGTGATGCTCGCTTTCATTCCGAGACCTCCACCGGGGCCGGGTCTCTGCCCGTCAACCCCTCAACACACAAGGGTCTCGGTCCACCAAAACGATCCAGTCGTTTCTCGGTGAACGCGGGCACATCTGCCTCCGGCGCAAGCTCGGCCTTGCTTGCTCTCATGCGCAGCAATCCCGCCGCTACGATCGCCGCCACCTCCCCCAGCCGTTGCTCGGGAGTCATATCTTCAGGGTCGTTTAGAAATTCCATCAGCATTCCCTGTTGAAGCCCATCGTCCGAAGGGCAGGTCCAAGTCTCTTCGGTGCAGGTGAGATCGACCTCGTCCTGATGCCCTTCCGACGTCTTTCCGACACGCAGCCTTCCTCCGTCCGTTTAGAAATTCGTGTGACGAACACCGACAAGTGCTAGTATCCGGAGTGGACCTTGGGCTGTCAATCGCAAAACGTACGGTGTTCGTCACCCCATATCTTGTGCGTAACGGAGGGAATGAGATGCAAAGACTGGTGCAGTTCTCCTGGGGAATTCCCATCGATGGCTATCACTGGATCGAAGCCCAGCCTGTGGTCAATCGTCTCATCGAGGAGCGGAAGGAACGGTTCTTATCGCCCGGCAACACACGCAGCTGGAGGCATTATTACCCCCTGCGCGATACTCCGGTGCTCTTTCGGACCTTCGCCGATCTAAGCCCTACCGAAGACGCAGTGCGGGCCTTCGCCGATCAGCATGGTGCTCTCGGGGTGGATTCCGATATCGCGATTCCCTCGGGCAAGACGGCGCAGCACTCGCGAGGAGAATCCCTCTCGATCTGGAAGAGAGAGATCACCGCGATGATGCATTCCCTGCTGGTCTGGGATGCTCTTAGGACGCAGTCGGTGGATGACCTCTCGAGGTGGTTCCACCTCAAGGACGAGGGCACGTTCTCTACCGTGTCATATACTCCCGACGAGAAGTGGCCTCTTGGCGTCGATCGGCTTCTGCCTCAGTTCGCCGATAATTCGCTAGGAGACTGGCTAAGGTTTCTGCCACTCGGTCCATCTCAAGACAGGGGCAATCCAGGCACTTCAGGCATTGCGATTCCCAATAGTCCCGTCGGGCTGGCCCTTGCCTACCTGATGATGAACGTGAACTTCCGGACTCAGCAGCATGTGGGGATCAGTCTTGAGTCCCTGGTGGATCACTCGCGATCCGTTCCGCTTGACCTGCATGTGGTCCCGAAGAACCTACTGGGGGCAATGTGGATGCAGTTCGCCCAAGCGATACAAGGGGACGTCAGGTATCAACGCTGCCCTCAGTGCAAGACATGGTTCAAAGTCCCGAACAAGGCGAACAGACCCAGCACCACCTTCTGCTCACCGAGATGTCGTGTCCAAGCGTTTCGCGGTCGCCAGGCTCAAGCCCGCGACATGTCCGCGAAACGAGTACCCCTTGCAAAAATCGCCCGTGAACTGGGCAATGACATCTCCGTCGTGCGAACCTGGGTGCGACAGGAAGCAAAGCAGCCAACCCAGAGTAAGAAACCTGGACGCTCAGCCCGCAAGACTGGTCGGTAGCCCGGCGCTGATATGATCTTGCGGCCGTCTGCCAGCCGCTGAAACGCCTTCCGCTTTGCGGTCGGGCCGCTGCCAGGCCAGAACGGGCGGATGAGGATCCGGGTGCGATTCGCCGAGAGCAATGGACCTGTGCGCTGGACGTGGACGGCTTTTCGGGCGGCGCCATGAGTTATCGGGAGGCTGGCACGGTCGGTGCCGGTTGCTCCACCGGCGCAACCGCCCTGAACGCGCTCAGGGTTTCTTGCACGGCTTGCATCTCGGCCCGCGCCAACAGAAAGGCCAGCATAGACTCGGCGCCCTGGTTCTGGTTCACGCGGCCCACGTGCAGGCCATCGCAGGTGCCACCGGTAGTGGAGTCATACAAGGCCAGGCCCAGTACGTTCCGGCCCAGGAACCACTCAAAGGCGCGGCGAGCGTGGGCGAGCCATTCTGCGTCCTGCGTGGCTACGTAGGCCTCGAGACAGGCCGAGACCATCGCCTGTGCCTCGATGGGTTGCTGGTCAAACAAGGCGCGTTGCCCGCCGCGGCGGTAGAACCCGTTCGAGCCGATGGGGCTGAAGAAGTCTCCGTCTGTGGTCTGGAGGCGGACCAGCCAGCGGAGGGTCTTCAATCCAGTCTCCAGCGCTGCCGGGTCGCGCATCACACGGCCGCTGAGGATGAGCGCGTGCGGGAGCTTAGCGTTGTCGTAGGAAAGCACGTCTTCGAACCATGGCCAGTCGTCGTCGGCGGTCGCCCGGTAGAGTCGGAGCAGCCGCTCGACCATTTCTTCGCGAAGCTGGGTGACCAGGCGGTCTCCGGGCATGCGGTGCAGGTAGTGGTGAATTCCCAGCAGCGCCAAGGCCCAGGCGCGCGGCGAGGTGAACTCGGCCATGACGGGCAGCGCAGACTCGAACAACCGGGCGGCCAGCATCCCGACGCCGTCCAACTGCTCCTTGTCCACGCACAGACCCAAGGCCCACACCGCGCGGGCGTGGCAGTCCTCGGAGCCGATTTCCTCCCGCCAGTGGCGGTCGAAGTTAAGGAAATTGCGGAACCGGCGTGTGCGCGGGTCGAAGGCGTGATGCAAGAAGGCCAGGTAAGTGCTGAACATCCTCGCCTCGCACGGGCCGTTGTAGCCCAACGGTTGCAGCAACCGCAGCAGCACCAACGCGCGGGCGTTGTCGTCCGTGCAATAGCCTTCTGCAAGAGATGGCACCGTGAAGATGGCGTGCTGGAACAGACCCGTACCGTCGGTCATCCGGATCAGATGGTCGAGCTTCACCGCCGGAAGTTGCTCCGGTGCCTCGTCCAGTGTCTTGATGAGCGAAGGCCGGCGCTCCAGGAAGGCGAGATCCACCCGCGCCTGGCCGAACGTCTTCATGTAGAGCGCGCCCACTTGGGGCCAAACCATGTCGCGGCTCAGGCGGTAGGCGTTCTTGCGCATCGCGTGGCACCGTGGATCGTCCCGCAACAGCTCGCACACGGCCTGGGCAATCGCCGTCGCATCGCGAAAAGGCACCAGTATGCCGCGGTCCTCGGCGAGCAGCTCCATCGCGTGCCAGTAGCGCGTGGACACCACAGCCTTGCCCGCGCCAAAGGCGTAGGCCAGCGTTCCGGAGGTGATTCGCTCCTCGTTGAGATAGGGCGTGAGATAGATGTTCGCCGCGCCGATGAACGTCTTCAATTCCTCCAGTGCGACAAACTGGTCGAAAAACACGACGTGCTTCTGAATGCCCAGGTTCTTGGTCAGACGCTCCAGCTCCAGCCGATACATCTCGCCCTGTTCTCTCAGGAGCTTGGGATGGATCTGGCCCACCACGATGTAGACGACCGTGGGAAACTCCCGCGCGATATCCGGAATGGCGCGCAGCACATACTCAATCCCCTTGCTGGGCGAGAGCAGACCGAAGGTCAGCAGCACCGTGCGGCCCGCCATGCCGAGATCGTCTTTGTAGTAATTGGGATCGACAAACGGCATGTCCGGAATGCCGTGTGGGATAAGGTCCAGCTTCGCCGCGGGAACATGATAGACGTTTTTCAGGAATTCCACCCCGTGCTGGGACATGCTCACCACTCGGGTGGACAGGCGGAGCAGTTCTTCCGTCACCCGTCGCTGCTCGGCGTTCGGCTCGCGCAGGATGCTGTGCAGCGTGGTGACAATCGGCACGCGCAGGTCCCGCAGCAGCGCTAGCAGGTGGCTGCCCGCCCGGCCGCCAAAAATACCGAACTCGTGCTGCACGCAGACCACGTCCACGTTGCTCACGTTGAGGAAGTCGGCCGCGCGGTGGTAGCAGGCTAGGTCCTGCTCGGCGATTTCAAAGCGCACTTCCGGCGGGTAGGCATAGCCTTGGGGTAGGTCGTTGACCGACACCACGAGGCAGCGCGGCGCGCTGTCCTGTGCTGCCACGGCATGGCACAGGTCGAAGGTGAACGTGGCAATGCCGCACTTGCGCGGCGGGTAGTCGCCAACGAATGCGATTCTGCGGATGTTGGCTTTCGACTTCACGTATTGCCGGACCTTCTGTTCTCGAAGAGCTCTTCGAAAGACAAGACATTCCCCGATGCACTGGCCCATCACTATTGGAGTGACTTGAACCACTGCCAGACGGCGATGGCACGTTTCACAACCTGCCAGTCCTTGTATCCATCGATCCCGTATTTCACCACAAAAAAGGCTCGATCCCCCTGCCTCCGATTCTCATCATGAATCTCCTCGACGCATTTCGATACCGTGCATATGGCCTCGCGCAGCGATTTGAACGCATCCTCCACGGACGTCTCACGAATTGGGAGGACGGCGCGTAGGACCTCCCCGCGTTCTCCTTCTGCGAACACGACTAGGAGCGGTTTCTCTGTGGAGCCAATCTCAAACGCCCCCAGAAGTTCAGTGTTCTCGCTTGGATCTTTCCAGACCTGAACCATCGTCCAAAGCGCACCTCTTCTTTGCTTAGATTCCTCGTATATTCCGGCCTTAGCGCGCACAGCGAACACACACCAGCGAAGGCCCGATAGTTCGTCAAGGGCCCTCCAGTATGTGTCGTCAGCCAAGAGCTTGACAACGTGCGGGTGTCGATTGGAGTAGATGATGACACCGTACAGATTGGCCTGGGCCCCAGCGGGGGGGTAGATTCTGGAAAACTCCACAGCCCAGTTCATTGGTATTCCTCTCCGACTAGTCTAAGAGGCCACAGCGCAGTATTTGCCCGACCTCCCAATACTCGCTCGGCGACGGCAGTAGAGCTCAGCTGAGCCCATTAGTAAGAGTGCAGGAGTCCGTGCATCGCCCAGGTTTCCCTTCCACCCTAAGCAGCTGTCCCGTTTTTCTCCGGACCGCGCCCGCTGAGACCGAAATCCGCGAGATCGCCGAAGATCGCCCTCCGGACTCTGCCTGTGTTCAGTCCGAATGGCCTCCAGATGCTCCAACGTCAGTTCAGCAATCCAGAAAGTGCCAACCGATCGAAGTTTCAGAAGCACTTTCTTTAGAGTAGGAGTCTTCATTCATGACTCCCGATAACGCTCGTGGTGAGCAGCAACCGTACTCCGCGTATACCTCGTAACTCCGCACCCGTGCAGATCTGCCGCCATTCATGCACGGATCGAGCACCGCATGTGCACGTTCACCAAGCGGGCCAATCCACATGCCACCTTCGCACTCACCGCGTCGACCTGGCGGCAACCAGTGCGCTGCAGAACGGGCTGCCGATCTAGAGGGAATTGGTCCTGCCGACCCTTGCTAGCAACCTGTCAATCTCGCCCACACTCTCCACCACCGCACACTTCCATACCCCGTACGATCCTTCCGCATTCACCGCATCGACCTACCGTCGCGCCGCCTGGGCCTTGACCTCCATACGGACGTCGTAGCCCTTCGTCTCCAGAATCAGGTGGGGCGGGGGCTTGGTCTTCAGCCTGCCGATGAAGTCCGGCTAGTAGTCGTGGGTCTGGTCAGGGCCACCGCGAGTCTGCGAGTGCCCGATGAGGTTCTCCCGGACTCCGCCCGGTCATCTAGATGTTCAGTTCCACCCAGATCGCTGCATGATCCGAAGCAGCGTGGATCGCCTCTGTCATCTCCTGATAGACAGGCCACAGGGTTCCATTCTTCCCTCCCCACACCCCCTTTCGGAACACCCCAGCCGTGGTTACGGCCTGAACGAGCTGTGGCGAGAGCAGGATGTAGTCGAACTTCTGCGTCTTTGTGCCGTTCCCAAAGGTGCCTGGACGGCCGTCGCCCTGGAAGTTCGGGTGAAGGGAGACATCCCGAAGCGATGACCCGCTCTTGAGCAACGGATCCAGTGGCCCATCATCGGGGAAGTCGTTGAAATCCCCGATCACCGCGATCAGCGATGTCCCCGCCGCCAGCCGTTCCTCATAGATGGTTCGCACTCGCGCAGCCTGCGCCCTGCGCTTGGCGTCCGAGGCCGCCTTCGACCCAAACCCCTTGCTCTTGAGGTGATTGACCAGCACTAGAAGAATCTGGCCAGAGGGAAGCGCGATCTCATACTCGGGGCAGTCCCGACTGAAGATCCTCGAGCCGTTGGCCTCGTCGTCCACGTGGCTTCGCATCGAACAGATCGGGAAGGCACCACGCGTCACCAGACCCACGTCGATCCCGCGATCATCGTTGCCATCGATGAGCATGATGTGCTCGTAGGGGGCCGCACCAACCATCGGCAACACCTGGTCGCTGAAGCGCCGCAAGGCGATGCGGTTGTCCGCCTCAACGACCCCCAAGACGTCCGCCCCGACGTCACGAATAACCTGCGCCGTGTTGCGGGTCGCCGTTTCGTTCGCCGGACCCGTCTTCAGCTCGACCCAGCCGATCCAGTCGCCGCGACCGCCTGCCACGATCTCCACGGGCTTGCCGGCGGGACGTTTGAGGAGCTTCCCCCTATTCTGGCGGAGGGTCACGAATTCCCGACCTCCGTCCGACTTGTCGAGACCCATGGTTTTCAGGCTTGCGACTATCTTCTGCTTGTCGGTGCTTGAGTACTTAGGCTTGTTCAGGAGGCTGTTGAGACGTTGAAACTCCTCTAGGATCGGTTTGCCCTCCTGCCACGTAGGCAGACTTAACACCTGTGCGCGGTCAAACAAGTTCTCGAGGTTGAAGGCAGCGAGCTTCATTTGATCCCTCCATCAACTCGGTCGGTCAGAGAGTCAAAGGCAGTGGTTCAGGCCTAGCCCAGCGATTCCAAGAATGCCCTCCCCTACTCCGCGAAAACCCGCGATCTCTGCAAATCTACCGCCCGCTCATGGTACGCTCGACCGCCCCAGGGCTACACTCCTATTCGCTTTGCTCCCCTCCCGCCGAGCAGTGCTTCAGACCAGGACGACCCGGGTTTCCAACCGCCAGGGCGGCGATGCAGCGTGATCGTGATCGACGAATGGCACCTTAGGTGCACCAGTGCATGGAGATGGACTGCCCTGAAGCACGGGAGGTCCATGCCGTCGATCGAGGTCGCGTGGTTGAGATCGCCGAGATCGGCGGATTGCATCACCACTACGAGCGGATCGCGGCTTAGCGACTCCGCTGACCCACGGCTGGAGTTGACCCGGTTTCGTGGACACCTGTCCCCTGGGGTACCTTGGGGAAGAGGAGGAGAAGTCCACGATGCCA
>Ga0209777_10001041_pt1 | contig 42257 bp, 43 predicted proteins | sample FrelakmetHBP12HB_FD_187147 | JGI IMG/M metagenome (GOLD analysis project Ga0209777, IMG submission 187147) | Freshwater lake sediment microbial communities from the University of Notre Dame, USA, for methane emissions studies -HBP12 HB (SPAdes)... | ecosystem: Environmental > Aquatic >...
TTTTGGGGTAAGATCATCCTGTGGACGGGGATGAATGCGGTGCAGGGGTAAGGGGGATGCAATTCCCCTCATCCAGTTTTTTAAGATGCCCCGCCCTGTGGGCGGGGTAATTCACTTTAAAACAATTATTTTGCAGGTGCAGGTACTGCAGTGCCTACAGGTGCAGAAGCAGGTGCAGGTGCTTCAACTTTAGGAACAGGTGCTGTTTCTTCAGCTTTTTTACATCCTACTACTGAAAGTGATAAAGAAGCAACGAACAGCATAGCAATAAAAATGGCAAATATTTTTTTCATTATCGGCAAACCTCCTTTCAAAGATTTAATAAAAGGTTGTATTAATATAACAAGTCCTAATATTGGCCGCAAAAATACGCCTTTTTTTGCCTTGTCAAGCACAATATTAATAATTTCTAGTAGCATTCAGCGATTTTGACGGGCATACTTTCTTTCAGTCCGTAATGAATTGTTCCCATTATGGCTTTCAAGGAGTAGAGAATATTTCTGAAAAATGTCTTGATTTTTACTAATAGTTTGATAATGGATAAACAGCATATAAATAAAAATAGCAAATAATAATGGCAAAATCTTCAACAGCAATAAGCCCGTTGCCTTTTGGTACGGGTTTTTTGTTTTTCAAAACCTTACCCTCGGTGGCCGCTACGCCAGAATAAATCTCTCGTCTAAATCCTTCTGCTGCTTTTCCTTATAGTGTTCCTCAAATTGTTACTTATGGTAGTGTGCTGACTAAGTAGGTAAACTCAACAAGCACTTCTAAGTTAAAAAGGAAATTTCTAAGATGAAATATCTTTCTTTAAATTTTGTTTATCGATATTATTTAATATGTTATGTACGGCTTATTCAAGAACATTATTAATAGTCCTTTTAGATTGATATAAATTATTTATATCAATAAATATATATTTAAATAAATATATTAAAACATAGGAAAGACGAACCTTCAGCAAGCACTTCTTCCTATAGTTCAGGGGGGTCGGTCACGCTTCCACTGTATAGTTGAGATATGCTAACATATAGAAAAATAGCGGAGGTGACCTACCTTTGGCATTGGAAAAAGGCGAAGATATAGAAACATATACAAAGATATACAAACAAACAGGATAGGGTAAAGCATGACTCTTAATCATTAGGTTGTCGGTTCGATTCCGTCAGGGCTCACCAAATAATAAAAAGGGGCTAACAAATTAATTTGTTAGCCCCTTTTTATTCGTGAAACTCCGATTTCAATAACGAAGTGTAGGGAGGTTGATAAGTCAATGAGACCCAATTAACATGGTGAGGCTATTACAGCCAGTGTCGCCGGTTTGTATGGAGAGGTTGCGCCACCAGTTTTCTAGATCACGCTCCCTTCATCTCATCTGACATACTCATTACAAAGCCTACCGTTGCCAATGGAGTATCTATTTTCTAATCAAGGATCATTAGAACTTGATCAGTCTTTACGGAGTCACCTTCTTTGATCTTTATTTCCTTGACCGTTCCTTGATCTGGCGCATATATGGGAATTTCCATTTTCATTGCGTCCATGATGATGACTTCATCCTCAGCATTGATCTGGTCACCCAAATTAACAACGATACTGACGATTTTTCCGGTCATGGGGGCTTTTATTTCTATACTCATTTTTGTGAATCTCCTTTTGTAGTGCTTAACATTTTCTTGCTGATAAGCATTTTTACTAATATCCAAATTAGAAAATAAGGTCAATAAGATTATAACCGTTTTTCAAAACTAGAATAATTGGTAATAATTAGTCGTAATTTATGATTATTCTCTTGAATTTTGGTGTTATATCATTTATGACATTTGATAATGAAACTCAAATTTAAAGATGTCGGCAGGATTCTACATTCTTTAAGAAATTATCCATATAATAGAAGAACGAAAGGGTTTTGAGAAAATGAAGGTATTTGTTAGAAACTGTGTGGTGCTGCTTGTTTTACTTTGGTCTTCTCTCGCACTGGCCGCGAATGGAGATAAATTTGTGCTTTTATCCAGCACAATCGGTCCAATTGATGCCGGTATTGTCGGTACTCTGGAAGATCGGTTTGAAAAAGATACCGGCATCCGCGTGCGTCATGTGGGCGCGGGCACGGGAGCGGCGTTGGATATCGCCCGCAAGGGCGCTATTGATCTGGTTATGGTTCATGCCAAATCTCTGGAGGAAAAATTTATCGCTGATGGTTTCGGCACAGAGAGGATTCCTCTTATGTACAATGATTTTGTTATCGTTGGGCCTGCTTCTGATCAGGCGGCAATTAAGGGAACAAAAACGGCGACGGAAGCTTTAAAGAAAATTATGGACAGCGGCTCTCTGTTTATCAGCCGTGGCGACAAATCCGGAACACATGTTGCGGAAATGGAACTTTGGGGGAAGGCGGGAATAAAGCCTGCCAGTTCTTGGTACACCGTTTACGAAAAGGGAACTGAAGGCAACGTTCCCACACTCAAATATACCGATCAGAAAGAAGCTTATACGGTGATTGACCGTGCCACTTATCTGTCGATTAAGGATCAAATCAAACTTGTCATTTTGGTTGAAGGCGACGTGGCGTTGTTAAATTTCATTTCATTGATACCGGTCAATCCAGAAAAATGTCCCGGTGTTAATTTCAAAGATACTATGATGTTTGTAAAATGGTTGACCTCGCCTGAAAAAGGACAGATGATTATCCGGGATTTCGGCAAGGATAAATACGGTTCGCCGCTTTTCTTCCCCAATTCCGTGGAATGGCAGAAAGCGCAAAAGAAATAAAAAAGAAATTTGATACAAAGGAGAGTAATTATGAAAGTTTTCAGAAACAGTAAAGTTATAATAACGTTAATGATAGCCGCATTGCTTGTTGCATCCGGAACAACGAATGTTTTTGCCGCAAAGCAAGAACCAAAACAAAAAAATATTATTCTGGCAACAACCACAAGCACGCAGGATACAGGCTTGCTCGATGTTCTGATTCCCATCTTTGAAAAGGAAACAGGTTACTTTGTAAAAACGATTGCTGTGGGTTCCGGTCAGGCCATGGCTATGGGGCAAAAGGGTGAAGCGGATGTAATGCTCGTTCATTCACCGGATGCAGAAAATAAATTTGTTACTGACGGTTTTGGCGTAAATAGACAACTGGTTATGCACAATGATTTTATAATCGTCGGCCCCGCGGACGATCCGGCCAAAGTCAAAGGCATAAAATCGTCGGCTGAAGCTTTTAAATTAATCGCTAAAGCAGAGGGGTTGTTTTTATCGCGCGGAGATAACTCGGGAACGCACGCCAAAGAAAAAACATTATGGAAGAAAGCGGATATCAATCCTGTCGGGCATAAATGGTATCAGGAAACCGGATTAGGTATGGGACAGACTTTAAATGTCGCCGCGGAGAAAAAAGGGTACACCCTGACTGACCGTGGAACCTATCTGGCGATGAAAAAAAATCTCAATCTGGATATTTTAGTGGAAGGCGACTCCGCTCTGCTCAACATTTATCATGTTATAGAAGTCAATGCTGATAAATGGCCGAAAGTCAACGTCGCCGGAGCGAAAGCCTTTGCCGATTTTATGATTTCTAAAAAGACTCAGAATATCATTAAAACATTTGGCATAGATAAATACGGCTCGCCTCTGTTTTTCCCCGACGCCGGCAAAAACGTGGAAGATTTGGGCAAATAATTCAGTGAAGGTATTGTAGAGATTGTAAAGTGGAATTAATTGTTCAAGGGATAATAAAAGCTTTTGAATTGATCGTCAGTTTTGACCCTGAAGTATTGGGAATAACATGGCTGTCTTTGAAAGTATCGGGGATAGCCACGCTAATCAGTCTTTTTATCGGGGTGTCCATAGGAACGGTTGTTGCTTTAACCAATTTTTACGGGAAGAGGTTAGTCATCAGTTTAATCAATACGGGGATGGGCTTGCCGCCGGTTGTCGTGGGTCTGTTTGTGACTATTCTGATTTGGCGCAACGGGCCTTTTGGTTTTCTGGAAATTCTCTATACACCTTCCGCTATAATTATTGCCCAAGCAATTATCGCCACACCGATTGTCATGGGCATATCGCTTGCCGCTATTCAAAATCTGCCGCCAAACCTGCGCCTGCAGATTCTATCTTTGGGAGCAAGCCGGTTGCAGATGGTGTGGGTATTGATTAAAGAAGCACGACTGCCTCTGCTGGCGGCGATTATGGCCGGTTTTGGAGGGGTCATTTCCGAAGTGGGCGCTTCCATTATGGTCGGTGGTAATATCAAGGGATATTCACGTGTGCTCACCACTGCCACTGTCATGGAAACAGGCAAAGGAAATTTTGACATCGCCATCGCGCTGGGTATTATCCTTCTGCTGCTTGCGTTTCTTGTTAATCTGCTTCTCACACAGATACAGCAAAGGCAGCGTCCGCGATGAAATCTGAAACTCTGATAAAAATAGAAAATATAATTTTGCAGCGTGGCGGCGCAACCGTATTGGATATCCCTGAATTCCAAGTGTCGCAGGGAAGAATACTTGCGCTGATCGGACCCAATGGCGCCGGCAAATCCACCCTGCTTTTAATGCTGGCAGGTCTATTAAAACTCCGGCAGGGAAAATTTTATTTTAAAGGAAAGCCTGTTGAAAACAGAGATGATCTGGCCATTTTACGCCGCAATGCTGCAGTTGTGTTTCAAGAGCCTCTGCTTCTGAATAGTTCCGTTTATGAAAATGTAGCACTGGGTTTAAAATTTCGAAGATTAAGAAATGAAGAAATCAGAAAGAGTGTTCAGAGTGCTCTGGATTATTTTGGAATCGTTCAATTAACGAAAAGATCGGCGAAAACACTCTCCGGCGGGGAAGCCAAAAGAGTATCGCTGGCGCGCGCTTTTGCCATCAAACCGCTAATCATTTTACTTGATGAGGCTTTTAATTCATTGGATCCGCCCTCCAGAGAAACTATTATTGATGATTTAAAACGAATATTGGAAGAAACAAAAATCACGGCAGTGCTTGCGTCGCATGATCGCGAAGAAACGCTGCGTCTGGCGCAGGACGTAATCGTTATGAATGCCGGTAAAATCGTACAATCGGGAACGACAGCCGAAATATTTAATCAGCCGGACTCTGAATTTGTGGCTAACTTTGTCGGTACGGAATCAATATTGGTAGGCACTGTCAATAGCAGCAATGAGGGATTGATGGAGATTTCCGTGGCCGGAAAGATTATTGAGGCAGTGGGCAATTTCTTGCCCGGACAAAATGTTTACTGCTGTTTGCGGCCGGAAAATGTGACCGTATCCAATTATAAGCAGGATAAAATAAGTGCGCGCAATATCTTCGAAGCAAAAGTTTCCAAAGTCATCCGCCAGGGATATTTTTATAAAATGACTCTTGATTGCGGATTTCCTTTAGTTACATATATTACAGTACCTTCATATGAAGATTTAGGAATCGTAAAAGGCGGGACTTTAATCGCCTCATTCAAAGCTACGGCTGTGCATATTATACGCCGGGAAAAGTAATATTTATTCTAGAAAAGAAAACGAGGAAAGCAATGATATTGTCATGGTGTTTAAATTTCTGTAATGTTGTTTTTCTTATTTTCCTAATTCACACAACCTTTCAATCGGAAATAATCAAATAATAGCTGAACTATAATTTAACATGTGGTACAAATATCGGGGGCAGGTCACTTGAATTATGGGAATATTTAACCTAACAGATTGGCCAAAATATTTGAGTAATCCGATGGTTCTTGTAGGATTCTTCATAATGCTCTTCGCGAGCATCATGGAAATCATAATTAAGAAAAATGTCTCTCGTCTTTCGCAACTTGCGTCTGAAAGGATATTGAGATTGGTGATAATTTGTTTTTTTGTGCTCGGGCTGGTCGGGCTGGTAATTATTGCATTTTCTTTTATTTCCGAGAAAACCACAATTACGCAGGAAACTAGGGGCAAACAATCACCGAATATCAACACTGGAACTTCTCCGGGAAAGGGTTCGATTAAGCAGAAAAGCAGCGGAGACCAGTCTCCAAATATAAACTCTAACGGAAAAGCGAAATCCGTGGAAATTAATTATGGGTATAAACCTGATAAAAAAAATAGAGAAGGAGAAGAAGATTTAAAATAACTGAGAATAGACTTCACTGATTGCAATTTCTCTCAACCATTTTCACAAAATGGTTATTAATTTTTCCGTCCATGAGGAAGAGAACATGAGAAAAATAAAACACGTTTTAACAGATGAAATGCAAATAGTCCTGAATATACTTTTCCTTTGTACTCTCTTCATTATTTTCTTTGCCTATCCGAGCTTTGCACAGCAAAACGTTGAACAGAAGACCACCGGCAATCAAAGCCCAAATATTAATGCATCCGGTGGAAACATAACTATCAAGTATGGCATATCAGAGGAATCCCTCAATGAATTCCAAAAACTGTTCAAGGGGAAAAATAAGAAAAAAGATGAGATCATCGATCGTCTCCTTAAGAACCTTGATGAAAAGGATGTCAAGATTGGGGAACGAGACGCCGTTATTAAAGACTGGATTAAAAAATACAAGGAATTGGAACAACGATTGGTTCAGCGTCCTTCCGAGGATAACCTTTCAGCCCAAGCCAGACAAAAACTGGCAAATGGAGATATGGAAGGAGCAGAAAAACTTCTTCACGAGTCCCTAGAGAAGAATTTACAAGATATCAAGGGAAAAACGAAAGCCGCAGCCGCAGACGCCTATGAAATAGGGTCTCTTAAGCAGTTGCAACTTGACTACCGAAATGCGAGAGAATATTATTATCAAGCTGTGCAACTTGCACCTGATGTTAGTGATTACCTAAGCGGATATGGATCTATTCTGGTCATACTAGGCGATTCCAAGAAAGCAGTTGAGTATTACGAGAAGGCACTTAAGATAGATATCGCCGTCTATGGAGATAATCATCCAAATGTTGCGATCAGATATAGCAACCTCGGTACGGCATGGGATCATTTAGGCGACTTCAAGAAAGCAGTTGAGTATTACGAAAAGGCACTTAAGATCAATCTTGCCGTCTACGGGAATAAGCATCCAAATATTGCAGCCATATATAACAACCTCGGTACGGCATGGGATAATTTAGGCGACTTCAAGAAAGCAGTTGAGTATTACGAGAAGGCACTTAAGATCGATATCACCGTCTTCGGTGATAAGCATCCCAATTTTGCGATCATATATAGCAGCCTCGGTACGGCATGGTATCATTTAGGCGACTCCAAGAAAGCAGTTGAATATTACGAGAAGGCACTTAAGATCGATATCGCCGTCTTCGGGGATAAGCATCCAGATGTTGCGATCATATATAACAGCCTCGGTTTGGCATGGGAGCATTTAGGCGACTCCAAGAAAGCAGTTGAGTATTACGAGAAGGCACTTAAGATCGATCTTGCCGTCTACGGGGATAAGCATCCAGATGTCGCGGTCATGTATAGCAACATAGGTTCGGCATGGGATCATTTAGGCGACTCCAAGAAAGCAGTTGAGTATTACGAAAAGGCACTAACCCTTTCATATCAAGTTTACGGTGCTGATCACCCACTTACTAAAACTATTAAAATGAATATAAACAACATGAATAAACAGAAATAAAATGGTAATTGTTTACGGAAACCGATGATGCCTATTATTACTCTATAAAAAAATTGGAAAATTTGTAAAATTAGATTATAAATTAAACAAGCATTTTTTGATGATTATAGCGTTACTAAATTAATTACTTAACTAATCAGAAAGGAAGGTGGATAAAATGATTGGAGAAAAAATAAGAAACGCGATGAATGAACAGATCAAACACGAAATGGAATCGTTCTACATCTATTTATCGATGACCGCCTATTTCCATGCGCAGAACCTTGACGGCATGGCACACTGGATGCGTTGTCAGGCGCATGAAGAAATGATCCATGCCATGAAATTTTATGATCACATTCTGGACAGAGGCGGTCAGGTAACTCTTTTGGATTTAAAGCAGATCAAAACAACATGGAAGAAACCACTGGAAGCCTGGCAGGATGCCTATGAGCATGAAAAGTTCATTACCGGAAAAATTAATAATTTAACCAAAATATCACGTGAAGAAAACGATTATACCTCCGAGCCGTTGCTCTCTTGGTTTTTGAATGAGCAGATTGAGGAAGAGAAAAATACGGAAAAAGTTTCCCGAGAACTGGCGATGGTGGAAACATCAAAAGAAGGCATTTTGATGCTGGATCGGGAATTGGCCACACGTATATTTACCGCGGGATCACCGCTTGATCCGGCTGCTTACAATGTTGCTCCATAATGCAGTTTGCACGATAAAGGAGTCCAATCATTTTTAATTACGACGTTTATCTGGAAAAAATTAAAGAAGGCCAGAAGGGGATTAATCCCTTTCTGGATTTTTTCGGGATAACTATGATTGAATTGAAGGATGGCTATGCCCGTTTCAAGATGCCTGTGCATCCGGAATATTTACAGGGGGCGAAAGCCATGCAGGGAGGTCTTATCGTTGCTCTGGCCGATGAGACAATTGCTCATGCGATGATGACTCAATTAACCCCGGAAGAAGGTTTGACCACAATCGAACTCAAAAGTAATTTTCTGGCGGGAGTTAGCGAAGGAGATCTTATTGCCACTGCCACAGTATTTAAAAAAGGACAAAGTCTGGTTATCGGCGATTGTTTAGTTACTGATAATAAAGAAAAAAATGTCTGCCGTGTTTCGGCTACCTTTCTGCTTTTGAAGAAAAAGTGAAAATAATTAAATATTTATAATACGGCATATCCTTATTGACTCTCAGTTGTAAATTTGCTAAGTCAACGCTTATTAATTGTTTTAAACAAATTTGAAATCAGGATATTTCAAGTGATTGATCTGCATACTCATTCCATTTTCAGCGATGGCGAGTTAATACCAGCGGAATTGGCGCAGCGCGCCTTTGCCGCAGGCTATAAAGCATTGGCCATTACGGATCATGTTGACCATTCCAATATTGATTTCATTCTTCCCAGGATTATCAAAGTTTGTTCAAAGATAACGGAAGAAGGAAAAATAAAGGTTTTTCCCGGCGTTGAAATAACGCATGTCGCTCCCGCTCAGATAGCGGGTATGGTTGATGAAGCAAGAAAATTGGGAGCAAAAATAGTCCTTGTGCACGGGGAGACAATTGTTGAACCTGTTCCCTCCGGAACAAATCTGGCGGCGCTTAAATCAGCTATAGATATTTTAGCCCATCCCGGACTTCTGACGGAAGAAGAGGCGCGTCTGGCCGCGGAAAGAGAAATTTTTCTGGAGATTACAACGCGCAGAGGTCATAGCTTCAGTAATGGACATGTTGCGCAGATGGCCAGAAAATTTAAAGCTAATCTCATTCTCAATAACGATGCCCATGCACCCGCTGATTTCGTGAGTAGCAAAATGGCAACAAATATTGCCCGCGGCGCGGGGCTGAACGATGACGAAATATCAGTCATGTTTGAAAATTCACAAAAGATGGTGCAAAAAGTGAGCGTATGAAAGGCAAATCGACTTCAAAGCCGCTGAAAATCTGTCTGTTGACCTATCGGGGTAATCCCACCTGCGGCGGACAGGGTGTTTACATTAAACATTTAAGCAAGGCACTGAGCGATCTTGGCCACCAAGTTGATGTGATATCGGGGCAGCCTTATCCACAACTTGATTCTAAAGTACGCCTGCACAAACTTCCCAGTCTCGATCTTTATAATCCCGAACATCTGTTTCGCCCGGAAAAATTAAGTGATCTGACGAGCCCGCTCAATATGTATGAATTTTTGAATGTCTGCACCGGCAGTTTTCCTGAACCTTTTACTTTTGGAGAGCGGGTTTATTCATATCTAAAGAAACACAGAAAGCATTACGATATAGTTCATGATAATCAGTGCCTTTCCTATGGTATCGGCAGGCTGGCCCAAAAGGTCATGCCAACCGTAGTAACGATTCATCATCCAATCACGGTGGATCAGCAGGAAGATTATAAAGTGACCAAAACATTGTATCAAAAATACCGTGTTTTTCGCTGGTACTCATTTATTCGCATGCAGATGAAAGTGGCGCGTAAGTTTTCTCATATCGTGACCGTATCTGAATTTACTAAAAAAGATATTGCCAAAGAATTCTCTATTAATGAAAATAAATTTCATGTCGTTCATAACGGCATCAATAATGAGTATTTTTATCCGGTGCAAAATGGTCCAAAGCCGGAGAATTCCATTATCGTAACCAACAGCGCGGACACGCCGCTGAAAGGCCTGAGTTATTTGCTGGAAGCTGTCGCTCAGGTAAGGAAAAAACAATCCGTAAAATTAACAGTCATAGGCGAACCCAAAAAAAATGGAACGATTAAGCGACTCGTAACCGAACTAGGCATTGGCGACATTGTCCATTTCACCGGCCGCATTAAGAATGAAGAATTTGCCAGTTATTATTCAAATGCCACTATCGCTGTGGTCCCTTCTTTGTATGAAGGGTTTGGTCTGCCCGCAGCCGAAGCGATGGCTTGCGGCGTACCTCTAATCAGCACCAGCGGCGGCGCGCTGCCGGAAGTTGTCGGAGATACGGGAATTATAGTTCCTCCCGCCGATGCTTCAGCTCTGGCCAAAGGAATAATATTTTTATTTAATAATCAGGATCAGAGGGAGAAAATGGCTCAGGCTGGTATAGAGCGGGTAAATTCTATTTTTAACTGGTCAAAAGCTGCCAGCGAAATAGTGGAAGTATACTGGGAGGCAATTGATGGTTACCGTAGATCTGCATGAGTTAAATTTAAAACCGGACGACGTTGTCCTGGATGCTGGCTGTGGGTTGGGCAGACACCTGCGTCATCTGGCAAGGATGCCGGAACTGAAAATATTCGGTATAGATAAAAACGCCTGGGCGTTGAGTGAAACGTCTAAGTCTATGGAAACAATGCCCGACGCGATGTCGAAAGATTATCTGGTTTCCATTGCCGATATTAACAGGCTGCCATTTGCCGATACCTCGTTTGATTGCGTGATTTGCTCGGAAGTTTTGGAACATATTCCCGACCACAAAAACGCGATTAAAGAACTGGATAGGATATTAAAACCGCAGGGCACTCTTGTTGTTAGTGTACCTCGGTATTTCGCGGAGAGAATATGCTGGTTTATTTCACGCGATTATTATAATGAAGTAGGCGGTCATATACGTATTTACAAAAAGAAGCATCTCCATAAAATGTTAACGAAGCAGGGATTCAAGTGCTGGAAGATTAATTACAAGCACGCGCTTCATTCGCCTTATTGGTGGCTGAAGTGCTTGGTTGGTTTGAAAAAAGAGGAACACTTGCTGGTCAAATATTATAGGAAATTTCTGGAATGGGATATCATGAAAAAACCGCGTTTAGTGCGGATCATTGAAGAGTTTTTAAATCCAATCATGGGTAAAAGTATAGTCTATTATCTTAAAAAGGTATAATTTAAATGGAACTAAAACTTTCCATAAGTGAAGAGTTAAATCCGATTTCAGTGGAAAAAATTGCAGGATTCATTGCTTCCATTCAGAAAGACAATGGTGAAATTCCATGGTCGGCGGGAGGGAAGACTGATCCCTGGGATCATGTTGAAAGCGCTATGGGGTTAAGTGTAGGAGGTTTTTACACCGAAGCGATACGTGGTTATGAATGGCTTGCCAATACTCAGCTTTCCGATGGCGGCTGGTGGTCGGAAACTCTTAACGGTAAAATTATTAATTCGATAAAAGAATCGAATTTTTCTTCCTATGTCGCGGTGGGCGCTTTTCATCATTATCTTATTACCCATGATAAACAATTTTTAAAAAAGATGTGGGATACGGTTTCGCAGGGCATTCAGTACGCGATTAATTTGCAGGCTCCCGATGGTGAGATTTACTGGGCAAGGAATAAAAATGGCGCGATTGATAAGATGGCCCTGCTCACGGGTTCCAGTTCCATCTATATGAGTATTAAATGCGCTTTAGCTATCGCGGACATTTTGGGGAAAAAACGCCTACGCTGGAGGAAGTCAATGGATAAGCTTGGTCTGGCGATAAAAGACAGACCTGATCTGTTTAACATGATCAAATCAAGATATTCTATGGATTGGTATTATCCGGTTTTATGCGGTGCCATAACTGGCGAAGAAGCAAAAAGACGGATAACCCATTTGTGGGAGAAATTTGTAGTTCCTGAATGGGGAGTGCGCTGTGTTAGCGATAGGCCCTGGGTAACAATGGCGGAAACTGCGGAGTTTATTTTAACTCTGACGGCAATTGAAGATAATTCCCGGGCTAAAACGATATTCAGTTGGTTAAATGATAAAAGATTTTCCGACGGGTCTTTTTGGATGGGGGTAACCTTTCCGGATGGAGTTATTTGGCCGGAAGAGAAAACAGGTTGGACGGCGGCGGCGGTGATACTGGCTTGGGACGCTTTGAATGAGATAACTCCTGCGGGAAAACTTTTTAATCATAAATTCTGGGCTTCGTTGAATAAGTGAAGATTCATTCTGTTAAGCGGTTTTTCCGTTTTGTGCTTCCGATCATTTTTGTGACAAAAGTTTTCCGTTTAAAAAAATCCATTTTTAAAAGGTAAGGCATTGAGAAAGGATTATCGTCCATATTACGTTAAGCGCTTGTATAACAAGTTTCAGAAGTGGTATGCGCGATATTTTCTCGCTCCTCAATTCGAATATTTCGGCCACGGGTTGGTTTTCATGAAACCATGGCATGTGGAAATATTTGGCGGAGGGGTTTTTCTGGGAGATTACTCAACGATTATTGCCACCCCCGATAGAAAAGTAAGATTTACTGTATGGCCGGTGTGGGAGGGTTCGGGAAAAATTGAAATCGGACGGTGCTGCCTTATTTGTCCAGGCACAAGAATAATGTCTGCCACCTCAGTAACTCTGGGCGACGGCTGTATGACTGCCCAAAATGTCAGTATTTCCGATTCCGATTGGCATGATTTGTACGACCGCAGTTTGCCGATAGGCAACACGCAGGCGGTTACGATCGGCAATAATGTATGGATTGGAGACAGCTCGATTGTAGGCAAAGGAGTGACTATTGGAGATAATGCCATTATCGGCGCTGGTTCGATAGTCGTGAAAAATATTCCCGCCAATGCCATTGCCGCCGGCAATCCAGCCACGGTAATAAGATACCTTGATCCGGATAAACCTTTAAAAACAAGAACGCAATGGTTATCTGATCCCGCCAAACTGGCCAGAGATTTTGAAATTATTGACCGCACGATGATGAAAGGCAACACTCTGGTCGGCTGGTTCAGATCATTGATTTTTCCACGCCGAGGAGATTAAAAAAATGCGTATAGCTATTATTGCTCCACCTTATCCATTAGAGGAAATTCCTTCGCCGCCTCTGGGTGTTACTTATGTCGCCGCAGCATTCGAAGCCGCCGGTGCCGAAGTAAAAATATTTGATTATATTGTTTCTGCATATACTGAGGAAAATCTGAAAAAACAGTTGGATTCTTTTCAGCCTGATGTTGTCGGAGCCACTTCTGTAACGATGAATTTTTATGACGCGCAAAAGATTCTTCGCGACGTCAAAAACTACGATCAGGAAATAATTACGATGATGGGCGGCCCTCATGTTTCCTTTACTGCTGTGGAGACTTTGAGACAATATCCGGAAATAGATTTGATCGTTATAGGCGAGGGGGAGTATACTATCGCCGAACTCACCCCGGTACTGAAGCAAAAAAGCAAATGGCATGATATCAGCGGAATTGCTTACCGGCATGATGGTGAAATCAGAATTACAGGTAAAAGAGATTTTATTGCCGATATTGATAGAATTCCCCTGCCGGCACGCCATTTATTACCCATTTCACGTTACCGGGCGTTAGGATTTCCAGTCAGCATAATTACGGGCCGGGGTTGTCCCTATTCGTGCATTTTTTGTTTAGGGCGCAAGATGGTTGGCGCCAAAACCCGTAGAAGAAAATCAAATTTAGTTTTGGACGAAATTGAAAAAATAATCGGTTATGGTTTTGAGCGCATTAACATTGCCGATGACCTTTTTACATCTGATAAAGAGCGGGTTAAGGAAATATGTATCGGAATCAAGGAGCGTTCGTTAAAGTTCAAATGGAGCGCCTTTGCCCGCGTGGATACTGTAAATCAAGAGATCTTTGATCAAATGGCCGAGGCAGGATGCGACAGTGTCAGTTTCGGAGTGGAAACCGGAAATCCGGAGATGCTCAAAAGAATAAAAAAAGGAATAAAACTGGAACAGGTCGGATCGGCAGTTAAAATGTGCCAGCAGGCGGGTATGATTGCCCATGCATCCTTTATCATTGGTTTGCCGGGGGAAACGAAAGATACTTTGCAAGAAAGCGAAAAGTTAGCGAAAAGTACGAAAGCTATCTATGGTTATCATTTTCTGGCGCCTTTTCCCGGAACGACAGTCCGGGAAAAAATTCAGGATTACGATCTGGAAATATTAACGGATAATTGGTCTCTTTACGACGCCAATGACGCTATTGTGAAAACTTCATCTTTGCTGCCGCAGGATATGCGCGAATTTGGCGCCCGTTATGATGAAGAAATGGAGACTGCTTGGCGTAAAATGTTGCAAGGTTACCGCGAAGGGACAAATACTCCTGAGGATAATATGCATGTGGAAGGCCATTGGCGTATGAATTTAACCTATCAACTTTTGAAAGGCGATTTAATCGAAAAATGCGGCCTTATTGAATCTGCTTTATTCCAAGGTTCTAAAGATAGTGCTTTGCAGGAACTTTGCCGGAGAATAATAAACTGCACAAATGCGGATTCCCGTGTGGTTGATAATACTATCCGTGATTTTGCAGGTCGTGGTTATCTTAGCGCTGCCGTTTCAGATCAAGGCTGCTTGTGGTCCTGGTCCGCCTAAGATTAGTAGTATTACTTTTTCGTCTTAATATTCCCAGTGATTCGCACATGGGCATTTCCTCATAAATTCCGGAAGCCACCGCTTTTTTATAAACAAGGTAAGGTGCCTGTCCGCCTTTTGCCGGATCGGAAAAGATATCGTGAAATAAAAGATAGCCGTCTGTGATCAAATTTTTCGCCCAAATATTATAATCGCTCAAGACTGATTCGTAAGCGTGACTACCGTCAATAAAAATCAAGCTAAGAGGCGTTTTCCATACGCTTCCTATTACTGCCGAACGGCCAATGACAGGAATTACTATGTCTTCCAGATCAAAATCAGCAATCGTTTTGCGGAAATATCTTAAAGTATCTATTTTCCCTATTTCTTTATCCAGCAAATCGGGGTCAAAATAGGCCTCTCCTGGCTGTTGTTCTTCTGAACCGCCGTGATGATCAATGGAAAAAAGAACGGTGGAGTTTTCTTTACAGGCTGCGCCAAGATAAACAGATGATTTACCGCAGTAGCTGCCGATTTCCAGACAAGGGCCATTTTTTCCGGCTTTTAGGGCCAACTTATAAAGATAGTTTGCTTCGCGCTCATCTAAAAATCCTTTTACCTTATCTATTTTTTCTTTGTTTATTATCATTATAGTAATCCTGCTAAAGTAATTCGTAATTCCATAAACCTCATTGTCACAAAAATCAAGGTCTATAAGAAATTGCAAGGAAGTTATCAGTGAATTACCCCGCCCACAGGGCGGGGTATTCTGCGGGAGGGTTTCATAAAATACCTATAAAAAGAAAGGCATTCTACTGAAAAATGATTTGTCGCTACTGTAGGGCTGTTGAAATACCCTAAAGGGCATTCGAACGCTCATCTGCTGTGTTGCGCTGTAAACCGCACCGCTAAACGTATATCCATACATGTGACCTTTAGGTTATACGCCTTGCGGTTCGTTTTCATCTGCACCTAGTTGGGATAAGTTTAAATTAATACTTGCTCAATGTATGGATTATTATGGACTACATAATTTCTTTATATATCTTCCATTGGTTGCCTGTTTTTCTCATTTCCAACGTCTTCTTGCCTTTATCCTTTAATATCGAGGAACTGTAAGATTGAGTAAATACTGCCGTGGCCTTATTCTCATCCGCTGATATTTCCAAATCATCAATGCTGATATTTATGTTTTTACTTTTTTGGCGGACATTGGTTTTATAGGAGATCCATTCATTTAAATTCATTCCTTTTGACTGGAAATTTGATGCATAACAACCACGGTAAGTTTTCATATCGCCTGATTCCCAACTGGCTGCCCATGTAAGTACCAAATTTCGGACATCTTCTTTGGGGATAGATTTTGTCTCACTTTGTTTACTGTTAACTTGAGCTAGGTTAACAGATGCAGCAGCGGGTGTGGCAATTGATGCGGTGACAGGTGCCACAACAGGTGCGGGCATTGCCGTTTTTTTATCTAAATTTAGTTTTCCTTCAAAAAGCTGTACTATTTCATTCCTGACATTCTCTGTATCAGATGCTTTCTTCACGGGAACATATTTAATAAAATCTTCGTAAGCTTCTTTATGGGGATTCTTGTTTATAGCATTTGTGTAATCTGCCAAAGATTTTCCATACTGTTCTGTACCGTAATAAGCAAGTCCCCGATTATAGTAAGATGCGTTATCATTAGGACTAATTCCTATAGCCTTATTGTAATCCACAATAGCTTGTTGAAAATTTTCTTGAGTTTGATAGGCATTCCCACGATTGCTATAGAATCCGGCAATTTCAGGACTAATTTCTATAGCCTTATCATAATCCGCAATAGCTTGTTGAAAATTGCCTTGAATTTGATAGACGTTCCCGCGGTTGCTATAGGCTGCTGCATATTTAGGATTAATTTCTATAGCCTTATTGAAATCCGCGATAGCTTGTTGAAGATTGCCTTGGGTTTGATAGGCAATCCCACGGTTGCCATAGGCTGCCGCATATTTGGAATCGATTTCAATTGCTTTGGTATAGTCAGCTATGGCTTGGGTGAGATTGCCTTGTTTTTTATAGGCATTCCCACGGTTGTAATAGGCGTCTTTATATTTAGAATCGATTTCAATTGCTTTGGTATAGTCAGCTATGGCTTGGGTAAGATTGCCTTGTTTTTTATAGGCATTCCCACGGTTGTAATATTCTTCCGCCGTTACAGCAGGAATATCGGCGATTATTTGTTGGGAAGTGTTAACAGTTTCGGCAAAAATTGCTGGCGCAGATAATAAAAATATTAGAGATAAGATTATAAATAATAATTTTTTATTCATATATCCCCCTTGATTAAGTTTAATAATTTTTATTATACTTTTCCTATTTCAAGCGAAGGGAAAATGTAAAACAAAAAATCTTAATATTGTCAAGTTAGTTCTTACCATTAATAACATTGGGACTTGTACAAGAATTTTAGTTATAATATGTGTGTTTCAAATTTAATTCCAAATCTTTGGGATATTATGTAAGATATGACAGAGTATAAAGAGATTGTTCCCGGCAAGAAATGGTTTGAGACGTGTGTAACGCGGATCTTCTTTTCCTTTATCTATCGGGATGCGCATGCAGACCGCTTATCGAATCGATCCTTATGTAAAAAGGAAGTAGATGTATGGCTATATGATTTCTCTATATATTTTCCATTCGTTGTTTATTTTTCTCAGCTCCAATTTCTTCTTGCTTTTGCTGTTGAGTATAGAGGAACTGTAATATTGAGTAAATACTGCCGTAGCAATATTTGCTTCCTCTGATATTTGCAAATTATCAATACGAATATTTATATTTTTACTGTTTTGGCGCACATTGGCTTTATGAGAAAGCCAGGCATCTATGTTCATTCCTTTTGATTGAAAATTTGAAGCATAACAACCGCAATAAGTTTTCATATCGCCTGATTGCCAACTGGTTGCCCATTTGTTCACCAGATTTCGGATATCTTCTTTGGGGATAGATTTTATCTCTTTTTGTGTATTTTTTACTTGAGCTAATTGTTTGCCGGGTCCGGTTGGAGCTGTCGCATCATCGACAACATACCATTTATTGTTAATCTTTTCTAAAATCAGTTTATTATAGAATCCTTGAAAAGAATTATTATTGACGGCAAAAATTTGATCAAAAATAATGATGGCGTTATTATTTTCCTGTAAAATTGATATATCCCGTGGTTGTAAAATAAAATGCTTGTTTAAATTTTTTGAATATTTAACTTTATTATTGAGTTCTTCACGTCTTTTACCCTTAATTTCTGAACCTTGCAGGTATAAAGAATCAATTGTTCTAATATCATTTTCGATAAAAGCCTTATTCCATGATGTTAAAATTCTTTCCAATTCATTTTTTGCCGGCGAAGTATAACTTTGGGGAACCCATTTTAAAAACTCAGCAATAATGACAGGTGTTTTATTAAAATAGATAAAATTAGCAAGTCGCTTAAGGTCGCTGTCGTGCAAAACCACACAACCTTTTGATTGCGTAGGTAATAATGTTTTGGTAGTGCCATGAATCCAGATGTTATTACCATTTCGACCAGCTCTTTTATCGGAGATAGTTGGGTAATCTAAAGGAAATGCCATAGAACCGTAAACTTCAGGAGGGCCGGGGTTGGGTAAAATCTTTGTCACAAAAAAAATCCCGTTGGGAGTTTTTGCATCTCCTGCAAATTGTTTAGAGCCGGGATTTTTTCCTGTGGAACAAGAAGCTTCAAATACTTTAGAAAAGTTACCATTTTTGTGAAAAACGTATAACTTTTGATACTGCTTATCAACAACGATAATATAACCGGAAGATAGAGAAACTATCGAATCTGGTATTTTTTCGGAACCGCGAGAAATGCTCGATGATGCTTCTATAGGATTGAGAAAAAACAAAAAAATTAATATAATAATAAAATAAATAGGAAAGTTTTTTTTAATCATTATGACAATTAGTGACCTCAGAGTTTTTATTAAAAAATTGTTATTTCCATAGCAAAAACTTAATAATCATTCAAGCTCTTTAGTTGAAAAATCCACAAGTTCTTAAAGTTATACATAGGTGTTTAAGTAACGCTTTTGAAAAGAAATAAATATTGGGGATGGTTTACTTAATAAACTATCTTTCTCCTATAATACAAAATTTTACTACTTTCCCAACGTTTTAGTTAGACGATGATGTAAAGTATATAAAACAATAAGAATAAGCAATAAAAAGTTATTTATCGACTGGAAATATTTTTTTTCAGGATGCCAAAGTCTCGCATTGAATTAAGAGGAGATGGTTGATGAATCCTGGAAGAATGATATTTTTGCGGATCATGGATTATCCCGTCCACAAACGAATTCCGACAGTGCGTCAAGCGATATTCAGGCAATTACAAAATCAAAAGCTTATCGTGTCGGGATCAGTTATTAAGTTCAAATACTCATCAAGAAAGCCAGATTACTTTATGCCGACGATGGCAAATCCAGCGGAGTCCGATCAAGTGCCTGAATTTTGCTTTTCTCGTCGACACAGAAAACCACGGACTTGTCCGGAGGATTTATATACAGTCCAACGACATAGTGCAGCAAACTAGCGGGATGGTAGTCATCTCCAACGAAGTACAACCCAGCGTTGCGGCAATCATACAGGCCACTAAAATTAAAATGAGGTGTATTTTGATAAGATATTGCTTGTTCATTTCTAAACTATAAGAATTTCAGTCCTGTATATCAAGGGAATCCTGGTCATTATTAATGCCCTTTTTTTAATGCGTTATTATTTCTTGTGCCAGCGCATATTCTTTATAGTATCAACCTTTATTCATGAAACTCCAATTCCGAAAGCGAAGCGTATAACCTGAAGGTCACACGTCGGAATTGGAAAGTTAATGAGACCCAAGCTTAAGAAACGGAATGCATAACCGGAAGGTCATCTGCGACTGAAGTTTGCAGAACGAATGAATGAAACTCAAATATTACAAGCGCAGTGCCGTAATATTTGTAAGTTGAATTCATCTCGTATAAGCGGGGTTTAATACCCCGCAGCTTGCTGCAAAACGTTTCCAAAGCTTGCTTTGGGGTTCATACCCGTGATTGCTGAGTATTTACTAAAAAATATATTGTCAAATCGAGCATCATGTCTTATATTAATATCAAACATTCAAACTAATTTATGGTGGAAAGGAGATTCGTAATGAAGACATACGCCATTAAATATTTAGAACTAGCAGAAAAACACGCGGAGAAGATTGCAGCAAGATGGGCAAAGGATGTTAAGAGTAACGCCAAAACACCAACGTATAAAAGTTTGAATGAAGAAACTATAAACCATCAATGCGTTAGATTTTATCAGAATTTCAGTAAGATGTTTCTTGATGAAAAAATTACGGATGATGTATTGAGGTATTTTCGGAGTTATGCTCAGGAAAGTTATGCCTTGGGTATCCCTGCAAATGAAACTATTTACGCGTTAATCCTGATGAGACGGCATATCTGGTTATATGCGGAGTTCCAGGCAATATTTAGCTCCGGTATTGATCAACGGCAAGCCCTAGATACTCTCGGGCGGACAATTTTATTATTCGATTATGCAGCCTATGAGGTGACCAAAGAATACCAAGACCTTATGAAGAAGGAAAAAAGTAAAAAATAATGACACTTTAAGAGAGCCGTTTTCTTATATAAGCTTTAAGTTCAGAGAAAGGAGAATATTCTTATGATAGATTCTGTTAAACTTCTTGATGTTACCGAACAAAACGCCGAGGAAATTGCCGAACATTGGGCAATAGATGTTCAGAAAAATAAAAGAACGACACATTATCAAAATATAAAGAAGGAAAAATTGATAGTATACGCCGTTGATTTTTACCGCAATTTACGAAAATTGCTGGTATCCGATAATCGCGTTGAAATCACCCAGGAATATTTTAAGAAATACGCTAAAAAATGTCACGAGATCGGGCTCCCTTTGCATGAATCAATTTACGGATTAATCCTGATGCGCCGTCACATGTGGCTCTATGCTGATTTTCAGGCAATTTATATTGACGCTTTGGAACATAATCAGGCCATCGACAGCACCATGCGGATTATGCTCATGATGGACTACGCTGTATATGAGATCACACAGTATTACCTTGATTATATGCCGGAAGAGTCCAAAAAGAAGTTCTAGGCCTGCGCGATTTTATAAAACAGTATTAATACACGAAGAACTATGACCGATGTGTACGGGTTAGTTTTTTGATAAGAACTTCTTGGGACGAAGCGTAAGGATTTCGGTTTTGTATATCAAGGCAATCTCGGCTACATAATTCAGGACATAATGCAGATTAAAGACAAGGGAATAATTCTCAGAGACAATTTTCTGAAATAATGACTTTCAGTCAGCCTATGTAAAATCATGATTTAAAATTATAACTATATGTTTTTTTACGAGTTTGTAATACATCATAAAAATGAACAGAGAAAATCTTCAAATTTTATATAATTTGTTGACAGAGGGGCTCTAGAGATGTATAAGAATTAAAAATGACTTTCAGTCATTAATAATTAAGTCTTGGCTTGTAATTAAAACAATGAATAGATGCTCATTCATAACGAGCAAAAAAATACAATAAAAAGAAAAAAGTAAGGAGGATTATATGGCGAGTTTGTGGATTGATTTAAGGGATATTAAATTCCAACTGTTTGAGGTCTTCAAGATAGGAGAGACATTGCTCGGCAAGGGCAAATATGCGGATTATGATATCGATACGTGCAACATGGTTCTTGACCAGGCGGCAAAGTTCGCAGAGCAGGAAATTGCCCCCACCTATCCTGATGAAGTTCATCGTAAACCTGTCGAAGCAACATGGAAAGACGGAAAAGTAACAACACCTGAAGCTTATAAAAGGCTCTACAAGCTTTATTGTGAAGGCGGATATATAGCCACGGCCGACACGCCTGAAGTTGGCGGTCAGGGATTCCCGGCAGTAATAGGAGCGGCTTTAGCCAACATGTTCCTATCATGCAACCAGGCGTTTCTTATGTATCCCGGTCTTACCCACGGCGCGGCGCGCCTGATGGAGGATTACTTCCAACACCCCCTGCGTAATATTCTTCTGGAAAAAATGTATACCGGTGAATGGTCCGGAACCATGTGTCTGACCGAGCCGAGTGCTGGCTCCGACGTCGGAGCTTTAAAGTCAACGGCAACGAAGAACGCAGACGGAACCTATTCAATCGTCGGTACCAAGTGCTTTATTTCGTCCGGCGATCATGATCTTACTCCCAATATCATCCACCCTGTTCTTGCAAGAATCGAAGGTGATCCACAAGGAACCAAGGGCATTTCCATTTTCATGGTTCCCAAAATAAGATTCAACGAGAAGGGCGAACTTGGCGAACCGAACGATGTTCAATGCGGCGGCATCGAAAGCAAGATGGGTATCCACGGCAACGCCACCTGTACGCTTAACTTCGGCACCGACGGCAAATGCATAGGCTGGCTCATGGGCGAGGAGCGTCAGGGCATGCCGATCATGTTCCACATGATGAACGAAGAACGTCAGGGCGTCGGCATGATGGGCGCATCCCTTGCAGGCGCGGCTTATCTCCATGCGCTTGATTACGCTAAACAGAGGATTCAGGGAGCGAACATCATAGAAATGGCTATGAAGGTTGAAAACCCCAAGGCTGTTCCTATCATTCAGCATCCGGACGTTCGCAGAATGCTTCTTAAAATGAAATCCGTTTCGGAAGGCATCCGTGCCTTGTGTCTATTCTGCTACTTCTGCATGGACAATGAAATGAACGCCGTGCTCTCTGGCAATGAGGAACAGAAAGAATACTGGCATGGCATGATTGAAGTTCTCACACCACTGGTCAAATCCTACGGTACAGAGATGGGCATGGTGGTTTGTGACCTGGCTGTGCAGACTTACGGTGGTTACGGCTTCTGCCGTGAGTATCCGGTTGAGCAGATGATGAGAGATCAGAAGATCAATATGATATATGAAGGCACCAACGGTATCCAGGCGATGGATCTGCTGGGCCGCAAACTTGGCATGAAGAAGGGTCTTTATTTTATGAACGTTATCGGCATGACCCAGAAAGCCATTGCCGAGGCCAAGGGAATTGACGTTATTAAGGCAGAAGCTGCTATCGTTGAGAACGCTTTGAATGCCTGCGCCGAAACGGCTTTGGCCTTCTCCAAGATGCTCAGGACCGTTCCTTTTGTTCCGTTAATTGGCGCAGCTGATTATCTCAACTGTCTGTCCGATGCTTTTGTCGGTTGGCTGCACATCAGAATTGCTTCTGAAGCCGCTAAGAAAATTTCCGACCCAGCAACGGGCGAACAGGATAAAGCCTTCTACCGTGGAAAGATTGAAGGCGCCAGGTTCTTCATTAATCGCATTACAGGGCTTGTAATTCCCAAGCTGGAAAATCTGAAGAAAGATGAACAGAGTGCGATGAATATTCCTGAAGAATCATTTGCTGTCTAAGAAATGCTTTTTTGAAAAGTAACTCTAAGCGGGAAGGCCTTAAAACCTCCCCGCTTTTTTTATCCCTGTTTTCCGAATTCTTGGGGCTGTTCAAATACCGTAAAGGGTACGCGAATATTCAGAGGCAAGGCGCGCAAAAAACTGAACCGCGAGTGTATAACCTAAAGGTCACATGTATGGATATACGTTGAGCGGTGCGATTTGCAGCGCAACACAGCAGACCATGTGCCCCTCAAGGTATGAGCGTTTTTCAACAGCTCCCTCCTTGACCTATTTCCTAAATTATGCCACAAGAAATTATGCGTAAGAGAAAACAGCAAGCTCAATTGCAATCAATAGGCGAAGTTTTATTTTCGATCTTAAAAAAGAAGGGCATGGCTTCAAAAATCGAAGAAAATGTTCTGCTGAAACTTTGGCCAAAAGCTGTAGGTCCGCAAATTGCTTCAAAAACACAACCTGATTGTTTGAGAAATGGCACCCTGTTTGTTAAAACAATTTCTTCCGTTTGGGTGCAACAACTTCATTTCATAAAGGAAGAAATCCGCAGCAAATTAAACGAACTTTCCGGAAAATCGGCCATAAAAGAAATCCGCTTTCTGGTTGGCCACACGCTTGCCCAGGAAAAAGCTGAAGATAATGTTTCTTCAACAAAAAAAACAATATTGAAAAAAAGAGACAAAGAAATGATTGCCGAATGCACAGCGGCTTTAGCCGATCGAGAACTGGCCTCTGTATTGAAGCGTGTTATGCAACTGGAAATCACACGCCGCCGTCAGCGGGAAAACGGGAAAGTTCAGTGAAAATGCCGGCCATCTTCTCTGTGTAATTTTTGTTTTGATCATAAATAAAAAGCGGTGATTCAATTTTCAATTCTTCACGACCGCCGCTTTTCCCTTCCACTAAAGCGAACTCCGCTTCAGAAAAATTATCAGAAAAAACCAGCTTCATTTTTTTAGGTTCAATGCCGCTGTTTCGAAAAAGATAAACGAGTTCAACCAATCTTTTTGCCGGATAAATAGTAAAAACTCTGCCAGCAGGTTTAAGTAAATATTGTACCGCTTGGAGGAAATCCTTTAATGATCCTTTGATTTCGTGGCGGGCGATGGCTTTTTCCGGATGCGGATTAATTCTGCCGGAATTTATTTTTCGATAAGGAGGATTAAATATCACCGTATCAAACGAATGCGCCAAAAAAATATCTTTTATTTTGCGTGCATCGCCGGCGAATATTTTGATACGGCTATCCAAACCATTGAGTTGAGAGTTTTTTTGCGCCAGCAACGCAAGGTTTTCCTGAATTTCCAAACCTGTGCAATCAACTTGTGGGAAGCGCTTTGCCAGAACAAGAAGAATAATGCCGCTGCCGCACCCCAGATCAATAGCGCAGGTACGCGGTTTTAAGAAAACAAAATGGGCAAGCAAAATCGAGTCTAGAGAAAATCTATATCCTTTTGTCTTCTGGAAAACCCGTAAATGCCCATCAAGGATTTCGTCAAGGGTTTCTTCTTCCATTAGATACTGAAAAAAATTTCTCACTCAGTCCAGTTTATGAGTAAAAATACCGCTACGTAATTTCGGCTCGAACCACGTTGATTTGGGCGGCATAATCGCTCCTGCGTCGGCAACATTTATTATCTGTTCTAGGGTTGTGGGGTAAAGAGAAAACGCCACGGCAAATCCATCTTTGTTTACCAGTTTTTCCAGTTCATCCATGCCTCTTATGCCACCGATGAATTTGATACGGTCATCCACGCGTGGATCTTTAATACCTAAAACAGGATCCAGCAGGTGCTCCTGCAATATGGTCGCATCTAAACTGGCTACGGGGTCACTTTCGTCATACAGCCCTTTTTTAATTTTTATTTTATACCACTCACCGCCTAAATACATTCCGAAATCATGAAGCTGTTGCGGCGATCTTGCCGTGAAGTTTTTACTGATTGTAAAGCAGGAACTGATCTTCTCGATAAATTTTTCCGGAGTCAGGCCTTTCAGGTCTTTAACGGCACGGTTATAATCCATGACTCTAAGTTGAGTGTGAGGAAAGAATACAGCCAGCACCGATTCGTATTCATTTGCGGAATCAGCGGATTTATTCTGACCTCGTCTATTTCTGGCAACTGTTGCGGCGGCGGCGGCGCGATGATGACCGTCGGCAATATAAAGGGCATCGACCTCGCGAAATTCTTTTTTAATTTCTTCAATTTGCCTGGCATCAGCTACAACCCATACTGTGTGAATCACACCGTCTTCGGCAGTAAAATCATATTCAGGAACACCAGCCGTTATTTTATCGACGATCTTATTCAGGCTTTGCCGTTCCCGGTAACTTATAAATACAGGCCCTGTCTGGGCGTTGACAATGCTTACATGATTAATGCGATCTTCTTCCTTGTCTTTTCTGGTCAACTCATGTTTTTTTATTTTTCCGGCATCGTATTCGGCAGCGCTCATCAAGCCGACAATTCCTGTTTGCGCACGGCCACTCATTTGCTGCTGATAGATATAAAAGCAAGACGATTTATCCTGCAGAAGGATTCCTTTTTCCTGCATTTGAACAAAGTTACATTTTGCTGTCTGATAAATCACGTCATCGTCGCTTTTCGTCTGATCAGGCACATCTATTTCCGATTTTTCTATATGCATGAAGCTCAAAGCATTGCCGGAAACCGCTTTTTGGGCTTCTTCCCTGGTCATAACATCATAAGGAAGAGCCGCTACCTGAGATACAAATTTCTGCTGCGGCCGAACCGCCTTAAAAGGTAAAACTAACGCCATAATTAAATCTCCTATGTTGATTAAATCTACTCTTGCATGACTGATAACATACTGTCATAATCCAGGCAATGCAAAATTTATAAAAAATTATATTTAAATAAATAAAGGGGAAAAATGGTTAATCAACTAGTTTTCATCCACGGTCTGGAAAGTACAGCGCAAGGAACCAAGGGTCAATTTTTCCGGCAATTTTTCCCGCAGATGATTATTGAAGATTATACTGGAAATTTTGCCACACGCATGCGTAAACTTGATGGTCTTCTTTCCGGCAAAAATGATTTGATCCTTGTGGGCTCAAGCTATGGAGGATTAATGGCCACTCAATATGCTATAGACAACGAAGACAGGGTAAAAAAAATGATTCTTCTGGCGCCCGCTCTGAACCTTCCGGAATTCAAACATCCGGTGCATACTAAGTTACCTTTGCCTGTTATTATCTATCATGGAAGCAAAGACAACATTGTTAATCCCCAAATTGTAAAAAAAATAGCCCTAAAATGTTTTAGCAATCTGGAACATCATCTGGTGGACGATGACCATTCCCTGCATAAAACTTTTCCTATTCTTGATTGGAAGAAGCTTCTGAAAGCAGGGTGATAGCTCCATATATCAACATATTACAAAAGTATTATGCCGTAAATTACCTTGACAATCTTCTTTTGATATCTTAGTCTTTTTACAAATTTTGTTGGATTAATAATTATGTATTCGAAAAAAATAGTTATTCGCTATACCCCGGATATTGTTCAACAGCCAGTAATTTATCAGCTTGTTAAACAATACAACCTTGTCTTCAACATTTTAAAGGCAAGGATTTTTCCGCGTCGAGAGGGTGTTATCGTCCTGGAGTTAAGCGGCTTAAAAGAAAATTTCGATCATGGCATTCGTTTTTTAAAAGAAATGGGGCTCAAGGTAGAACCCTTATCCAAAAGTGTCAGCCAAAACGCCGATAAATGCGTTCACTGTGGCGCCTGCACCGCTTTCTGTCCTACAGGGGCGCTGTCTTTCGAAAAGAAATCTCTGAAAGTTTTATTTGATCCCGAAAAATGCAATGGCTGTGAGCTTTGCGTTTCCGCCTGTCCCGTCCGGGCCATGGAAATCAATCTCCTTTAAATAGATTTTGTGTCCTTATATAATCATTTAAACGAATAGGAAAAGAAATGTTCCTAATAAATGAAAGTATTATTTCCTGTAAGTGAGATATGGAACTTTTCAAAGACATGCTTTCTTGCAGATGGAAATATTTGACGGTTTACCATTAAGTTAAATTTTTTATTGACATGATCAACTTGTTATGTATAAATGATTTATAGAATGAATGTTCATTCATGGGCTAAATTATGAAAAAATCCAATAAACGTGACGATGTGCTTCAAGCTGCTTTGGAAATAATCTCGGAGCATGGATTTCACAGATCCCCGATGTCCATGATCGCTGAAAAAGCCGGCGTGGGAGCGGGAACAATCTATTGCTATTTTAAGAGCAAGGACGAGCTTATTATCGAGATAAACCGGGTGCTGGAAGAAAAAATGTTGTTGGCTATAGAAAAAAATTACCCTTTCAATAAGGACATTAAGAAAAGATTTTTTCATCTTTACAAGACAGTTTTCACGTATTTTATAAACCATCCTGTCCATTTCCGTTTCCTCGAGCAATACTTCTATTCGCCTTATGGAGTGTCAGTACACAAGGAAAGGATTGTTGGAAGTGTCGGGCAGCCTAATATATTCCAGAAACTTGTTAAACAGGGAATTGAACAGAAGGTTATTAAAAATATGCCTCTTTTTATGCATTTTGCCTTAGCTTTCGGTCCCATACTTATATTGGCTCGAAACCATGTTCTAGGCCTCGTCGAACTTGACAATTTTCAGATCAATCAGGCAATCGAAGCTGTCTGGGATGCTATTAAAAGGTAATTATCAGACAATATGTGCAGAAAAATTATAAGGCCGATATTTTTGAACGTTTCAATGCAGATTGCTTCTAAAATCATTTTGATGAGTAAGCGTGAATAGGTGATCAAAACATGTTTCGTAAAATCTTATACCCGACTGATTTTTCCGATACGGCAAATAAAGCAATACCCTTTCTGAAACAATTTAAAGATACAGGAACTGAAGAAGTTATAATTCTCCATGTAATAGATACCTATCGCTTGCGAATCCCGTCTATATATATGCCGACAAATTTAATTTCTTTTATAGATAAAATGGTAATTGAAGCAACAGAAAAAGCGAAAAAAGTAGCTGACGTATTGACTGATGCCGGAATCGGAACTCGAATACGAATTGAACAAGGCTTGCCTTTTAGAGAGATTCTGAGAGTGGAAGATGAGGAAGACGTATCAATCATTGTCATTGGCTCTCATGGAAAAAGCAATATAGAAGAAATGTTCTTAGGATCGGTTTCAGAGAATGTAATGAGGAAATCAAAAAGTCCTGTCCTCATTGTGAAACGATAAAAAATTGAGGGTATTTATTTTTTGGGGAGGCAGCAGGTAATGGCCGAAGTAATCAATAATAAGTTCAACAGAAAAAAAATAATTGTTGTTTTTATTTTATTAGTTTTGGTCTTTGCGGCGATATGGTTGTTTTACTCCTGGTATATGCGCACTTATATCAGCACGGATGACGCCTATATTACAGGACGTATTCATATGGTTGCACCCAAGATAGCAGGTACGGTCGCTTCCGTATATGTGAATGACAATCAATATGTAAAAGCTGGAGAGCTTCTGTTGGAAATTAAGCCGGAGGATTATGAAGTCCGGGCAGTGCAAGCGTCTACAGCTTTGGATGCGGAAAAGTCAAAGCAAAGCGAGACGGAGCATCAGATTGAGCTGACCGAAAAACAGTGTGAAGTAGCAAAGTTTGAGGTTGCAGCGGCATCCGCTAACAAGGAAATTGAAAAAGTGAATATGAAAAAGGCGGAGCTTGACTTCAAGCGGGCGGAAAAATTGTTGAAGATGCAGGCCGTTTCTCAAGAGTACTATGATCAGGCAAAGACAATTTATGATACATCTGTTGCAAGGCTGAAAACGGCGGAAGAGGAGTTGAATCAGGCTCTCGCAAACACTGAAATGCAAAAAGCGTCAGTGAAGCAGGTAAAGTCGACCCTGTCTGTCAAGTCTTCTATGGTCAAGCAGAAAGAAGCTATGTTGCAAGAGGCGAAATTGAATATGAGTTACACAAAGATTTATTCTCCTGTAGAAGGATATGTTACCAGAAAATCAGTCGAAGTGGGCGACCAGCTCAGACCGGGTCAGCCGGTTATGACGGTTGTTCCCTTGCATGATGTATGGATCATAGCGAATTACAAAGAGACGCAGCTCACGCGAGTAAAGGCGGGCCAAAAGGTTCGCATTAAGGTGGATACGTATCCTGGAAAGGTATACAAAGGCCGGGTGGACAGCATCATGGCCGGCACGGGTTCTATTCTTTCGATGTTCCCACCGGAAAATGCGACGGGCAGCTTTGTCAAAGTCGTACAACGCATTCCGGTAAAGATCGTTTTAAGTGATACGCCCGACCAGAAGTATCCACTGAGGGCTGGAATGTCCGTCGTTCCAACCATTATCATAGAATAAGCCGTTATCATAAAGGAGACTGTTGTGATTAAATGGCTGATTACCCTGTCGGTCATGATTCCAGCTTTTATCGAGGTCATGGACACATCGGTCGTCAATGTCACCCTTGATCACATTCGGGGTACCATGTCGGCGGGGATTGACGAATCCGCATGGGCTATCACTTCATATATCATATCCAACGCCATCATTATGCCGATGAGCGACTGGTTAAGCCGCTTGTTTGGCCGTAAGCGGTATCTGATGTTTTCCGTCGCACTGTTCACCACAAGCTCTCTTCTGTGTGGACTGTCCTGGAGTCTGAACTCATTAATATTATTTCGTGTCTTACAGGGGGTAGGCGGAGGAGGATTGATTCCTCTGTCTCAGGCTATCCTGTTTGAAACATTTCCGGAAAAGGAGAGGGGCAAGGCAATGGCGATCTTTGGTGCTGGGATAACTCTCGCACCAGCTTTAGGATTGCCGATCGGCGGCTGGATCGCGGATAACTGGACATGGCGCTGGATATTTTACATTAACCTGCCCATCGGTATCATTTCCATTCTCATGATCCTTGCATACATAAAAGATCCACACTATATGAAAATTGAAAAACAGAAAATAGACATACTGGGAATCTCCCTCCTGGTAATGGGTCTGGCTGCCCTGCAGATTGTCCTTGATAGAGGACAGCGTGAAGACTGGTTCTCCTCTGATTTTATACTCATTTTGAGCATTATCTGTGTTGTGTCGCTCATTCTTCTGGTTGTCAGGGAGCTTTTTATCAACAATCCCATCATTGACTTGAGGGTCTTTAATAATGTCTCTTTCTGTTCAGGTACCATTGTTACCTTCATAACCTTTTTTTCGATGATGTCTTTGTTCATACTCACGCCAGTGTATGTCCAGAATCTGTTGGGGTATACTGCTACTCTTGCAGGAATGGTTATGATGCCGCAGGGCTTATGCATGATGCTATCCCTGGGTATGGCAGGAATGTTGTGTTCAAAGATTAATCCAAGGATTATTCTGGTTTTAGGACTTCTCATCATGGCTTATTCAGCAGGCTTAATGGCTGGATTCAACACGACAACCGATTTTCAGACAGTAGTGCTTGCCATGTGCTCTCTTGGGATTGGTGTGGGATTTGTTTTTGTACCTCTGTCAATCCTCTGCTTTACAGGCATTAGCAATGAAAAGATGGGCAATGCTACTGCCCTGTGGAACCTTTTAAGAAACATCGGTGGTAGCGTGGGAATCGCTGTCGTCATGACATTCATCTCCCGTGGGGCGCAAATTCATCAGCAGTACCTCGTGGATCATATGACACTACTGGATAAGGGGTATCGCCTAATGCTGGAGCAGGTAACACCATTGTTAGACTTGAAGCGTTATGCGGGAAATGCTGAAGGTATCATCTATGCGGAACTCGTTCGGCAGGCTTCAATGCTTTCGTTCATTGACGTATACTATCTGCTGATGTTCATGATGCTTGCTATGATCCCCTTGGTCATCTTCATAAAGAACGTAAAAGGACAGGGACAGACACCCTCTGTCCATTGATCACTGTGTAAACCTATTGGAGATTTTTAATTCCGCGACCAGGGATCATCCTGCTCCAGCTTGGGTGGCGAAACGCCTAAGGATCATGTGTTAAGTCGAGTGCAGGTTGCACCCGCAGAAGGTCTCGTTATCCTCTGCTTTGCGGTATAATTCGTCCAGCAAATTTCAGTGTGCTACGCTTCTGAAATTTGGGTCTCATTATTATAGGGAGCCTCCGGCTCCTTGCCGGAGGGGGCTCCACTTTTGCAATGTCCTTTGAGTTGTGAAGTCCTCTTGAGCGCGTAATAACAATAATGTTCAGATTAGATCTTTGCTCAAATCTTCACCAATAGTGGTGCTCTCCAGCTTTAAACCTGTCAGCGCAGCGGCTGTAACACCCAGATCTGCAATGCGAATAGGCCTGTCATGCGCGCCTGTCTTCCCGCCGGGTATCGAGATCGCAGCAACGATAGGAAGAGTATCCACCGATCCGTGGCCGCCATTATACACGCGCCAGGGAGGAGCCCATGTGGGCGCTTTGATGCCGACATTGGGAATCTGCCCGTTATACACAGGAATCTGCCAGCCGTTTTTCGCCAGGATGATGAGGTCGGGCCAGATGACGGTCTTTTCCTTGTCAACATCAACATAGTAGGCGTGATAGAGTTCGCCGGGCAGGCATACTCCTTTCAGGCCGTTCTTCATGTCGGATCTGTCCAGCACCCACCACGGACACTCTTTGTTGCCTGTCTGAGGGTTCAGTGCACGGTGATCCAACAGCACCTCCTTGGCCTTTGAGACCTTTTCCTTGTTTTCCCGCCAGTACAACACCCCGTAGCTGCTCACGCTGAAGGCATACATTTCCATCTTTTCCAGCAAACCTCTCTTCGCAATTATTCCCGCATCCTCCAGAAGCCCCACGCAATCGGTTGATGAGAAATCTTCGGTATAAAGATGATTCTCCGCGGAGTGATCGCTCAAAAGGATGACTTTCACTTTATTGAGCACACCTTGTTCTTGCAGACCGGCTATCAGGCGTCCGAACTGGATGTCCACATCGCGGATTACATCCAGGATTGCCTCTTTGAAAAGGAGCTTGTTCCTGCTGCTGACCAGTTGATACTCGGGTTTATTTTCACACTCGTGAGGCGGTTCATACGGCGGATTGACATTGATGAATTCCGAGGGATCCCATGCGCTTCCAATGGCATGTCCCGCATCATCGCACTGGGCAAGGAGAATGTAGGCCATATCGGGCTTATCGCGCTTGAATATCTCCAGGGTGGAATCAACAATCCAACTGTCATGGGGAAAATGATTGGCAAAATGTTCCATTTGCCATGTCAGGAGGCTGCCCTGGCCTGTATAGAGCCGTGTCATGACGTTGCTTGGCCTCATAGAGCCACCGAAGAATCCGAGATGCGTCGATTCCGGGTCACAGGCCGCATCCTGAACTGTATGAGGATGCGCAAGACTCTCCCTCTGTGGTGGTTTCAGGTAATCAGGATGGTTAGGCCCTGTCACTAAAATATCAACACCGTAGGATGCACTTCCGTTTCCACGGAACATCTCACCCACCCATTCCTTGCCCGTAATGAGCATGGTTTTGGAGTCAGGCCAGCGCCGCTTCCATGCATGGAAAAGTGTATCCACCGGCCTGCCCTTGTCATCCCTGGCAAAAGACATACTGGTGCGGGTGATAATAGCCTCTCCATTTTCATCCCATCCGGTTGGTTGTGCCCACACGCTGATAATGCCACTCTGCGCGGAAGATGTTCCCGCGAGCGCGTTCAGATGATTCATATCCGTAGCCGCGGGCAGATAGGACTTGGCATTTCTGTACCATAAAGACTTTTTCAGGAAGGCTTTAATATTGGGCATCAGCCAGTTTCCTTCGCACCCTCCCGGCATACCTTTGGCATCAAGTTCAAAATATTTCGGATGAAGGGCATCAATGGCAATGAAGATGAGCTTTTCCTGATCATTGTCTTTATTCCTTCCAAGAATAGAAGCCCATGCGCCTTTGGCAAGGAACAAACCCCAGTTCATAACTGTTATCCCGCTCAGAAACGCGGTAACTTTTTTCAGAAACGACCTCCGGCCTATCTGATTCTTAGAGAACTTATTATCTGAGAGATTATCTTTTTCCATAATAGCATCCTTTTTTTTGCTAATGAATTCCGCAATGCTCTTTCAGTGCCGCTATATCATCCGCCGCAAGCTCCAGAGAATCAGATTTAATTAAAGGGTACATGACAGCATCGGCGCTTTTACTATGATTCAAGCTCAGGGCGTGTCCAAACTCATGGGCAAGAACACGTACAAGCCGGTACTCGTTATCATACTGATAAATAGTAATTGACCGCTTGCCGTTTTTGTATTCATAAAAACCTTCGCAAAATTCACGACCCAATGTGTTTCCTATGTTTTTCTGGTCAACTATATCCAGGTTATTATTGGAGGCTATTTCATTGAGTACCACAACTATGCTATTGATTGTATCCACCAGCGCTTTCATTTCTTCCTGGCGTGTATGCAGATTATCGTTCAAAGTGACTAATTCATCTTTTTCACTCATCAACCGCGTATGAATACTTTGCGGAGCTCCACCGCGCCTGTTCCATGATTCAATCTCTGTATTGAAGGCGTTCACTTTTACATTATAAGTGTTAAGATCATTATCAAGCCCGGCTTTTTTCTGCTCATATTCTACTTTTAAATTTTCCAGGCGTGATTTTAATTCTTCGTACGAGCCCATGGAACGATCAATTTTGTAGTTAAGCTTTTTTAACCTGTCTGTGGCTTCCTGACGGTAGTCATAATGAAGATTTATTTCGATCGCACCATCAGGTTCCTCACGAAAAAGATCGCGGTAAAATGGTTTCCCCCACATTGCCGCGGCCATATTTACTGCTGTTCGAAATTTCTCGCGGGTGAGATTAAACCTTTCATCCACATTGCCTAAGCGGTAGGTTATTGGCTCCCGGCAAGGCTCAGGAGTCCGCACAAAAATGATAAACAAAATGATTAAGATAGCCAGTAAAAAGAAAAATCTCCACCCAATTGTTGTTAACGAAGTTGACATATCAGATAATTGGAAAAACCGGAGTATTATTTCTTCAATTTATTTTCGGTTTCTTTAAGTAATTTACCGACTTCACCGGGCATTTCTTTGCTTTCTTTGAGCAGTTCCTTGGTGTCCTTACGAAAGCTCTTACTTGAGTTCACTATTTCACTGATGCCGGACTTCATCATGTTAATTGATTTTTCAATTTTTTCCGTCATTTTTCCCGGATCTTGAAAATAGAAATAACCGAACGCAGCAAGCAAGATAAACAACATGATCAGCGTTAATCTAAATAAGTTTTTGAAAATAAAATGCAGGATTAATATTATGATGAAGATTACGATTATTACAAGCGCTGCCGGGTGCGCGGATATATAACCTGTAATAGCATCCATTATAAAATTACCTTTATAGAGAAACTCAATGTTGTTAATTTTAACTTAATTTTATTATGAAATCCATTATTATTTAATCTCAATAAATATTATCCTGCTGACTGGGTTTTGTCAAATTATTAATGATCTTTTCAGTTTAGAATTTATCTATTGCTTATCTGCACATTTTCTCGTATTTTAAAAGTATAAAAAGTTTATGGAAAGATCGTCCATGGATAAAAACAGACTGAAAATTTTGCACAATTTAGAAGAAAGACTTGGTTATCATTTCCGCGAAATCAATCTTCTTTCGACGGCCCTAACTCATCGCTCATATGTTAATGAAAATAAACAACTGGCTGTTTCCGATAATGAAAGATTCGAGTTTTTAGGTGACTCTGTTTTAGGCGTTTGCGTAAGTGACTTAATCATTAAAAAATATGTTACTTTTCCCGAGGGCACGCTTACCCAAATTCGCGCCGCTCTGGTGAACGAAAAACATTTGGCCCAGCTCGCCCGTAATTTACAAATTGGCGACTGCCTTTTACTCGGTCGCGGCGAAGATAGTTCAGGCAGCCGCACCAAAGATTCTTTTTTAACTAATGCTTTCGAGGCGGTTATCGCCGCCGTATATCTTGATTCCGATTTTGTTAACGCAAAAACTATAATAACAAAATTAATTGAACCGCTATTGGAAGATGATAATTCATCTTCCGAATATTTCGACTATAAAACCGCTCTGCAGGAGCTTTGTCAGAAAAGGTATAAAACAGTCCCTATTTACATGGTCATTGATTCCAAGGGCCCGGATCACTCCAAGATTTTCGAAGTAAAGGTAGTTATAGTGAACAAACTAACAGAAAACGGCAGCGGAAAAAGCAAGAAAGAAGCCGAAAAACAAGCGGCGCAAAAAGCTTGGGAAATACTGCAAAATGAAGAAAGTTGATCATGAGAAAACTAACAGCAATCCTTTAATTATCCCTGTTTTTATCATGAATAGCGGCTGTCCGCATCGTTGTATCTTTTGCAATCAGAAAATTACCGCCGGAAAATTTCCGCTGAAAATAAAAAAGGATTTTTTTTATTCGGAAGTTAAGTCTTACCTGGCCTGGAATAAAGATAAATCCAGGAAGGTGGAAATTGCCTTCTACGGCGGCAGTTTTACGGGAGTTGCCCCTGCTTATCAGGAGGAACTTCTTTCCTGGGCTTACTCTTTTATCCAAAAGGGGCTTGTTAATTCCATTAGAATTTCGACGAGGCCAGATTACATCACCGAGAGTAACTTGCCTATACTAAAAAAATACGGGATTACTACAGTAGAAATCGGCGCGCAGTCTTTTATTGATGAAGTGCTTCAAGTTGCTCAAAGGGGCCATGACGCTGACGCTACAGTAAAGGCGATGATAATTTTAAAAGACCATGGTTTCCAGACCGGCTTGCACCTTATGGCCGGTTTGCCCAAAGACACAAAAGAAGGATTTATTTATTCTCTCGAAAAGACAATAGAACTTAAGCCTGATACTGTGAGGATTCATCCCGTCATTGTTTTTAGCGGAACTGCACTTGCGGAAGAACTCCGGAAGGGAGAATACAAGCCCATGGAACTTTCTGACGCCATCGAATTATGCAAGCTGGCATGGGAAAAGCTATCCGCAGCAGGCATTCGCGTAATCAGAATTGGCGTGCAGTTAACGCCGGAGATGGAAAAAGACGGTGCGGTATTGGCCGGACCAGTTCATCCGGCGCTGGGAAGCCTTGTTCTTTCTTCTATTTTTTATGATCGCACAATTAAACTTTTGGATAAGGTTACTCCAGACACCAGCGAACTTCGCTTTAGCTTATCTGAGCGCGATATGTCTAATTTTCGTGGTCTAAATAATATGAACATATCGGCAATAAAAAAGCTTTACCCCCGTACAAATATAATTGTAGAATCAAACATCGGTCAAAGGCGCGGCGTAATTTCCGTGACAACCGATTCGAATAAATCTTTTACCCTGAAGATTCCGGGAATTATTTAACGGGGGATAATAATTTGTTTAAATCAGGATTCATCGGCATCATTGGCCGCCCTAACGTGGGTAAATCCACATTCCTCAATGTTGTTGTCGGCGATAAAATTTCGATAGTTGCCGATAAACCGCAAACAACCAGAAATAAAATAAGCGGTATAAAAAATTATCCGGACGCACAGCTTATTTTTATTGATACTCCGGGAATGCACAATCCCCAAACACCGCTGAATCGCGCCATGGTGCAAACGGCGCAGAAGGCGATCAGTGATGCCGAAGTGCTGCTCATGCTGATCGAAGCCAATGCCGATGTTCACCAGCATGATCTTTTTTTAATCAAGTCATTGGCACAAGTCAAAGTGCCTGTTTTTTTAGTTATCAACAAAATTGATCTTATCGATAAAAAACTTCTTCTGCCGCTGATAGACACATTCCGTAAACTCTATAACTATCGTGAGATTTTTCCAGTATCAGCCCTAAAGGGTGACGGCATTGCCGAGCTGCTTGCAGCCATCAAACAAATCCTGCCGGAAGGCCCGCAATTATTTCCCGAAGATATTCTTACAGATGCGACCGAAAGATTTATCGCGGCTGAATTTATCCGCGAACAGATAATGCTTCTCACAAAGCAGGAAATTCCCTACGTCAGCGCCGTAACTGTCGATTTATTTAAAGAGAACGAAGAAAAAAATATAACCCGTATCAGTGCGACAATTAACGTCGAAAAAGAATCACAAAAAGCGATTATGATTGGCAAAAAAGGTTCAATGCTCAAAAATATCGGTACGGAGTCCAGATTGCAAATGGAAAAACTCTTCGGCACCAGGGTTTTTCTGGAGCTGTTTGTGCGGGTAAGAAAAGACTGGACGACTTCCGATAAGATGCTGCGGGAATTCGGGTTATTAAAAACATAGGGTTCAGATAAAGGTCTCCCTTTTATCGCGTGCCCTTTAGGGTAAAGGGAGAGAAAGAGGGATTTTGAAATGTTTGTCATTCCGATGAGTAAAAGCAAAAAATCTTTTTCTTTAAGAATCAAGATGTCTTCTTGCTGTTCGACATGACAAAAAATCTTCCCTCACCCCTCTTTAAATAAGAGGGGAAAAAAGATAGGATTGCCGGGGTAATATTACAGGCCTTATTATGGTCGTAATCGATAGAGGATATATTATTAAATGCAGGCAAAACCAGTAATAGCAATTGTCGGCCGTCCCAATGTCGGCAAATCAACTCTTTTCAACAGAATTGCCGGAAAGCAAAAGGCTATTGTAATTGACGAGCCCGGCGCCACCCGCGACCGCAATTACATGGACTGCGTTTTTCAGGATAAAGCTTTCACCCTGATCGATACCGGCGGATTCGAGCCGGCATCGGAAGAAAGAATACTGGTGCAAATGCGCGAGCAGAGCAATCTGGCCATTGAAGAGGCGGACGTTATTATTTTCTTGATGGATGGAAAAGACGGACTTACCCCCTCGGATATAGAAATTGCCAAACAGTTGAGAGGTAAGGATAAAAATGTTTTTTACGTTGCTAATAAAGTAGATGGCGACCGTCATAAAGAAATGCTCAACGATTTTTACCGGCTGGGCATTGATAAAATCCATCCGATTTCCGCACAGCACGGTTTGGGTGTTGATGAACTTCTGACTATTATTGTTCAGGATTTCCCTGCGGCAGTAAACGATAAAGACGAGCAGGATACTCAAATTAAAATTGCTATAGTCGGCAAACCCAATGTGGGCAAGTCATCACTTGTCAATCGCATCCTCGGCAAGGAAAGAAGCATTGCTAATCCCACTCCCGGCACAACACGCGATGCCATTGATATGCCGGTGAAGGTGCATGGTAAAAATTATCTGCTAATTGATACGGCGGGAATTCGCAAGAAAAGCAAAATCAGCCAGACTTTGGAAAAATACAGCGTCGTGCAGGCGCTCAAATCAATCAATCGCTGTGATATCGCGCTTGTTTTAATTGATGCCGAAGACGGGTTGACCGATCAGGACACAAAGATTATCGGACTTGCCTATGAGCGGGGCAAGGCCTGCATCATCGTGGTAAATAAATGGGATAAGATTGAAAAGGATAACTCCACCGTGGGGAAATTTGTCGAGGATATAAAGGATAAAATTAAATTCATGGATTTTGCGCCCATTATTTTTATCTCGGCAGTCACAGGGCAACGCGCACCGAAGATTTTTGAACTAATCGATAAAGTTTATGACCAATATACAAAGAGAATAGGTACATCCCCGTTAAATGATCTGGTGGAAAAATCCGTGCAGAGAAATCCGATGGCGCGTTATTCAAACAGACAGATGCATATTTCTTATGCGACTCAGACAGATGTCAAGCCGCCGACGTTTGTCTTCTTTGTCAGCAACACCAAAGGTATTCATTTCTCTTACGAGCGATACCTGACCAATCAAATCCGCGAAACTTTCGGCTTTGACAGTGTGCCGCTGAAGCTTGTCTTCCGGAAAAAGCGATAGTGAGACTCAGGTTGCAGAAACGTAGTGAACTGCGACCTGTAAGTCGAATTATCCCGACACGCTGCGCTATCGGGATAATTCAGCTTGCAGATATTACAGCGACGCTCTTGTAATATCTGAGTTTCATTAACTAACAAATTTCAATGCACTGCGTTTTTGAAATTCTAGTCTCACTAATAAATTGACAGCCGGGCATATTTTTTTATATAGTTTTATGGGTATTTTCAGCAAGCACTTGCTTCCTGAAATCGACACTTGATAAATATCCGAAAAAAGTACAGATTACGCTTAAAAATAAAGGAGGAGGGAATCATGCATCTACCGTTACCATATTATCCTTTAATTGCACACTGGGTGCCTGGATTTGTCACTCTAAGCTTTTTTATATATCCTTTTTTCATAAAACAGCACATTGACTTTAATCCATCAACTGGGATGGCAGTTTTTGTGATTTTCTTTTTTACAGCGCTAGCTTTCGTTATTGGACAGATAATTGATGCTTTCCGTAATTCATTTTTGGAAGATATAATTGATAAATGTGCCGGAAATTTTGATTGGAAATCTTTTGCAAAAAATAAGGATGAGAGATTGGAAAGTCTTTACTTTATCTATTATGTTTTTGATATTAATTTTATTACTGGCCTCATAATTGGAAGTATATATTTGATAATTAACCCTCTTGATATGTATTTTCCTTGCTATTGGAAGATGATATTTGCAACTATTATTCTTCTTATATCTTTACTGCTAGGAAAGGATGCAAAAGATCTTAGAAAAGAAATGGCAGCTGTTCTTAAAGATAACGAACAAAGTGAGTGACGCATGGGAAGCTTTTGGGAACCGGTTCGCGAGGATCAATAGGAAATGTGGGTTAGCGAGGAAAGATATGAGTATAGTGTTTAAGGATATTGTAATTGAAATTTGCACATCAGACATTCATGGCGTTGGTGTATTTGCTGCGCAAAAGATCAAAGCTGGGAGTTTTGTAGCCGAAGGGGTTTCCGAAGGAGATTACAGAGACTTGGTTCCGTGGGGAGAAGTTAAGGAAGTTTCATTCTTTGTTGAGAGGAAAATTAAAGATTTCTGTATTGGAACACTAGAAGGATTTATACCACCAGAGGATTACGACTTCAATAAACTGACTGTGGAATGGTACTTCAATCACTCATGTAGCGGGAATGTTGGTTTCAATGAGAACGGCGACTTTATTGCAATAAGAAACATAAGGAACGGTGAAGAGCTCACTTATGATTATGGATTGGCAGAGTCGAACCCCAAATTCTCAATGCATTGTAAGTGCAAAAGCACTAATTGTAGGCATTTGATCACCGGCAATGATTGGAAAGACCCTCAATTCAGAAAGACCAATTTGAATCATATGTTGCCAAAACTGCGTATAGCAAAATAGTTTGTAATTTCGGAGGCCGAATGGACTATTTGAAAATCTCGGAAATATTCCAGCATTTGATGGTGGGTTTGGCTGTAATTGGGGGTGGCTTATGGGCATTGTATCAATGGCGCATGCAGAGAGCCCACGAGACTGCTCTAGAAATAGATTTGGTTAGCACGTCTACTGTATTTGGAAATAATCTGTTTCTGGTCTTCATAGATGTTTCTCTCAAAAACGTTAGCAAACGAAAGTTGGGTGCGAAAGCGAAAACATACGTTGGTGGATCGGCTGAGCCAGTTTACAAGGATACAATAGAAACTATTTACCATAGCCTTAGTTTGCAATTAAGGAGCATCAAGTCAGATATTAAATATAGCGCTGCTCTGGATTGGTTTACCTCAAATGGATTGTATACTCCAGAAAATATGCCGGATGAAATTAACCTGCTGATTGATTATGAGACTGGTCAAGATAAACAGGAACAAATGTGGATTGAACCTGGGGAGACCAGTCATTTTGGATGCGCAATGATTCTTCCTGCAGGTCATTATTTGGCTAAAGTGACGTTCATTGGCACCCGGACATGGATGGATTTTTGGCGTCGGCTCTTTTATATCCATGTTCCGGCATTAGAGAAATGAAGGGATGACCCTATCTTTTTTCATACTTTCAACCCAAAATCATAAAGTCACGGCATTGCTTAATCATCTCACTTTGTAGATGGAGTAATGAGTTCCGCGCTCGCCCTGCATACTATTTCCACCACTTATTCCGAGTCATCATCTGTTAATCCCACGATTTGGAATCCCCCGGCTCCAGCCGGTGAGGGCTCCACTGACAAGTGAAAAAAATTTTTCACATTCGTTTGAGGAAATATTGGGAACGGTTCTATTAAATTAGCAACTTCTGCTAACCCACGCCAATCATGTGTTTCAGACCATAATTGGTGTCCCTGCCTGATGGCAGGGTTCTTTTTTCAATCATCTTTTTGGTTTTTGCTGGGCAAAAGTATAAACCCATTTATTTAATAGTGCTGACCTATTTTAAAATCATTAGGGGATGATTTTATCATCTCCATCCGGCGTGACTACGTAACCGACATTATTATCGTCAGGCGCGTAAGCAAAACCGTATGAAAAAACAGGCCTTTTATTTTCAGCCTGCCGGATAGAATATGCCCCAAAACGCGTCGTCCGGCTTCATCAAAGTAATACGGCAATCCCCAGCGGATATTGATCATGTTTAAATCCATAACCAAATCGTATGAAGTTTTAATGATAATTTCAGGATTACCTTTTATGCCGGCTTCAATTGTCAATTTACCCTGCCCGAAAATTAGAGTCACCGCGGCTTCAATATCCGGCAGATCAATGGCGACAACGCCCTTCATCTTTTTGTATATATTCTGTTTTGCCGGGGATTTTGCGACATTACCGGCAATTAGCTCCTCTATAATAGAGGAGAAGGGTAAATCCTGAGCCTTATTAGTAATGTTAAGATCCATGAACCCTCCTCAATTCGAAATGTTAAAGAGCTTTTTTGTAAATTTCTAAAACTTCACTGGAATCCGCAACAAGACGGGCATTGTTGACAATAGATCCATCGGACATGCTCATATCCGCCGCTTTGATTATATTTTCTTCTGTCACGCCAAATTCGGAAAGCTTTTGCGGGTGACCGATTTTTT
>Ga0209777_10001042_pt1 | contig 42251 bp, 22 predicted proteins | sample FrelakmetHBP12HB_FD_187147 | JGI IMG/M metagenome (GOLD analysis project Ga0209777, IMG submission 187147) | Freshwater lake sediment microbial communities from the University of Notre Dame, USA, for methane emissions studies -HBP12 HB (SPAdes)... | ecosystem: Environmental > Aquatic >...
TCGGCCTGATCGACCGTGTCTGCCGGCTTGAGCGGAATCTCCTTGGAAGCAAGTGCACGAAGCCCGTCAAGCGCTGCGGGTTCGTAGGGCTGCCGCCCCAGACGCCTCTATCCGAATACGTGCTGGACAGGGAACAGGCCATCAAGCTGTTCACACAGCTCGAGGAGGAAGGGCACGTCCATACGGGCTTCTACGGCTTACTCATGGGCGCGGAAACTCCGCAGTTTGTGGGATGCTGCAATTGTTGCGGCGACTGCTGTGGGATCCTGCGGCCGATGAATGAGTGGGGGATGGCGGAAGGTCCGCAGAGGTCCAACTACCGCGCCGCTCTGGTCCGCGATGACTGCGTTGCCTGTGGGACCTGTGTGGAACGATGCCAGGTGCACGCGATCACGCGAGACGCGGACGACACCGTGGTGATCAACCGGGAACGGTGCATCGGCTGCGGACTGTGCATTACGACGTGCCAGGGGGAGGCCATCGCGCTCGAACCAGTCTCCAAGGAGGAATGGTTCGATGTCCCCGCCAGTTTTGAGGAGTGGGAGGAGCGCCGGCTGGCGCAGATGGGCAGAGTGACATAGCCGCGTCCAGTGGCCGTGTTTCCGATCGTCGGAGTCAGCGGCCGCACGAAGGCAAGAGGCGTCAGCGACGGACGCCGCTTCTACAGAGCCTCAACGCAGCAGCATTGCGCTCTTGGTGAAAGCCTTCCAGTTCGTTTCGAAATGGCCTACCCCTCGGAGCTCGCGCGCTCCCCCGCCTGATACCGCACCGCCTCAGAGTTTGCTGTCGGCCACGGCCCGATTCTACTGACGGGCCGGACGGCGCAGGCGGACGACGGCTAAGGACGAACAACGACGATCGGCCTTGACCTAGCCCCAGAGATCGGTCATGCTCACGGGTTTGTCGACATCCAAAGCGGGAACGAGAGACGCACGGGTGCGATGATATGTCCCACGAGTGACTCTTCTCTTTCACGATCATGGAGGTCGATATGGATAGGCTTATATACCGTTTCGCCGCCAGAGCCTGCGCGGGCTGGCGGGTCCCCTTTCTGTCACTTCTCTTCGCAGGTATCATGTCCGGGCACGCGTTCGCAGCGTCCACGGACCCTTTGTTCGCCGCGCCGTTCCTCTCCTTTGACACGGGCAACCAGCCCCAATCCGTTGCGACCGGGGACTTCAACGCGGACGGCAAGCCGGACCTGGCCGTGGCGAACGGATCTACCGACAACACGGTTTCGGTGCTTCTGGGCAACGGGAACGGAACTTTCGCGACGAAGACGGACTACGCAACGGGCAGCATTCCCATCTTTGTTGCGACCGGGGACTTCAACGCGGACGGCAAGCTTGACCTGGCCGTGGTCAACCACTCGTCCGACACGGTCTCGGTGTTGCTGGGCCACGGGGACGGAACCTTCGCGACGAAGACGGACTTCGAAGCGGGCAGTGGCGCAGTTTCCGTTGCCATCGGGGACTTCAACGCGGACGGCAAGCTTGACCTGGCCGTAGCCAACTTCAACTACCCTTTCCAATCGGTTTCGGTGCTGTTGGGTAACGGGAATGGAACCTTCGCGACAAGAATGGACTACGGAACGGGCATCGAGCCCATTTCCGTTGCCATCGGTGACTTCAACGCGGACGGCAAGCCGGACCTGGCCGTGGCCAACGAGCTCGACAACACGGTTTCGGTGTTGCTTGGCCACGGGGACGGCACCTTCGCAACCAAAACGGACTGGAATACGGGCGGCGGTCCCTCTGCCGTTTCCGTCGGTGACTTCAACGCGGACGGCAGGGCGGATCTGGCGGTGGCCGCCACAGGATCCAATACGGTTTCGGTGCTGCTGGGCAACGGGAACGGAACCTTCGCGACAAGAACGGAATACGCCGTGGTCGGCGATCCCGTTTGCCTTGCGATCGGGGACTTCAACGCTGACGGCAAGCCGGACCTGGCCACGGCCAGTGGGGCCCTTGCAATGGTTTCGGTGCTGCTGGGCAACGGGAACGGAACCTTCGCGACAAAGATGGACCACGATGCGGGCTACGCGCCGATGTCCGTTGCCATTGGGGACTTCAACGCTGACGGCAAGCCGGACCTGGCCACGGCCGACGAGACCGCCAACACGGTTTCGGTGCTGCTGGGCAACGGGAACGGAACCTTCGCGACCATGACGGACTACGTAGCGGGCAACTATCCAAATTCCGTTGCCATCGGGGACTTCAACGCGGACGGCAAGAGGGACTTGGCCACGGCCAACTACGTCTCCAATACGGTTTCGGTGCTGCTGGGAAATGGGAACGGAACCTTCGCGATCAACACGGACTACGGAACGAGCGACCATCCTAATTCCGTTGCCATCGGAGATTTCAACGCGGACGGCAAGCCGGATCTGGCCGCGGCGAACGGGGGTACCAACTCGGTCTCGGTGCTGCTGGGCAACGGAGACGGAACCTTCGCGACAAAGACCGACTACGGAACGGGCACCAGTCCGGTTTTCGTCGCCATCGGGGACTTCAACGCGGACGGTAGGTTTGACCTGGCCGTGGCGAACCAGGGCTCCGTTACGGTTTCGGTGCTGCTGGGTAACGGGAACGGAACCTTCGCGACGAAAGTGGACTACGGAACGGGCGCCCAGCCCATTTCCGTTGCCATCGGGGACCTCAACGCGGACGGCAAGCCGGACCTGGCCGTGGCGAATGCCTCTTCCGGCACCGTCTCGGTGCTGCTGGGTAACGGGAACGGAACCTTCGCGACGAAAGTGGACTACGGAACGAGCGCCCAGCCATCATCCGTTGCCATCGGGGACTTCAACACGGACGGCAAGCCGGACCTGGCCGTGGCCGCCTACGGCCCCCATGCGGTTTCGGTGCTGCTGGGCAACGGGAATGGAACCTTCGCGACAAACACGGACTATGGAACGGACCGCGGTCCGTATTCCGTTGCCATCGGGGACTTCAACGCGGACGGTAAGCTGGACCTGGCCACGGCCAACCAGTTCGCCAACACGGTTTCGGTGCTGCTGGGCAACGGGAACGGAACCTTCGCGACAAAGACGGACTACGGAACGGGCCCCCAACCCTATTCCGTTGCCATCGGGCACTTCAACGCGGACGCCAAGCCGGATCTGGCCGTGGCGAATGGGGGTACCAACTCGGTCTCGGTGCTGCTGAACATCGGTCAGGGATCTGCGGACGTGGCCCCGGGCAGCGTGCCGCACATTGCCCGGCTCCTCGCGCCCACGCCGAATCCCGCCCGTTCCACCACGACCATCGCGTTCGATTCTCCCACGGCCGAGCGGGTGACTCTGGAGATTCTTGACCTCTCCGGGCGGCTTACCCGGGTTCTTTCCTCAGGCGTGAAGTACGCCGCCGGCCGGCACTCGCTGATCTGGGACGGCAGGAACGAAAAGGGCCTGCGCGTGGCCAGCGGGGTCTACTTCGTGCGCCTCCGGGCGGGCGAGCATGGGGGTATGCAGAAGCTCCTGATGTTGAAATGATATGGAACGACGCTGAGTCAAGGCACTGATTCAGTGGGGCGATCTTCTTTCTACCAAGAGAGGGGATCGCCCCTTCGTACCCGTTGAGGATGACAAGGAAGGCCGGGCGCTTCGACGACGAGTCACGCTGATATTCGCAGATTGATTCAGCGCACAAATCCAACTCTTTGTGGATCGCCCTTGATAGAGAAGGGTACGGGCTAGTCATATCGCAACACGAATGCCAAGTATGTGAGGAAGACCGCCGAGACGATTGCGACGGCGACTACCATGAGAATTACGTCCAGAAGGAAGGAACGGGGCCATGGCCGACGTGTCCACAGCTTGCTCGCGATCAATCCCGCTGAATAGCCGAGCGCACTCATGAGAGCTGGGAACCCAAAAGCGACCCAGGGGGTATTGGCGTGCCTAGAGATGCTGAGGCCGATCGTTGTTCCAACGACCGCCAGTATGAATGGGACAAGGCGGGGTACGCTGGGCTCGCGGATTTCATGGTCAGGCATCTTTGGTTGTATGCTTCCTTTTCTGCTGTCAACCCGTGCGATCATCTGCGGCTGCAAGGTCGTCCCATGTCATCCCAGGAGTAGAGCTTTCCTGGTTGCGAGAAATTTACCCGCCCGGAATCGTATGAAATACATCCCTGACGCCATCTTGTGACCTGCCCCCAACAGTCGTACCAGTCCCAAAGTTAAAGCCTCGAGGAGCCCCAAGGCCAGCCCACTTCCTGGACCGATCTCAGGGGGGCAGGTCAATTCCATTCCTGCGGCGGAGTCGGTCGCGAGGTGGTAGACTTGTTTCGCGGATGAAAGCTCCTATGCACCAAAGAGTGGGGATTCGTAGCAGGCCGGGGTGGACTCCTGTGAAGGAGGTTTGCCGTGTCCAATGAGCGACTCTGCGTCTGTATTTGCGTAGCGCTCCTGGGCCTGCCGGTTGTATGCGCCGCAGGCGGTCAGCCGAGCGGATCGATCGTCGGCTGGGGCATACAACACATCGTCGATCCGTCGGCCCTCGAAAACGTGATCGCGCTCTCCGGTGGGGGCGGCCACAGCCTTGCTTTGAAGTCTGACGGGACCATCGCCGCCTGGGGGAGCGATCAGTCCGGCGAGTGTACCGTTCCCCTGCCCAATGCAAACTTTGTCGCCATCTCCGCAGGCAAGGGGTTCGGTATGGCTCTGAAAGCGGATAGCTCCATTGCCGTTTGGGGTGACAACTCATATCGGGAGCGCAATATCCCCGCGCCGAACATCGGATGGATCCGCATCGCGGCCGGCGATCACCATTGCCTGGGCCTGAAGTACGACGGGGCGATCGTCGCTTGGGGGGATAACAGCGAAGGGCAATGCACCATTCCCTATCCCAATTCGGACTTCATCGCGATCGCGGCGGGCACCGGGCACAGTCTCGGTCTGAAGAGGGACGGCTCGATCGTGGGATGGGGTGAGCATGAATATGGTCAATGCAACCCCCCGTGGCCCAACTCCGGTTTCGTCGCGATCGCGGCCAGCGGTTGGTTCAGCATGGGCCTGAAGTCCGACGGGACCGTCCTATGCTGGGGGGACAACACCACAGGCCAACTCAATGTCCCCGAGCCCGACACCGGGTTCGTGAGCGTCGACGGCGGGTACGGCCATGCCATTGGGTTGAGGTCTGATGGGACGATCGCTGTCTGGGGCAACTTCCGTGAAATGCCCCAGCCGAATTCAGATTACATCGCCATTGCCGCGGGGGAAGGTTCCTGCCTTGGGCTGAAGAGCGACGGCACTGTGGTTGCCTGGGGCCGCAATCTCGTTGGCGACTGTGGCGTCCCGGGAACGAACGCGGATTTCACGATGCTGGCGGAGGGGGACTCGTGGTACGGGGATGGGCTTGGTTACCTGACACTGGGGCTCAAGTCCGATGGATCGATCGTGGCGTGGGGTTGGGATATGACAGACGAGGTCGACGTGCCGGAACCCAATGCCGACTTCGTCGCCGTGGCCGCCGGCACGAATAGTTGTCTCGGCCTCAAATCCGACGGGAGCATAAGAGCCTGGGGGTGGTCGACCGATGTGCCTTCTCCGAACAGTGATTTCATCGCCATCTCCACACAGGACTGGCACAACCTGGCGCTCAGATCCGACGGTTCGGTCGTTGCCTGGGGAGGAACGAACGATCACGGCCAGCTCAATGTACCCTCGCCAAATCAAGACTATGTGGCGGTTTCGGCCGGTTATGACCACAGCCTTGGGCTCAAGTCAGATGGGTCCATCGTTGGATGGGGAGGCAATGAAAGCGGCCAGATCAGCGTCCCCCTGCCGAACGAGGATTTCGTCGCCGTTTCGGCCGGTGCCTATCACAGCCTTGGACTGAAGTCCGACGGTACGGTCGTCGCATGGGGGAGCAACAGCAGTGGCGAGTGCAATGTGCCCTCTCCCAACTCCAACTTCGTCGCGATCGCGGGTGGGTACCAGACCAGCATGGGTCTGAAGTCGGATGGGACCATCGTGATGTGGGGTTCCAACCAGCACGGACAGCGCGATATTCCCGATCCAAACTCGGGCTATGTTGCGATCGCCTTGGCAGGCAGGACGGCTGTGGGCGTGAGGCAGATCGGGCTCACGCCTGTCCTGATCGAGTATTCGAAGATCGAGAACGACCCGCAAGGTGTGAGGCTCTCGTGGAAGCTGCCGATCGACTGTCAACCCGACGGGATCTCGATCGACCGTGTGGTCGGCGACGTCACTGAATGCCTGACGGAGGTTCCCCTCTCCCCACAAACATGCATGTTCGTTGACCGGAACCCTCCCGTCGCTGGTCCTGTGATTTACCGACTCTCGATCATCTGGCCCGGGGGCCGGCGGGATGTCGTGCCGCTCGGCACATGGATACCCGGCAAACCGCCCTCTCAGGTGGTTCTCCCGGATGCGCGACCGAACCCGATTCGCCACTCCGCGGAGCTGTCGTTCTCGCTTCCCGGTCCGGACGTGGTTCGTCTGGAGCTGCTCGATCTCGCGGGTCGCAGAATCCAGACCATTGCCTCCGGACGATACCAGACCGGTTGGACGCATCTGCAGTGGACGCTTCCGCCGCGAATCGCATCGGGGATGTACTTGTTGCGCCTGTCGAGTAGCCGGGGAGTGGCGGAGCGGAAGATGATCGCCCTCCGGTGAGGGATCGGAGGCTGCCAGCCATAATGGCGACCATCAGGACCAGGACAATGCGCCTGTAGTACGGATTCCCCGAAGGCGAAGACCCCGAGGTTGAGTAGTCAGGCGAGCGGGGCACTCCTCAGGCCAGGGGTGCCCAGTCTTCTTTGAGGGAATGCCAGCCTGCCCCCCTGATCTGCTTGTCCGAGTAGACTTTCACCACGCTCCGATTGCCACACGCACGGGCACCCGTGCGGATAGGGATGCGCCCGATTGACCATGTGTACCGAGCAATCGGGACGCGCGATGCGCTCGCGAATCCCGGTCGAAAACCGTGGGATGCGTTTCCCGCGCGCTCCAAGTCGGTACGCGATCAGATCCGAAGATACCGCGGTAGAGCTGATCGAAGCCGAGCGTGATCCGAACACGTGAGGCGATCGGGTGAATCGCGCCGATCCCGATCCGAACGTGTGACGGAACGGCGCGGGTCGGACCTTTGCGCGATCCGAACAGGTGACAAAGGTGCATAGATCAAGCCTTCGCGCGATCCGAACACGTGACGAAGCCGCACGGCTCGGGCCTTCGTGCGGTCCCAGCGTGTGACGAAGCTGGCCAGATCATGCCCTCGTGCGGTCCGGGCAGCCAGCGGAACTGCGTGGATCGGGCCCTCACGCGACCTGGGCGCGTGACGGAACTGCCTAGCTCGGGTCCTCCCGCGATCCGAACACGTGACGAATCTGACTGAGTCGAGCCCTCTAGCGATCCGTGTGCATGACGCATCTGCATGTGTCGCGTTGGATCCCGAGCACATGGAATCGCATAGCCGGCGCGCCCGAAGGTGCTGCCAGGTGCAACCCACCGGGGCGTCTCCACATGTCCAGCCCGATGGCGATTCGCGCGCAGGTGGTGGATCAGCCTGCGTCCTCCATGACGTGGGGGGATCCGCCTGCTCACTTAGCCGGCTGGCCGGCATCACAGTTCGGGCTCATCATGTCATTCGGTATCTCGGTTGTCACGACCGCCAGGGCGTGCCACGCAATCGAATGTCCCGCTCATGCGGACGGATCGAACCGACCGTCTGAACCCACTGGATCGTCCCGCGTCACGATCCGAGCGCGCACCTCGGATCAACAAACGTGCCGGGCAACGACGCCGAGTCGATGGAGTGAATCGGTCGGTCCGACCGCGCCATGGTCCACGTGGTTACAGCTATCCACGCCTAAGCGTGCGGAGCACGGTCCATGTGCGCCTGTGGAACCGCGTCACGCACACCGCAAGCGAACCGCGACTGTTGTGTGATATCGACGCCGGAGGGGGTTCACGATTCAAGCGCGTGTAGCTGTCTGCGCGGCAGCTCCGGTGCGTGATCCGATGTGACCCCCGGAGAGTGGTATGTGGGACCCATGAACGCTCCGACCCGATCCAGCGAATTCACCGACCGGCAGTGGCGGGCTTCAGAGGCGAGGAACCGGATCTCGTCACGTGTTGTGCTCGCCGTCTGCATCGAGTGATGAAGGCTCGTCATGCGTTGTGCGATCGCGCGCTTCCGGAGGACGAAGGCTCGGTGCTTGCAGCAGAGGGAGTTAGCGGAGGTCACGGGCTCTCGCGGCGTGCTTCGGAGAACTCCATGTTCAGGCGAGAGACCCCGGTCCGCGCTCGGCGCATCGCGACGACAGAGGACCGGAACTCTGTACGCTCACGTTTGGATGCAGGATCCGCACTGGCAGGCTTGGGACGCTCACGCACACAGGTAGGATCCGAACGGCCGGGCTCGGGACGGGCCAGGCCAGGGATAATTCCGGATGAGGAGTGCTCGGCACGCGCTGTGCCACAAATAGCTCCGGAAGAAGATGTCTCGGCACGCACCCTGCCACGGACATGTCCGGATGAGGAGGTCTCAGCACGAGCCGCGCTCCCGACGCGTTCCTGTGAGGTAGACTTGCCATGCGTCACGACGACGACTTGACCCAACCGCGGCGCTTCGTCGCCGTCACCCCCCACGAACCCTCTCTCCCAACTCCTTCATCCGCTCCGACAGACGGCCGTACGGGTCGGCATAGACATCCTCCTCATGGCACGGGTGCGCGCTCACCGCTGCCGAGCGATTCCCAGTTTCGCAATGGTCCGCGATAAGGGGGTGGGGGAGCTCTTCCCTGGACGGATCGCGGGCAATCGTGAGGTCGGCAAGAGGAATCATCTCGTTCTGTGCGTGTGCCGCGGCAAGGAGGGTGAGAAGCCGACACGCGCCTTGCGCCCACTTGTCCCGGACGTGTGACGTTCGGCATCCGGCCAGCTTCCGAGGGCAAGCGCTTCCGCGAAATCGCCATGGCACAGGGCCGGAGTCCTGCGGAGTTGCTCGATCGTCACGCTGGCCCTGCAATCACCCCAGGTGGGCCCAGCCAAGACCCTCCCCGGCAATTCAGCCGCTCAGCGCTCGAATTGCAGCCATGACCCACGCTACTTCTCGTTGTACCGACTGGATCGCTGGACAGCTTCCCCGTCGTCCTCCTTGCTGGCGCTCGCCGCATGCTCGCGGTCATCTCTGGACTGCCCGCCTCCCATGCGGTTGGCTGATCCGCTGGCTGGTGATGAGCCAGCCCGAACCACGGGGCGGCGCGGGCGACGGAAGAAGGGGGCGGAGTAGCAAAGACCCGAGTAGTAAGGAACCGAAGTAGCAGAGCGACGCGGATCCTTATCGCAAGACGACCAGTCTCTCGCTCCGGCTCCCTACGCCCGTCGTGACGCGGATCCAGTAGATCCCCGCGGGGACGGAACGGCCGCTGCCGTCCTTCCGGTCCCACGGGAGAACGTGCGTGCCCGGCGACAGGATCCCGCTGTACAGGTTCCGAACGAGACGCCCCGTCACGTCACAGACGGCCATGCGGGCGGGACCCGCGGTAGGCATGGAGACGCACACGGATGTCCCGCCCGCCGCGATCGGGTTCGGGAAGGCGGAGAGCTGCAGCCTCGGTCGCGCGGCCGCCACCAGGGTTCTGGTGCTGCTCGTCGGTTCGCATTGGCCTTCGAATACACGGAAGGCGGAATCGTGCCCTCACCCATCCTCATCCACGACGAAGACGCGGGAGCCCGATACCGCAACCCCCGAAACGAAGAGGTCCGTGTCCATGTAGCCCACGTTGCGCGGCTTCGTCGGATCGGTCACGTCGACCACCTGGACGCTGATCAGCGAATTGGCCAGGTAGATGTGGTTGCGGGTGACCGCCATGGTCCCTGGGGAGTCCATGAGGTTCATTCTGCCGATCTCGCGGGGATGCTCTGGATCCCTCACGTCGACAACGTGCAAGGCGACATCGGGCCAGCTACTCACGAAGTAGACGCGATCACCCCAAACGCCGACGTTCCAGGCATACCCCGACGTGGGGACGGAGCCCACGATCAGCGGATGCTCTGGATCCGCGATGTCGACCACCTGGAGACCCGAGGAGCCGTCCGCCACATAAGCGTGCGTCTGCGAGAGGGCCACGTCATTGGCCTCGTTCGGCGTGTCGACGGTCGCCACGATACGGGGATGTCCGGGATCCGAGATGTCGATCACCTGGAGGCCGGGTGAGCCATCCGCGACATAGACGTATGACCCGGAGACCGCGACAGCGCTCGCCCCACCCGGCGTGTCCACGCTGCCGACGATGCGCGGCGCAGTCGGGTCCTTGATGCTGATCACCTGAAGTCCCGAACGGGAATCCCCGACATAGGCGTACTTGCCGTCAATGTCTATTGCGACGGCGTAGTCGGGCGTGTCGACGGATCCCACCATCGCCGGATGGAGAGGATCGGCGATGTCGATCACCTGAAGCCCCACGTTCCCGTCCGCGACGAACGCATACGAATCCTTGATCGCGAGGCCCCAGGCGCAGCATGGGAGGTCTAGACTGGCCTCCATCGGAGGATGGGGGGAGCCCGAGATGCCGACGGTCTGGACCCATCCCGAACTCCCCAGCGGATCGTAGGAGATCGCACCGGAGAGAAAGAGGCAGGGCGTCTCGGCGGATGCGGTCGGGACGAACGCCACCCCTATCGGGTAGTAGTAAGGGAACGCTAGGCGATCCACGATCGAGGGGCTCTCGGGGTTCGTGACATCGACCACGACCGTTTCGGCGTCGCCATTCGGGGGGGCGAGCGTGAGGCAGGCTCGCTTGCCCCATACCGCGATCGAGTAGGTGGTCCCCAGGGATGCGATGGTGCTCAGGAGGCGGGGGCTGGCCGGATCGGAGACGTCGATCACATGGAATCCACCCGGTGTGTAGTAGTCGTCATAGTCGCCGACGTAAGCGAGAGATCCGGATACGGCCACGACCCAAGGCGACCCGGGCGTATCGACGCTCCCGACCTGGCGCGGGTGCAGAGGATCCGAGACATCGAACACCGTGAAGCCATCAGTCCACGCCCCGACGTAGGCGAAGCTCCCCGACAGGGCGACTCCGAACGCGATGCCGGGTGCGCTCCCCACGATCCGTGGATTCGATGGATTGGAGACATCAACCACCTGGAGCCCCTGACCGCCGCACCCGACATACGCATAGGTGCCGGACACCGCAACCCCATAGGACCCCCCGGGCATGGACAGGCGACTTGCGATATAGGCCCTCTCGGGAATCGAAACGTCGATGACCGCGAGGCTCCCTCCGTCCCAGGAAGTCGCGTACACGTACGAACCGAGCGCGGCCACGTTCCACAACCTCAGCGGGCTCTGGACGTTGGCAACGAGGCGTGGGTTGTCTGGATCCGCGATGTCGAACACCTGAAAGCCGCTCTCCCAATCCGTCGCGTAAGCATGGGTGCCGGATACCGCGACGAACCCTTCGCCAATCGGCGATCCGACCCCTCCTCTCGGATGGATGGTCCCTTCGTAGTCGATGCACCCGGCGGCGGGGCAGCAAGTGGGCGGAAGCAAGAGTACAGACGTGGCCGCGAAGGCGATCGCGGCGACCAACCCGCGCGACGTCGCACCTCGACTGCGCGTCATGGATCGTACGGCGTGGAAAGAGCGGATGAGACCGGCGGCCAGGTTCGACATCGGCGTACCCTCGCTGGATCGCTCGGAAGCCCCGGGAACAGGAGTTTTCTTCCGCGTAAAGAGTATACAGCCATGCGGCCCCATTTGCCATGGCGGCACGGGCGGCGGTAGAAGATACCGGAGCAGCGAAACTCGACCAGTGCCCTCCCCATCGGTTGGCGGGATCCGAGCTTTCCCAGTAGGCGCTGAGGCGGCGGACGGCATCAGACATGACTTGACGCGCCTTCTCGCTGAGAAGTGAATATTCTTTCCGGGGCAGAGACAAGCTGGAACTAGGAAGGGGAGTATGGATGAGGATTCAAAGGACCTGCCCGATGGCCTTGTGAGCCCAAGCCCCACGACCGCCCTAAGAAATAGGCGGCGTCCGAGTCGGTGGGTACGTCGGCCAGCGCAAAGCAGGAGTGCGCACCGGGCTCAGCATCTATTCTGGGTGAGTTACTGGCAGTCTCTCATGGATGGATCGAGTAGGGAGGAAGTGCCAATGTCGACAGTTCGACGGCCTCTAGGTCTTGCTGTTTTGTTTGCCGCAGTTCTTCTGTCTGTGTCCGTTGCGCACGCGGAGGATTGGCATGCCGCTCTTGCACGGCACTGGGCGCCGCTCATTTACCAGGACGTCGCCGTGGATCTCGTATCGAACCCTGAGGGTCGATATGATTTCGTCACCTCGGCAGACTTCGATGGAGATCTCGATGGGAGCAATAACTGGGAGAACGCGCCCTCGTATGAGCTTCCAGCCCGCGTCTACTACTCGGTCGTCGAGACATCCACCCATTACTACATTACATACGCTCTCTTTCATCCGCGCGATTGGACTTACATCGCCAAGCGGGACCTCTGCGCCATCCATGAGAATGACCTAGAGGGGGCGATGTTCGTTGTCGCGAAAGGCACCTCAACATACGGAGATCTCCGCCTTATGGGGACCATCTCCCATGGTGATCTCTTCCTCTTCAAGAATGTCACCAACGATGTGGCTGTCATCGGCGACCCGAGTCATGTCGATACGGCCGATAGCCTCGTCCACTGGAGCAATATCAACACCGCGAGTCACCCATGCCTCTTTGTCGAAGCGGGGGGGCATAGGATTGGCGCTCGTGATGCCGCGGTGGAGGTGAATCCCGACGGGCATTTCATCTTTGATGGCACTCAGACGCGCTACGCGTTCCGCGGAGGGGATGGCGTCCGGTATCGGTGCATCGGAGAGGAAGGTGTTCCAACCCACGAACCTCCCCATGAATACCCGATCGAGGACTGGTTCTATCAGCTTGTTCCCATCGAGACGACGCTCTGGGCGTACCGGACTGGAACGGACATGTTCGTTCAGCCGTTCAGCTACGGTGGATCGGAGTGCCCGATCACCGGACTGCCCCGGTATTTCAATGCTGCAGGGGATCCCGCCGACCTGTGCGCGCGTCCGCCCTGGGCGTGGTACCAGGGGACAGGTGTCGAAGGGCAGTGGTTCCTCGATCCCGCCGATGCCTATGCCGCGATGCTCACCTACTGGGCAGACGGCAGCCTCCCCGAGTATGGACACTACTTCGACAACCCCTACCGATCGAAAGAAAGTCAGCTCACTGTCGATCTGCCGGCGGGAGGATCCTACGCGCTCGGGCAGCCGGTCGGGCTGCACTGGACCGCGCAGGCTGGCCAGAACATCCATCGGACCACCGCCACCCTGTACACGTCACGCAGCAGCGCCGAGGTGCCGACGGGTCGATACTGGCATGACGAAGGCGCGATCATTCTCACCGACGGGCAGGCGACCTGGACCGCCGCTGGCGATGTCAGTCCAGTGTGTCAGTTCGCGATCCGTACCGGCCTCATCTGCAATGGCGACTATGCGGTCGTGGGTTACAGCGCCCCGTTTGCCATCACGGAAGCGCCGAGCATCAGCGTGATCGAACCGGCAGGTGGCGAAAGCTGGGCCCTTGGCAGCCTGCAGATGATCCAGTGGCAGCCGAGTGGAGAGTTCGACGGGTTCGATCTGTCTCTGTCGACGGACGGGGGAGCGACCTATCCGTACCCGGTCGGCCATGCCCTGGGCTCAGCGAGTGAGCTTCAGTGGCATCTTCCATCGGGATCCATCTATCTGTCCGACGAAGCTCGGATCCGGATTAGCGGCCAGATCCACGGGGGCGGCGAGATCCACAATGAAGGCGAAATCTTCTCGATCGTCGCGCCCGGCGCAGATGTGGTTCAGCTCACCCTGGATCCTTCACAGATCAGCGTGGGGCAGGAGGTCATCGTCACTGCCCTCGTCACATCCCAGGGAGTTCCGTTGAACAATCAGGATGTCACATTCAGCGCGACTCCCGACGGTTCCGGAGGGTGGAGTGGCGGAAACTGTGGCGGCATGTGCAGGATCACCGGGGTGGATGGCAAGGCGGTCATGTCGTTCTACCCCAGCGTGTCCGGGGATTTGATCCTGCGCGGCACGGCGCCGAGTGGGGCATCGGGCCAGGCGATTCTGCATGTCACCGAACCGACAGTGAATGTCAGTATCCATGTGCATACGACGGAATACGGGAGTACCTCCAGGTACCTGGCTACAGCGAAGCTGGAAGACCATGGGAGTCCGATGGTCGGACAGGAGGTCACGCTCACAACGACCAAGGGACTGTTCTCGAACGGCACGCAGACGATCAAGGGAGACACAGGTGGCTCAGGCGAATACAACCAGACAATTACCGTCACCTTCCCACCGTGTGGGGAGGTGGTCATTTGCGCCACGCCGACAAACTATCCTGGGTCCTACACGTGCAAGCTATACTATTGGTGCTGGCCCCCCGCTCCCATTGCACCCTATGACACTCTCAACGTTGATGTCGCATACAACGACGAGTGGGATGCATCCAGCGGCATGGAGTGGAGTCCGGACGGGACGAAGCTCGTGTACGGAAGCGGCACGAGCATCGCGGCGATTTCCTATCCGGCGAAGCAGAGTGTGTTTTCAACTGACCTGGGAGACCATATCCGGGATCTGTCCTGGGACGACATCGGCGCGAAGGTGGTGGTGGCGGACGAGAATTCCGATGTCATCACATTGGACGGCAGCACCGGGGCCAGCCTGAGTCGCTGCACGATCTCAGGCGGAGACCCGAACTTGAGCGTGGATTGGACGAATACCTCGACTGTTGTGGTCGGGCGAATGGATATCTCTCCTTGCCGGTTGATGGACATCAGCAAGTCCAACTGCTCACAATCCACGTGCTATTCTGGCTTGCCGGCCACGTGTTGTGACGTGACGCGTGTTCGCAGGTACACGGACGGAAGCCTCGCCGGGGTCACTTCGGATGTGTGGGACCCTTGTACGAACGCGGGAGGGGCGGTGCTTGTGTATGGCCCTGGTGGGTCAAGCCCATCGAAGAGCTGGCTGGATCAGGTCTCCAGCGGAGGGGCGTTCTACGACTGTGACTGGCTTCCGGGGGGGCAGAAGCTCGTCGCCGGTGGCGAGGACTTCGCGGCGGTCTATGGACTCAACCCTAAGACAGTGATGCCCCTGACGGTCACCGACTACGTCTACGGAGTGGCAGGACTGTCAAGCGACAGCGTGGCGGTAGTGGAGCAGTATGACCTTCGGGTCTACGGAACGGATGGCTCTCCGTACGGACTGTGGCACAGCACGGTCGGCGCCCTTGTGGATGTTGCGTGGAACAAGGCGCAGAATGTCCTTGCGGTCGGTGGAGGGGGACGAGTCCTGCTGTTCAACTTCAGCCACGATCATGAGCCGCCAGAGGTCGGGGTTCCACAGATTGTAATGGTGCCGTATGGGCAGACAACCGGCACGATCACTGGGACGGTGGAAGATCAGACCATCCACAACCTGAGGCTGCGTGCCCGGGTCGAGAGCGGGAGCTGGGTCGATGTTCCGATCACTGCGGGCGGCTCAATCAGCTATACGACCCCAGTTGACGAGGGGAGAACGCACGTCAATTTTGAGGCGGTTGACTACTACAGAAACAGCATCGCTGTGAGCGTTTCCATCGTGAGGCCGACGGACAGCACGGCGCCGGTCGTGTCAGACTTTAATTGCACGCCAGGAGATGGTTCGCCGGGCACAAGTTACAGCTTCTACGCGCGAGTCCTCGATCTGGAGAGCGGCGTGAATCCCTCGACCGTACAGCTGGCCATCCTCAGCTCGGGTGAGCAGCCTGTCACATCGATCCCGATGTACGACGACGGCGCCCAAGGAGGGGACCAGACCGCGGGCGATGGGATATACAGCGCTGAATGGCCCAACTCAACCCTTGGATACTTCTACTGCAGGATCATCGCCGCAGACAACGCTGGCAATCAGATGACGAGCGAGAACTTGGGCGGATTCGCCACCCCATGCAGGGTTCACATAGAGGCCACGCTAGCACTGGATCGCGTCACCTTGCGATGGGTCGTCCCCCAGGACTTGAGTGTGCTCGGGTTCCGGATCGATCGGCGAACGGGGGATCTGGATTGGGCCAGTGTGGCTCCGAACCTGCCGGCGGCGCACGGAGAGCTGACGTGGGTCGATCCCGAAGCCGAAGCAGGGCGGCGCTACGACTACCGAGTCGTGACCATCCAGGCAAATGGACGGAGCGACATCTCCGACATGGTCTCGATCGACGTGCCGATTCCAAGGCTGAGCCTGCGCATGCACCCGAATCCAGTAGTCGGTGAATGCTCAGTGCTGTTTGCTCTCCCCGGCGCGAGCCCGGTCCGCATCCAGGCATTCGATGTCGCGGGTAGAGAAGTGGCCACACTGACCTCGGGTCACTACCGAGCCGGGACGCACGTACTTTCTTGGTCCCCGTGCTCTGCGGATGGGCGGAGACTCGCGACCGGGACGTACTACCTGAGGTTGGAGTCGTTGTTCGGTCGAAGAACGATCCCATGGGTCGTGATGCACTGATCCCGAGACGGGCACCCCATGTAGAGACGCCCTCCTCGGCCGGCACGCCGAGGAGGGCCCTTCCAGCATGACTTGAGGGGAAGCAGGAGAGCTTCATTGAGTAGCGTCAAGATGGCACATTCCCCTTTGCATCCGGTTCCCGGGGTTCTAGAATGCTTGATCGAGGTCTGTTCGGCTGTTGTTGGTGGCAATCACCCGGAGGGATGTGGGTTGCTCACGCAGGGGCAAACTGGGACCGGGAATATGAAAAAGACCTGGGTCGTGTGGATCGCGCTGCTAATCCTGCTTCTCCAGATTGGAGTTTCCAGGGGCAGTTGCTCACAACCTGCCGTGCCAACTCTCACAGCGCCCATCTGCGGCGCCGTCTTTCCGGAAAGCGTTGCCGTTTCCCTGGCTTGGTCGCCCGCGGATGGGGCCACGGACTACGAGATCGAAGTTCACGCCGGGCTGGACTGCTCCGGCACATTGGCACGCACTGCCTCAATCAGGGATACCACGTCGGAGTTGGATGGCCTCCCGCGGGGGCTATACAGCTGGCGAGTTCGCTCCTACAACATGCAATGCCATCCCCCACTCAACTCCGAATGGTCTGAATGCTGCACCTTCTACGTCGGAAGCTGTGAGGAGCCGCCGCCACCTTCCACTCTCAGCCCAACCTGCGCAAGTGCCTCGGAATCTCTTCCGACTGATTTCGTCTGGTCCGCCAGTCCTGGAGCGACCACCTATGTAATCGAGATCCATCAGAGCACCGACTGCTTTGGATCCCCACTGCTGAGCGAGGAAACCCCGGACACCTCATTATTGCACGTGCCCCTTCCTGTTTACGGAAACTACGCATGGCGCGTCAAGCCGATCAATTCCTCCTGCAACGTGCCAATCTTCGGGCAATGGTCGGCCTGCTGCAGTTTCGTTGTGAACTGCGGGGCGCCACCGCCCTGTAATACCATCGAACCGGCCTGTGGAAGCAGCATCATATGGCCTCTCCCGACTACCTTTAGGTGGTCCGAGAGCCGCGAAGCGACCAGATACGCGATAGAGATCTATCGCGGGATCCATTGCACGGGAATCCCGATCCTGAGCGAGGAGACTTCATCTACCGGCATGGTGATTGTCCTTCAGGCCATCGGAGACTACTCGTGGAGGGTCAAGCCGATCAATGATTCCTGCGGCACGCCGGTTAGTGGCCCATGGTCGACCTGCTGCAGTTTCGTTGTGACCTGTGGGATACCGCAGCCTTCCTTCACGCTCAGCCCAGCCTGCGGGAGCGTTTCGGACTCGCTCTGGACCGACCTCCTCTGGTCCGCGAGCAACCAAGCAACCAGATACAGGGTCGAGATCTATGACGGAACGGACTGTTCCACATCACCTATTCTGAGCCACGAATCCCCGGGCACCTCTCTGATGCATGTTGCGCTTCCTCACTATGGGGACTACACATGGAGAGTCAGACCCATCAATGATTCCTGCGGTCCGCCAATCAGTGGCCCATGGTCGGCCTGTTGCAGTTTTTCCGTGATTCAACTCGGCACGCCGGTGCCGCTTGCGCCTGCTCCTGCCAGCCTCTTCGCAGACTCCACCAATACGGTATCGCTGGCCTGGACACCGGTAGACAATGCGGACTACTACGAAGTTGAGCTGTACGAGAACGCAGATTGCACGGGAAGCTGGGCGCAGCGCGCAGACAGCCCGGCCCCGACCTGGGTCTTCAAGGGACTGACTTCGAATGACTTCTCATGGCATGTTCGCTCTGTCCGGTGGGGCACCACGCTCATGCACTCGGAGTGGTCGAGGCCTTCGACTTTTACTATTTCTGGTTTCTTGATGAGTGAGGATTTCGAACACCCCGGCAGCTTCCCGGAGCGATGGGGAACGCCCATCGGCCTTGTAACAGTAACAAACGGAGCATTCCCCTCGGGCTACTGGGCACACGGCACCGCAGTAGGCGAAAACGATCCGGTAATTCAGCTGCGCGATCCCGCTTCCCTCGGCTGGTCAGACTATGAAATGTCCTTTGATGCGCTCCTGAACAGCGGTGATCTATCCAGCTACTATAATGTCTACTTTCTCATCCAGTCTAACAACACCTGGACACCAGCTGGGGGACCGGCCAATGGTTACGAGTTCTCACTCGGCGGATATCCTCAGCACGTTTCCTTCGTCAAATGGGTGAATGGATCGCCAGCAGGGTCCTTTCCAGTAGTGCCTTGCAACATTGAGAATGGTGTGCGGCATCGCATAATGATTCGGGCGAGCGCCCCGAATCTAACGGTCTTCGTAGACAACGAAGAGCTTGTTAGCATTCAAGACAGCACGTTCACTCAAGGGTCAGTTGCTCTGGGCGCAAGTACGGGTGGCGGCGAATTGACCCAATGCGATATCTCCTGGGACAACATCGTAGTCTCATCGGAGGACGGCTCCGTCCTGTTTGTCGAGGACTTCGAGCAACCGTCAGAGTTCCGAGGGCGATGGCTCCAGGGAGACGGGGTCGTGACGGTGGAGCCAGGGGGATTCGACCGAACCGGGGAGTGGATGGCATCGGGCGCGGCGAGCACCTACCGTGACCCTGTCATGATTCTTGCGGACCAACGCGCACTAGGCTGGAACGAGTATACGCTTCAGTTCGATACCTCTTTCGATTCTCCCGAGGCGGACCCACATATCTACCTGTGCGGCTACTTCTATGTCGGATCAACGACTGTCTGGCATCCAGGAGGGAACGCGGTCAGTATCGGTGGGCCGGACAATGGATACGCTGTGACGCTGGGTGCGCAGGAGGACATGGTTTGGCTCTGGAGTTACCAGAACGGCTATTTCTCGCAGTTCGCAGGTGCCCCTCTGGCGATCGACGCCGGAGCTGTCTACAGAGTTCGGGTCCAGATAGTCAGTGGCAGGATCCTAATCTGGGTGAACGGGACAAAACTGATCGATGTCCTTGACGACTCGCTGAAGTCCGGGACAATTGCATTTCGAGCGCACTACTCGGGCTACAGTAACATCACGGTCCACTATGACAACATCAAGGTGTTCGACTCCGGTGTTGGATCGCGTTTCACTGGTCAAGTTGACTCACATTCGTTGGTGTGTACTCTTGGTGAGGCCGCAACCGCGAGCATGACGCTGCGGAACAAAGATATAGACACGCTTGCTGTTGCGCCGTTCGTGCCGAGTAATCCAGAGTTCATACTCACGCCCGGGTTTTCGGAATCGCTGTCGCAAGGTTTGGCGATCCCTCCTGGTGCAACGATCCATACGCGGATCACATATCAGCCCATCAAGGCCGGAATCGCGGTCGACACTGTGCGGGTAAGGCGGAGGACCGACGAGAGCCTGGTAATGGTGATTCCGCTGATGGGACGGGCGCGCGATCTTGCGTGTCAGTGGTTGACGGCGGAAATATACCGGGGTCGAGTCTTGGGGCTTGGTGACTCCCTGCAGTTTCTCGTTAGTTTGGCAGATTCGGTAAAAGTTGACTCGGCCATCGTGTCATACGCGCCGGGCGGATCATCGGCAGATCGGCGGCTCCCGATGCGAGTGGTCCTTCAGGATCCCCGAAATGACCGCTATCTCGGGGTAATACCATCTTTGGCTGATTCCGGAAGGGGTCTTCAGCTCCGTGCAACACTTTACCGAGGCGGGGCCTCTACAACATTCCCATCCGATGGCAGAACCGTGGCGCTTCGCACCTCGATCAGTCAGCTGCCGTTCCCTCACTCCCAGCCTCCCGGTCGTTACTCGATGATAAGCTTCCCTCTGAATCTGGATCAGGCTGAGATGATGGGCGTGCTGTTCCCGTTGCTCGGGGCGCCGGACGCCAGCCGGTGGAGGATGTGGTCCTACGATCCGTCGGATTCGGGGTACGTCGAGGTGCCTCAGCAGGATCGCGCAGAGGCCATCAAACAGGGCCATGCCTACTGGCTGGCGACCAGGGATCGGGTCCAACTCAACACAGGGCGGACTCCGGGAGTGTCGACGCCCACGGATAGCGCGTTCGTGCTCACCCTCGCTCCCGGGTGGAACATGATCAGCAACCCCTTTAACTTCCCGATTGCCTGGGATTCAGTCAGGGTCGATCACGTGCTCATTGGGGAGCAGATGAACGTCAGGCGTCCCTACTGGTGGGACCCTGACTCGTCACTCTACAGGGATGATCGGGAAACGCTGCTTCCGTTCGAGGGCTATTGGGTGAACAACCCAGCGTCGAATCCTGCCGAACTCGAGATTCCAGCGATGGAAGCCACACTCGTGTCCCCGCGACCCCTCCCGCGGAAGGCTGCAGACCCCGGGGACTGGGCAATCGGTCTTGTTATGTCCTCCGGTGGGGTGGAGGACAGGATCAATAAGGTCGGCGTGAGCCGTGAGGCTGCCGATACGTGGGACCCGCAGGACTGTCTTGAGCCACCACTCGCGCCCGGTCGATGCGTGAGCCTCTTCATTCCACATCCGAACTGGAGTGAGCGCGCTGGTTCGTATTCGGTCGACATGCGAGCCTCAGCCGAGGCGTCCCCGGCGACTAAGGGCTATGAGTGGTCGTTTGACGTCACCAAGACCTTCGCGGACATCGGTCCAGCCGATTCGGCTACTCTTCGGTTCTCGAATGTCAGGGAAGTGCCCGCGGATATCCGGATTGCCCTCATCGATCGGGAGTTGCGAAGAGCCGTCGACCTACGGACATCCGACGTCTACCGTTTCTTTCTGGGGAAGCATGCACCTGCACCCGATCCTCAAGATTGCAGATTCCTTCTTATCGCGGGAGACGACGACTTCATCGCGGCAGGATACAAGTCAGAAGCCGGGGCGCCAGCCCGAACCTTCCTGTACCCGAGCCGGCCCAACCCCGCGAACCCGGCGACCGTCGTCCGCTATGACCTGGCAAGACCGGGGAACGTCCGGCTTCGCATCTACAACACAAGTGGCTCGCTCGTGAAAGTCCTGGATCCGGGCACTCTTGGACCTGGCAGCTATGACACGGTCTGGTATGGGGATGATGTAGGGCGTCACCCGGTACCCTCTGGAGTCTATTTCCTGCTTATGGAGACACCGGACTACCATTATTCGCGCAAGCTGCTGGTGGTCAGGTGAAATTGGTGCGGGAGCTCTGCACCAAGGCGGAAGCGCCCTCGAGGTAAACGATGATCAAGAGTCTGATCAGGCACAAACTGACCCCGATCCTCATCGTGAGTCTGTTGTCTCCAGGAACTCCGGTCCTGACCCTTGCCGGACAGCCAGCGGCGGAATCGGATGTCCTGGAGTCCTCCATCGCGACTGCCCGGGCTTGCATTCGAGATGGTGAATACGATCGTGCGACCGAGATCTTGAAATCCGCGATCACCGAGGCACGCGGGCGGAACGCGAAGCTGCGAGAGGCGTATCTGCTCCTGATCCAGACGTATTTCTACCGGGGAAACGCTCTCCGCAACGAGAGGGAGGGTAGGATTCCTTCGGAGCTTTGCTATCAGGAGGCCCGACAACTCATCACCGAGTGCCTGCAAACGAAGGAATTACGACACACGATTCCAGACCCACCAACGGACTATCCGCCCGAGATGATCAAGGCATTCCAGGAAGTGAGGGGACAGATATTCGGCTCACTTCGCCTGACAAAGGTTGAACCCCCTGACGCCATCGTCGTGATGGATGGGGATACGCTGCGTCCACAACCATCCCATGGTTTGCTTGAAGCTGTCGACATACCGGTCGGTCCCCACATCCTTATGGCCAAGCATGACGGATTCAGGATCTATACTGAGGAGCTCACGATTCACGAGAACGTCATTCTCGAGAGTTCGATCGAGATGGAGAAGAATCGGGGACTCGGATGGTACGCGGTGTGGGTGGGAGCTCCAATCACAGCAGCCGCCGCACTAACCGGCATCCTGCTCCATGGGGGCGAGACGCAGAGCGCAAGTCCGGCGGTCTTCGGGACTCCGCCGCCACCTCCCAATCCGTAGCTATGCTATCCAACTCAGGCACCTCCAAGTAACTTGCGGATGAAGGTCACTTTCTTCCCGGTCCGACTCTCTCCAAGCACAAACTCCTCGAATGTAGAGGAGAACAGCATGTTCCGTCCTCCCTCCCTGACCACGTAGTGTCGCCGGGACAGCTCCTCGAGAACATGCACCAATGAGTCAGGTGCCCCCTTTCCTTCAGCGGTACGTCTGATCACCTCCCTCTCGTGCGGTCCGAATCCCTCCCAGATGTACCGGTAGTGGAGCTTGGCCTCTTCATAGAAGAAGCGTCGCACCTCGACGAGGTCCAGATGCGCGGCACCGGGATGTTCGTCTAGATACTCGACTGCGTGACAGCAAGCGATCTGCAGGAAGAAAGGGAATCGCCCAGCCAATTTGACCAAGTCACCAGCATAGGCGGCCAGGGGTTTCCCAACTCTCTCCGAAGGTCCGCAAACGAGCTCGAGGGCCTCGTCGGGTTTGAAGGCCGTGACGCGCAGCGTCGAGAAGATATTGAAGAATGGTGAGTCCGATATTTCCTTCGTGTGACAAAGGACTTGGAGGTCCCGAGCAGACGAAGTGATGTATGCAACATTGAAGTGGTTGGCGAGATAGCGCAGGAACGAGAAGAACTCGAGGTCGAAGTTGCCGTTTCCAGTGATGATTTCAAACTCGTCCAGTAGGATGGCAAGACGGATCCCCGCTTGCTCGAGGCGTTGGACCAGGTCCTTGATCCCGTCGAGGGTGGGTGCGCAGTCAGCGAGTTCGAGCCGACCACGAAGCTCGTAGCCGGCCATACCCAGGAGCATCTGGACGAATGAGGCGAGGGTCATGGTCCGTTGCGCCTGAAGATCGAGGAAGACCATGATGATCTTCTCCGGCTGCTCAAGATAGCTTTCGCGATTGCGGCGCATATAGATGTAGTTCAGAAGCGACGATTTGCCGATCTTCCGATCACCAACAACCGATACTGAGCCAGGCGGATTTGCGTTCAGCCGCGCATAGATTCTTCTGATCTCCTGCTCACGACCGAAAAAGTCCTCCCTGCGTTTGATCATCACCCTGTTCGTGTAAGGATTTCGCAATGTGACGCAGACGCGAGCCATCGTACCGCCGTCTTTGATCTGCGTTGCCTCGTCGATCGTGGGATTGGCGAGGATGCGTTCGAGCTCCGCTACAATGTCTTTTGCGGTCCCAGGACGATCTTCGGGGCGTTTCTCAAGACACCGCGAGACCAGATGCTCGAGGTCGGGCGGCGGATTCGCGATATAGTTCTCGAGCGGAGCCGGCTCTTTGTGGGCGATGTTGTACATAGCCTGCATGTAGTGCTCGGCCTCAAATGGGGTTGTCCCAGTCAGGACCTCGTAGAGGAGAACGCCGAAGGAGAACACATCAGAGGGGAATCCTGGCTTGCGTCCTTCTATATGCTCGGGTGCGATGTAAGGAAGAGTGCCTGTCAGAAAGCTCTCGACGGAGACGGTTGACAGATTGGACATCTCTCGCGACAGACCAAGATCGAGAATCTTGAAGACGCCAGGGGTCGCCTCCTTCACGTTGTTGCTCGAAAGATCTCGGTGAACGATGCCCTTCTCGTGGATCGCGGCAAGCCCGGAGGCCACCTGAAGCATGATGCGAAGCCCTTCGCGGAGTGGGGGACGGCCATCGCGGATCACGTCGCGAAGGGTCCTGCCGGGTAGGAACTCCATCACGATGTATGGGCGGCCCTCGAAGGACCCAAGACGGTGAATCTGAACAACATTGGGGTGGTTCAAGGTGGCGAGCGTGCGCGCCTCGCCTACGAGCTTCTGGAGTTCCCTCTGTTCCGAAGTTGAGTTGCACGCCTTCAGCATCTTGACCGCAACCGTGCGCTGAAGGGTGTTCTCGCGGCATTGATAGACTTCTCCAAAGCCCCCTTGCCCGATCAGATCCTCCACCAGATACTCGCCGTCGATGAGATTGCCGATCATTGGTCGGAGTGCTCCTCCTTGGTCGTTGTTGTGGCTTTCCGTGTTGAGTAGTCGTAGGTCACGGTTGCGCCCGAGATCACGCGGACGGAATCCGTGATCTCCTCGCCTGACACGAGGACAATCTTTATCGTGTGCGGCCCCGGATCAACGTTCCTGTCGGTGAAGTGCGGGACGTGCTCCATCCGCAAAATACCATCAATGTACATTGTTGCTGGCTTGTCCCCTTGAAGGGTGAGGTTGCCAGGGGGTTCCTTTCGTAGCGATATCTGGATGGCGGTCGTGGCTTCGGAGACTTCCAGAAGCGTGTCACGAGTGAGATATCCCTTAAGTGACGCACGAACGCCATGGGATCCTAAGGAAAGGCTGTCGACGTTGATGGGGGATGGGCCGAGGGGGTTTCCGTCAAGATCGAGCGTCGCTCCCGGCGGCATGGAATTGACGAGAACGCTGCGGGTCGCAACCGGGAGGGCAATTGCGAGTGTCATCATGGTGTCGGCCCGAACCGTGAAGGCAAGGCGGACCGGTTTGTGACCCCTGGAAGCGGCCTGGGCCACGTGACTCTCGGGAACGGCAAGCCTTGTCGCCGTGACGGGACTTGGCCCGAAGGAAGCGCCGTCGATCAGAACCTCGGCGCCTGGAGGGGCAGTCGTTACCCTGACGCTTCCCCTGAGTACGCGCAACACCACCGCGAGTGCGACCGTATCCCCCTGCTGAAGGTTTGGAGTGATCGACGTGTCCGCATAGCCCGGAGCTGCCATGCGGATACTGTGGGCTTTCCCGGAAGCGACACGCCCTTCGAATATCCCGCTGCCAACAAGGGTTCCGTCCAGGTAGATACTGGAAGTCTTCGGCACCACCTGCACCTGCAGGAGGGTCGCGTTGGAGCCAACTGTGCGGTCGCTTCCGGGACGATCGGATCCCCGGTGACCCAGAATGCCCATCTTCAAGAGAATCAAGACCAGTGCAATCAGAAAGAGGCCGCTACTCCCGAAGAAATACGCCAGGCGCCGTCGCTTCTCCTGGGCTGCGCGGACGATATCGAGTCCTTCTTCGCGCATGACCTGCCAGACCGAGTGCATGCGGCGGATCCAGAGACGCCACAGGTCCATGCGAAATGCGTAGCCGGCAGGATTGCCCTTGTCTTTCAGGAGGAGCTCCTTCTTGAACAGGGCCTCCAGAGTGGACGCCATCCGGTGCTCGGATAGATCGAACCGGTACCGCACATGCTCTTTTCTGAGATAGAGATCATGGGCCTTGCCGAACTCCTCGGGGCCCGCCAAGGTCTCTGCAAGAAGCGAGAGGACGAGCTTCTCTTCCTGGTCGAGGCTGTCCCAGAGGAAGATCATCTGGGGTAGCGGATTCTCGATGATTCCGTCCGTCACCTCGGAGAGAATCTCCACGGACGCACGGTTTGTTCTGTGCTCATTCAGGCTATCAACCGTGCTTTGGCAGATGGCCTGTGTGTAGAATGGTTGTCCTGCTGTTAGCCGATATATCGTCTCGACCACGTCGTCGTCATACTTGACGCGACCTTCGACCGGCCTGCGGATGAGATCCAGCGCGTCAGGCTTCTGTAGGTAGCTGATCGTCCTGTATATCGACTTTGGGAGTATCTTCCAATACTCGCCCTTCCTTTGCTCCAGGTGTTGCGAGCCAGTGAAGATCAGGAATACCGGATGCTTCTCCATCAAGAAAGAGAGGGTATTGAGGACATCCTCAGTGAGAATCCCAGCATCGATCTTGCTCTCAAAAAGCTCGTACTCGTCGAACAGAAGTATTGGCTTGCTGTCGGGGAACCCGCGAAGCAGGTGCTCCATGTACATCTGGAAGGCCACCGAAGGTCTAGAGGCAGTACCGAGATCGAGCGGTTCGATTGCGAAACCGCTGTCTTTCATTGCCCCGGCTATCTCACTTGCGATCCTGGAGAAGAACTCGAGCTCGCTTGCGACGGCCATGGATTGCATGTCGACAAGAACAGGTATGAAGCCCTGGCCGAGCCTGCCATCCATGATCTGGAAGAGAATTGAGGTCTTGCCGCTTCGGCGCTCACCGCAGAAGACGATGAGTCCCCCATGGGGAGATGACTGAAAGCGCTTGCGAACCAGCTCGAACTCTGCGCTTCTCCCGAAGAACATGGAGCGATCGCGTACGGGGTTGCCCACGATGAATGGGTTAGGCGATATGGGAACGAAGTCGGGATCGGATGACTGGTCTGGCATCTGGCCCCTCATCTTGGAACTTGCCTGCCGGCCTGTACGACGAAAACTGCTCAGAAGAGGCTTCGATCAGCCCTGAGCAGTGACAATCGCCGCTCGCCGCAGGTCGCGCAACGAAAGCTACACGTGCTGGGAGGGGAGGGCAAGGATCTTTCAGCCCTTACGGAGGAACCGGACATGTGATGAAGCCGTAAAGGGCGCTCCTCGGGTGTTGAAGGGGGAGCTACTGACCGAGACGGCGGGGCGAATCGGACAGCGAGCTGATGAAACTTGGGCGCCTTGGAAATGGTCCGCAATCGCAGGCCGGCTCTTCACAAGGTCCGTGAACGACCCGAAATGGCCCTAGACACATCTCCCCGCACGCTTTAGACTCCATTTCCGATCGATGCGGCCATGGGCTGTTTTTGACAATCGGATCTCTCGCATGCCGGGATGAGATGGCACTTCGGCCTCCCGACAGCTCATGACGCACGCCTATCCTACGAATGCCATCGACGACCAGGAGGGACGGGTCGGTAGCGCTCAAGAGGGCGCAGGAAGGGGTGTCCACGATGCGCAGGCTTCCACTCGAGACGAAACGGTATGCCGCTGGTCTAGTATCGATCGGCACGATTCTAATCCTCGCACTCTCGTGTGCCTCGAGCCATCCGAAGGAGACTGACGAGGTCGTCACATATCGTGCATGCTGCGATCCCATATTTGAGCAGATCAAGCTCTGGCAAGAGAAAGCGGAACAATCCACCCCATCCGCCGACGATAAAGCACACACCCGCTCAATCTCTCTGATTCAGGAGCTATCGATGGGTGATCAGTACGCAGCCCAAATCGCCAAGAAGTACACCGTCGAAAAGTCTCAGCGGTTAGAAGGGATACTCAACAAGCTGACAAGGTTTGCCGACAGGCCCGTCCTAACTTACGAGGTACACCTCCTGGATACTGCGCAGATCAATGCATTCTCAATCCCTGGCGGGAAGCTCTACGTCACGAAGGGCCTGCTCGACTCCATGGAGCCGACGGATGGTGAACTCGCCTTCATCCTCTCACACGAGATGGCCCACGCGGCCCTCCGGCACCTGGCAACCATGATGGAACGCGAGTTTGCCGACTTCAACACCCGTGCTGGAATCTGCGGGGCGGCGAAGGACGGCCGGATCAGTCCGTCAGCAGTCGGCCCGACGTTCCAGGCGCTCGACTACTCCTCCCACATCAATAGCACGCAGGGCGAGTTCCAAGCGGACCAGTACGGAGCGCTTTATATGGTTCAAGCAGGCTACGCCTTTTCCGATGGCCCATCGTCACTAAGGAAACTCATCAAGCTCGCGGGTGATGTCAATCAAGTCGGTACCACGACAGATGACATGATCGGTGGCTCGATTTGGAGTCTGCCTACACATCCGCCGACGACGGAGAGGATCGACCAGCTGGAGCGTTTCCGAAACCAACTTATGCAGGTTGCTTCTACGGCTGAGGACGCCATCCACTCGATGGAGGAAGGGCGCTACGAAGAGGCAACCGAGAACTTCCGGTTGATCCTGAAGGTCTTTCCAGAGAGCCGAGCGATGCGGCTCAATCTGGCTCTTGCGAATCACCTCCAGTTTCGTAACAGTCAGAAGATCGTCACAATGACCCGCGGCACGCTCAGTGACCCCGAGAAGCTGGAAATACAATGGGTTCAGAATCTCGCGCGCGGGTCGCGAGCGGTCGGAACGCCTCCCGATAGCGTGGCTCTCAATCGAGCGGTAGCCGGGTATGAGTACACCCTGAGTCTGGACCCAAGCAACTTCCCTGCCCGTAACGACCTCGGCGTTGCCTACCTCGATTGCGGCGATGTGGATCGGGCGATCCCAGAGCTACAGGGGGCCCTGTCCACGGACAGGACATACGTTCCGGCCTACCGAAACCTCACAATTGCCTATCTGGCCAAACGAGAAAAGATCTCCAAAGCTGATCCCCAGGGAGGGGACGCCAGAGCGATCACGAAGGAGATCCAAAGAAATTGGCAAGACTATCAGGATCGTTCTGGAAGTGCTCTCACTGGAGACGATGAGACGATCGATGCAGAGGTCCGGAAGCTTGGGATCTGACGCGCTCCGGCGGGCGGTTGCGCAAAGCCGTCAAAGAAATGGCGCAGGAGAGGAACCGATCAGTCTCGACGAGATCATGTGTGCCAGCCCTGATGCGGAGCCTATTGAAGCCGTAGACACCTGCCACAGGTGATTGTCCCAGGGGAGAACCCGGAGTGACGGATCCCATCGTCAAGGGCGACTTCGAGGTGGTTGGGCCAGCCCGCCGCGGTCCCGCAGGGATCGTATATCGGGCCAAGCGGCGGTCCACCGGTGAGATCGTGGGTCTGCTCGAGATCGAGATCGAGGGCATCACGGCCGAGGCTCTGCAATGCTACATTGCCGATGCCCACAAACTGCGGGGCCTCAGGCACCCCAACGTGTTAGAGGTTGGTGAGGTAGGAACGTTTTCGGGGAATCCCTTCCTGGTCCTTTCATTGCCTGAAGCCCAGCCCATGACTTCCGCCCTTCCCTGTATGCGTCTGGAACTCAGGCACCGCATAGAGCTGATGCTCCAGGTGGCGCAGGGCCTCCGCGAGATTCACTTGCTGGGAATCGTGCACCGAGCTGTCTCGACACAGGGCGTGATTCTTCATCAGTCGACGGCGGTCGTGGCTGAGCCTGGCTTACCTCGCCACACTAATTGGTCACAATATGAAAGCCGCACTCGCGAGATCCTGCGCACCGACGGCAATGTCGCCCCCGAGCAGATCATCGGCAAGGAGGCGACGGTAGCGTCCGATATCTTCGCCTTCGGCGCCCTCTTCTATGAAGTTGTCTCCGGGGGACACCCGTTTCAAGCGGAACATCTGGTTTCAATGCTACATAACATCGTCCATGGGACGCCGAGACCGTTGCAGGATCAAGTCCCGGACTGTCCAGCTGGACTCGCTGCGTTGGTGGCGCAGTGTCTTCGGAAGGATCCCGCAGAACGACCGCAGGACATGGGAATGGTCGTGCGGGCGCTCGAAGATGCGCTGGCTGGCGAGGAACTTGTGCGTCCAGGGGGCACACTTCCCTTGCCGAGACCAGAGCATAGCGAACACGTGAGATCTCGCGATACGCACCCGCGCTCGATCCAACCGCACCAAAACCCCTATCTGAATCGCACCATGATCCGGCGATTCGAGGACTTCGTGGGACGGACGCAGGAAGTGAAGCGGATCTACGCCCGGTTGAACGCAAGTCCCCCTGTGTCAGTTTCCGTAGTCGGGGATCGCAAGATTGGCAAATCGTCGCTGTTGAACTTCGTCTACATGCAGACGAATCGAAACCAGTGGCTCGCCGACCCCAGCCATACGGTCATGCTCTTCATCGACTTGCAGCAAGAGAAGGACATGACCATCGAGGCGTTCATCCGTGTACTCCTACAGACGGCAAAGCTAGAGCTAGGTGAGAGTTTCGACCTCGATTCGCTGGATCACAACCTGGAAGGGCTGCGGCAGATGGTCCGTCGCCTGGACAGGGAGGGCTTCCGGCTCGTCGTGATTCTCGATGAGTTCGAAAGGATCACAGGCAGCGGCAAGTTCCCATTGGAGTTCTTCTCATTTCTGCGTCATCTTGCGAACCACTACAACGTTGCCTATCTGACCTCTTCTTCGAAAGACCTCCAGTCGCTGTGCCATGATCGGGCTATCGCAGACTCGCCCTTCTTCAACATCTTCACGGCAATGCATCTCTCGGCGATGACCCGGGATGAAGCCCTGGAGCTGATTCGGGCCCCGTCTCAAGGGACGTGCTTTCCTCTCGGCGCTTACAGCGCCGAGATTCTGGCGATGTCCGGCTTGTTTCCATATTTCATCCAGCTGGCTTGCTCGCACACGCTTGAGTTCTTGGAAGAGGGACAGCGGCTCGATTGGGGAGAAGTAAGTCGGCGCTTCTACCAGGAGGCACAGAGCCACTATCGGTTCCTCTGGGAGGGGTTGGACTGGGCGGAGCGCGAGGCGTTGCGTCGGATTGCGCGCGACGACAAGATTCCTCAGTCTCTCGCCCACGTCGTAGAAAAGCTGCATGACCGCGGCTATGTGATGCAACAAGATGCAAAGCCGCGCCTCTTCGCACGGCCGTTTACGGAGTTCGTCCGGCGGGTGACCAAGGAGTCGACGCGGCTGGGAGGCCGTCATCGTCGTGCCCTAGTTCTACTGACAGCAATCGGCGTTCTTGTCGCGGGGGTGTGGGCGATCGAGGTGAGACTCGGTAGCCACGCCGGTACGCGCGGCGAACCGAGAAGTGTCCGGACTGCGGACTCGACCGGCGGCACCCATCTGATACCCGGTCAGCACGTCAATCTCCGCCTGCTCTCCATCGGAGTGAGCAAGTACGTTAGCTCTGATTATGCTCTGGCCTATTCCGACGACGATGCCAAAGCTCTAGTCGCGGCATTCCAGGATCAGAAGACTCTGTTCGATGTGGACTCTCAGTTGCTCGTGAATGAGAACGCCACAAAGGCAAACATCCTGAAGCAGTTGCGGAGGCTTCGAACAGTGGCCATGCAGCACGACCTAGTCGTGCTGACACTCTCCGGACACGGCGAGGTTGACGAAGGTGGGCAGTTCTTCTTCCTGCCGTACGACTTCAAACCCGACGAGGAGTTCGGGGTGAGCGCCATCTCGAAGCAGGACTTTCTCGGGTACTTGGCCAACATCCCCTGCCCGGTCTTGGTGTTGCTCGACACGTGTCATAGCGGCGAGTTTGCACGCGGCTCATTTCGGGGGGGAGCCGCAAGCGGCAGCATGGATCGTGCAGTGCGGTCCGCCATTGAGGAGTTCTCCCGCGTGGACAAGGGGATCGTAGTCATGGCCGCTTGCCTGAGTCAGGAGAGCGCGGAGGAGAGTTCGTCATGGAAGCACGGCGCGCTGACATTGGCTTTCCTCGAGGCAATACGCGGCCGTCACCTGTACGAGAGGAAGGCACTGACGGAGCTGCCATCGGACAGCATCATGACCCTGAGCGATCTGGACTACTACGTGACGAAGCGCGTCAATGAACTTGTCGGGGGGAGTCAGCGGGTAAAGACCGCCAACCTTGACGATCTTTCTCTGAGAAGCATCACGATCGCGGTCCACGGAAGTGCGGAGAGGCGCTAGGGGCCTCCAGTGATGCGGCATGAGGGAGCCGTTCGCGGCCTTCTCGAAGAAGTTGAGATCGATCCCGTGCCGCTTCAGATGCCGGCTATTCATCGTTTGGCTGCGGCCCTGCTTACGGCACCTCCCAGACCCCCATGGTCTTCCTGGTCCTGACGACATATGATCGGTTCCGCGGCATCTCGAGCCCGGCGGCCGGGTGAACCGCTCTCGACTCAGCCCGCAACCTGACCACGGGGCGGCGCGGGCGGAGGAAGAAGGAACCGGAGTAGCGAGGTCGAACAGGGAGGTGCACGACGGCGCCTTTCAGAGGTCACGACAATCCTTCCTCCACTGGAAACGAACCGGTCGGGGATGAACAACTGCCGGTTCGTCCAGGCGTAGTCCTCTCGGGCTGTCGTGTCGTGTCCTTCATCGGACGGGGAGGGATGGGGATCGTCTTCAAGGCGGTGGACGAGACCCTTCAACGCCGAGTCGCCGTCAAGTTCCTCCATCGGCACCTCGCGGACTCCCAGGGCCAAAAGCGATTCCTGCGCGAGGCGGCCGCCATGGCCCAGTGCGACCACCCCGGAATCGCCCGTATCTACACCTGCGGCGAGTACATGGGCCATGCCTACCTTGTCATGGAGTTCCTTGACGGCCAGGCCCTCGACGCATGCCTCGATCTCGCCGTTCGTCTGCGCCAGAACCGTAGCTACTCGAACGACCTCCAGCCCGCCACCGAATCCGCACGGATGGACACGGCATCATTCCTGCTGTCCGGTCTTCCGTCTCCCGAGTGTTCCGCCGAATACCTTTATCATGCGAATACGGCCATGGCGGGCTTGGCGGACGCGCTCCACCATGCGCATGCCACCGGTATCGTCCACCGCGATGTCAAACCGTCCAATGTACAGGTATGTAAATCGGGAGTCCTGAAGGTTCTGGATTTCGGTCTGGCGGCCACTCCGTCGCCGGACACGCTCACCTCCGACCAGGGTCTGATCGGCACCATCACCTATATGGCTCCTGAGAGGTTCCTACCGCGTTCCGGCAGGATGCCCGACGGCAGAATCGACATCTACGGACTCGGGGTGATCTACTATCAACTCGTGACGCTCCGTCATCCTGTGACGGCATCAGATCTGTCAAGTGCGATTCGACAGATCACACAAGGCGATTTCCCGGATCCCCGTAGTCACATCCCCGATCTCCCATCATGCATCGCCGAAATCATCATGCGATGTCTTGCCGCCGCGCCGGACGCGCGGTTCCAGTCCGCCGAGGCGCTTGCGGATGCGATTCGCGCGAATACGGTGGTGCCGAGTGCGCGCGAACAGGCCGCTCTCTCCGTGGGTCATGGAGCTGATGCCTGGCAAGCCGCGACGGCCGTGGTGCAGTCCACTTCGGGTCCGGCCACGGCAGAACTCGCCGCAACGATTGTATGGCCAGAGACCCCCTCGGGAATCCCTGCACCTATTACACCGTCACTCCGCGCAGCAGTTGCGGACCTTTTCCAGCGGGCGACTCTCGACCTCTACATGAGGCTGGATGCCGAGGCGGCGGTCGACCACCTTCAACAGGCGCTCGAACTCGACCCTGAGGACGTCGATGTCCGGATGCTTCTCAGCCGTGCCTTCAGTTGGATCGGCGACCTGCGCAGTTGCGCCACTCATCTTGCGGAGATCCGCACGCGTCGAAACGCGTTGACGGAGGAACAAGGGCTCCGACTCGATCTGTACAGTATCGGGATCCTCGAAGGGGATCCAAGGAGAGCCTATCCCCTGGCAGCGAAGCTGCTCATGCTTCACGGCTATGATGAGTATGCCTCCATCGTCAGACAAAACAGTCTACACACGCACGGTCATATCGATGAGGCTATGCGCCATGCGACAGAGGAGTTAGCAGGCAACCCGGATCTCGCTATTACCCACATCCGCCTGGCTCTCCTTCACCGAGTGCGGGGAGACTTGAGTGGGGCCATGGGGATTCTCGAGAGGTTCATTGATTCCCATCCTGATCTTGTCGCCGCCCATGTTATGCTGACCAGTTACCTTCTCGACACGGGGGACCTGAAGCGCGCGTCGGAACACATTCGGCGGTCCCTCGAGCTCGAGCCGATGAATCTGTCCGCTCTCGGCCAGCAGGCGAACCTCAAGATCCAGGAGGGTGATCTGTGGGCGGCGATTGCGGCAACTCGGAGAAGTATCGGCGTGTGTCAGCACGACGTCTATCGTGCCGAAGGATACATGAAGCTGAGTCAGCTTCACGAGGAACTGGGTCAGAGTGACAAAGCCAGGGAGTGTCTTGCGATCGCGCGGGCACAGGCTCCGGGATACCCGTTTCTGAGCGTTGAGGAGTTGCGACGGCTTGTTGAAGACATGGATGTGCGGGCGATGTATCCGTACGCGATCCTTCCCGAAGATCAGGATGTTGTCGATGCGGAATTCAAGGACGCCTGCCTCGAAACGGTTCGGATAAGGTCTGACCAGACAACTGCGCGTCTTGACTATTATGCGATCGATGAAGGGGGCGTACTGCGCCACGCCTTGGTGGCCTCCAGATTCAACGGGTACTGCAAACCGTCCAAGGGATTGACGTTTATCCTTCCATCTGTCCCCGTCATTCCTTTCGTGGACGAGCGGGGTCAGATCGTTCAGACCAAGTACGACAAGGCCGACGCAATGGTTGACAGTTATTTCGCGAGCGTGACCTACAACGAGGAGCACATTCCGGGGACGTTTCGAACCATGTTGGCAGGTCTCACTTGCGCCGATCTCCTGAAGCCATCGGGCCCTTCGGGAGATGAGACGGTACTAACCACTCGAGGCGAAGTAAACCTGAGCCGGAAGCGGTACCGTCTACTGGTCAGCCTTCCTCGTGATTTCGAAGCGCAGGGGGTGAGCCCCGAGCCGGACCGCGTCTGCGAGCTTCCAGGACGTGTCGTGTACGTCTTCAGAAGAAACCTCCGGATCAATGAGAACTATCCGGTGGCGCGGTTGGTGTTCAGGCGGGTCGTATCGTGAGCGTAGACGCCATGTCCTCCCGCCTCACCCTCCGCGAATCCTCTCCGCCAGCTCCTTCATGCGCGCGCTGCGGCGAGGAGCGAGAGAAGCCGGGAGGCGCCCTGCACCCACTTGTCCCGGAGGTTGCGACGCTCGGGCTCCAGGCATCTTTCGTCGGGAAGCGCTTCGGCGAAGTCGCCACGGTACAGAGCCAGGGTACTGCGGAGTCGCTCGATCGTCACGGCGGCTTTGCATTCGGCCCAGGTGGGCCCGGCCCAGACCGTCCCTGGCAATTTGAACACTCAGTGGTCGAATTGCAGCCATGTTGGTGCTTGCCCGCATCTCTGGACGGCCCGTCTCCCGTGCGGTTGAATGAAGCCCCATGGATTCCGATTCGTTCAATGGGCCGCCCGAAGTCCAGCCAGGACCCGCACCCAAGAGACGGACCCGTGCCGGCGCAAGGCAGACGGACACCGTGCTCTGTTGTTGCTTCTTGAACCGGGTGTTGTTCTTCCCGAAGGCCGGTTTCCACGCACCGACTTCCACGACGAACGTTGACAGACGGTTCCGGCGTTCCTAGGATCCTTCCGTCCGCTTCCTTCTGTGACAAGAACCGGAGTTGCGTTCACGATGGAGCGAGATTCCTGGTTGCCCTCGGAAGAGGGGCAGAAATGGCTCGTCGCCAGGCTAGCCGGACTTATCCGCGCCCGCGGGTGGGAACCGTTTGCGTCGAACCCGATTCTGGAGCCCACCGACGCGTACTTCCCGACCCGCTGGACCAACGACGGCTCGGGGTATTACTGGACGACTCGCCGGATACTCAAGTACGCCGGGCTGGACGATCTCGATGCTGTCATCCAAGTCTTCACCCCTGGCTCGGACTTGCCGGACGTACCGGACTCGGTTGCGGCATGGTTCGAAGGGATTGACGGTGACCGATGCCGCTTCGGGGTGAAGCTCGGCGCCCTCAAGGACGCCGAGGGGTTCGTGGCCGCGATGGCGCACGAGGTGGCGCATGCCTATCGAACCCACTTCCATCTCAGGCATGTAGATCCCGGCGAAGAGGAACTTCTAACCGATCTGACGACTGTCTACCTCGGCTTCGGCCTCCTATCGACGAATGCCTCATACCGTTATCGGGCGAGCGGGCAACAAGTCGGCGCATACGCGGTCACCCAGTGGTCGCATTCCAAACTCGGCTATCTCGCGCTGGAGTCGATGACGTTTCTTCTTTCGCTCCAAATGGTCGTACGGGGCGGCAGCAAGACCGAGCTTGGAAGGGTTCGACGGCATCTCGAGATCACACAACGCGCCGCGTTCGATGAGGGGATGAAGGAGATTGGGCCGATGAGCGACGTGCTGAGGAAGTCGTTCGGTGTTCCGGATCGGTCCGAATGGCCAAAGGATCCGGAAGCGGCCCCGGCACTTGAGCCACTCGAAGGATCTCCGCAGGTCATCCTGCACGAGCCCAAGCCGCGCATCCTACCGAACTCCGGCAATCCGGTATTCCGCGTGAAAGTGACATCGAGTATCAACTTCGCCTGGCTCGGATTAGGGATCGGGTTCGTGGTTTTCGGTCTGTGGATAGCGCATGGGAGCGGGTTGTTGCCGGCCGTCGTCGCACTCGTTATCACAATTGCGGTGCTGACCATCCTCGGCCGGAGGCGGGTTCGGGATGTCTGCTCAGAACCGAATTGCGAAAGCGTGATCCCGCCGGACGCCGAGATTTGTCCCGGTTGCGGCGGAACCGTCTCGGGGCGAATCCGTCACCCCTACGACAGGCGGGCGGCGGTTGAGGCACTTCGTGATCGGAGATCGAACCGGAAGCCGACGTAACAGTCGAGCATGCGTCACGCCAGGACTTCCAGAGGAGTTGAAGTCTCGGGGAGGGACAGATGATTCTCCGCCTCGTGGCCATTGAGAGCGTACTTTCCAGCGCGTGGAGAAAGTACTTCGGCAGGTGCGCGGACGTTGAGATTCTGGAAACCGATATCTGCCACGTAGCCTGCGACGCAGTCGTTAGCCCCGCCAACTCCTTTGGGTTCATGGACGGAGGTCTGGATCTTGACCTGTCCCTTCGCTTCGGCTGGGACGTGCAGCGGCGACTCCAAGCTCTCATCCGCGAACTCCCCATGCGAGAGCTGTTGGTGGGTGAGGCACTCCTCGTGGCTACTGAAGACCGCGCCGTGCCTTGGCTGATCTCGGCCCCGACCATGCGGCTCCCGATGGATGTGAGCTTGACGGTGAATGCCTATCTTGCGATGAAGGCGATCCTGAATGTCGCTCTGTCCGCAGGATGTACTCCTCCTATCAAGACTGTCGCTATCCCCGGCCTTGGCACCGGCGTTGGGAGGCTTGATCCTGAGAGGGCGGCCCACCAGATGTTTGTCGCCTATGGTGAAGTCATTCTTGGCCAGACCACTTTTCCTGCGGACCTTTACGAGGCGTCGGTGATGAACCATACACTGGTCTTTGGCGGGTAGCGCGACGACAGAGAGGCAAACCGGTAAGCCCCAACTAGCGTAGACACCATGTCCTCACGCCTCAGCTTCCGCGGATCCTCTCCGCCAGTTCCTTCATGCGCTCCGAGAGATGGCCGTACGGGTCGGCATAGACATTCTTCTCATAGCGCCGGTACGCCGTCACCGCGGCCGAGCGGTTCCCGCACTCGCAGTAGCCGGTGATCAGGCGGTAGTGGAGCGTCTCGTTGGACGGATCGCGGGCAATCGCGAGGTCGGCGAGCGGGATCACCTCTTTCCATGCGCGCGCTGCGGCGAGGAGCGAGAGAAGCCGGGAGGCGCCCTGCACCCACTTGTCCCGGAGGTTGCGACGCTCGGGCTCCAGGCATCTTTCGTCGGGAAGCGCTTCCGCGAAGTCGCCACGGTACAGAGCGAGGGTCTTGCGCAGCCGCTCGATCTTCAGGGGATCTCCGCTCCCTGTCACCGCAGCTTCCCTGTCCGTCACCGCCAGCACCGACGCCCTCGCCAGGCCCCCCTCGAACTGCACGACGTCATAGGTTGATTCGGCGCCGGGGTCCAAGCGCACTCCCTCATCCGAGTTCCCCAAGTAGCGGGAGGGCTGCCGCAACGGGAGATCGGGTTGGAACATCCTGCGCAGCACGTGGATCGCCTGCGTAAGGTTTTGGCGAGCCCTCCTGGGAGACTCATCCCGCCAGAGCGCCTCGAGGATCTCGTCCCTCTGCACGTTGCGAAAGCGCGCGACGAGCAGGAACAGGAAGACCCGCAACGCGGGAAGCGATGGCCAGTCGTCCTGGGACACGATCCGGTCTCCGATGGAAACCCGCAGGGGACCGAGCGCACAGATCCGGAGCGGCGGCACCGGCCTCCGCATCGCATCCGCGCAAACGCGGATGGCCACACGTCCGACTTCCGTGGTCGGATTCTGCAGAGGACCAAGGACCTTGCGCGCCTCGTCGCCGCCGATCCGCGCGATCAACCCCGCGCACAGCTTCCGCACCTCGCGTTCGCGATCTTCGAGGCCCTGCCGCAGCTCGGGGATCGCGTCGTCTCCGAGCCGGAGCAGGAGCTCCGTGGCCGCATCGCGCGCGATGCCGAGCCGGAACGCCGCGGCAAGCGCGCGGGTGCCCGCCGCCCGCTCCTCCGCGATCAGGAGCGATTCGTGCCGCATCTCCACGACCCCAGTGAGCAGCTCCTGCAGCATGCCCTGCCCCTGCCCCGCGGGGACATCGCCCGCCTGGAGCCGGAGCAGCAGGAGCCGGTGGAGGTGCCAGCGTGCCCTGATCGCGCGCAGGATCTTCTCCGCCCTGCGCCACCAGGTGATGCGGACCCGCGGGCGACCCGCATCGAGCGATCCCAGGAGCACGCACGCTTGCGCCTCCCCGAAGCGCACGCCGGTCCGCCGGGCATGGGCGAGCGCCGCGCCCGCATGCGCCCGCGCGGCCGCCACGTGACCCTGATCCCGCGCAACCTCGGCCAGGCCCAGACGGGGGTAGATGTTCAGGTCGGTGTGCGCGATCGCCTCTCCGATCTCGAGCGCGGCGGCGAAGTGCGATGCCGCCTCCGCGTGATCCTCGAGGGAGCGCGTGCTGCCGGTCCGGGCGCGCAGGAGCGCGCAGCGGCCGAGGGTCAGGCGGCAGAGTCCCGCCACGTTGGGGAGCCGGAAGCTCTCGGCCTGACGCAGCGTCTCCACGGCCAGATCGCGGGCCTTGTCCTCCTGGCCGTTCTCGATCATGAGGAAGGCGAGGATGCCGCAGCACTGGCAGCTCAACTCGAGGTCGCCGACGCTCCGGAAGTGCTCGAGCGCGCGGCGCATCCCCGCCTGGGCTTGGTCGAAGTCGCCACGCGGATGGTGGACGCAGGTCGCCAGGAGGAACCGGACCTGCGCCTCGCCGGCCGCGTCGCGGGAGCGGGCGTAGGCCTTGCCCGCGCGGAGGAACTCCTTCTCGGCCTCGTCGCACTTGCCCAGCTCGGATAAGCATCCGCCGAGCATCACGACGAGGCGTCCCCACGCCCGAAGGTTCGTCCAGTTCGGTGAAGCGAGCGCCTGGCGGCAGAGCCGGACCGCCCCGAGATGGTGGCCGCGGTGGATCGTCAGAACGATCAACAGGGTCATCAACTCGAGGCGGATGGCGTGGTCCGGCTGGGAGGCGCGGGAGGGGGAGGGGTGCGCGGGGCGAGTGTGGGAGGCGCGGGAGCGGGAGGCGTTCGTGCCGGCGGTGGGGGGCCCGCCGGCACGTGCGTTGGCGGTGGAGGGTCGGCCGCCAACGCGGTCGTTCGTCACATGCCGAAGGGCTTGCTTGTACAAAGCCTCCGCTTCGTCCAGGCGCCCGTGCGTCTCGTGGACCCTGCCGAGGACGAGCAGCGCCTTCGGGCGCGCGGCGTAGTCACGGGGATCCAGCGCCCCGAAGGCGCGAAGGAGGATGCCCGCCTGACCGGCGAGAAGGATCGTCATGCCGCGCCGCTCGAGGAGCCGGAGGATCGAGGGCGCATCGCCCGCGTCGGTCAGGAGGACCATCGCCTCGGCCCAGGCGTCGTCGCGGAGGAGCCGTCGCGCCGCACGCATGCGCAAGGAGCTGACTTGCTTGGCGGGGGCCGTCGCCGCGAGGCGCCTCGCCAGGAACTCCTGGAAGAGCGGGTGGAAGCGGTAGGACGTTTCGGAGGGGGAGGTGGTGGCGTAGGCCGACCGAGTTAGCGGGGAGGCGTCCCGCGCGATTGACGCGAGCGGGGCCACGGGTGCGATCGATGCGAGGGGCCCTGAGGGCGTGATCGGGAACGTGAAGAGGTTGCGCCGGTGCAGGTCGTGGAGGAGCGCGCGGCTATCCCGGATCCCGAGGACGTCGTCGCACAGACTCGGGGTCAGGCTCGGCAGGATCGATGCCCGCATCAGGAACTGCGCGATCGGTGGATCGAGGGAGGCGAGGACCTCCTCCGCGAAGTACGAGAACCAGCTCGGACCGTCGGCGTCAGTAGAGTCGCCGCGGCCGGGTGCGACGCGGGCGGAGGCGATGCGGCTGCCCGCGTCGATCCGGTCCAGCACGCGCTTCAGCGAGCGATCGGGATCGCGGCGACGGGGGGAGCCCTCGATGTACTGCAGGCAGATCCCCAGGCCCGCGGGCCAGCCTTCGGTCTTTGCGGCGATGCGCTTCAGATCTTGGGGATCCGGCAGTTGGGTCGGGACGCGCGTGCGGAAGAGCGCGGTCGTCTCTTCCAGGGTGAACCGGAGGTCCTGGGCCGTCAGCACGACGGCTTGCTCCTGGAGACGGAGCTTGTTCATGCGGATCCCGACCGGCTCGCGGGAGGCGAGGAACAGCGTGCTTCCCGCCGGCAGATTGTCGATGAGGTCGTTGAGGAAGGAGGTCAGGGCGGGGGGAGGGGTCGCGTTGGCGCTGTCGCTGCCGGCGCCGCGGGGGGCCGCGTGGGTGCCGGCGTCACCGGTTGTCGCGCCTGCCCGGTGCAGATCGTCCAGGACGATGTTCCATCCCTCGCGGGTGGATCGGATCGTGTCGAGCAGGCGGAGGAGGGGGGTGGAGGGATCCGGGGGATGGTGAAGCTGGATCTCGGGGGTCTCGGGAGCTCCCTCGGGAGGCTGGCCGGGGGGCTTCAGGGAGCCGAGGCTCGTCAGGAGGGCTGGCAGTCCGGCGTTGATGGAGCCGAACGTGAACCAGAAGACCCGCCGCCCGGAGCGGCAGACGTTTGCCGCGAGGATGGTCGTCTTCCCGTAGCCGGCGGACGCTTCGATGACGACCACGCGGCGCGTTTCCCATTCATCCCACTGGCGGTCGAGGCGGGGGCGGGGGAGATACGTGCGCGGCAGCTCGGCGGTGGTCGTCTTGCTGGTGATGGTGGCCTGTCCATCCATGGGTCACCTCTGCGTTTCGGTTAGGCCGGACAAAGAGGCTAAGCCAACCCCGTGCCAGGATTCTGGGACTCGAGGGGACCGGAATCAACGGTGATTGGGCGGCAAGGCATGCACGTGGGCTGTCTCATTTTCACCGATGTGACGTCGCATGCGCGGATCGCCGGCGGCGACGCCCGGCTGGTCGTCGACCGGCCGGGTGCCGGAAGGCTCCGGAAGGCCTGGACTCAGGCTTGACCAGGTCTTCCGGTATTGCAGCGGCGGTGGTTGCTCCTGGGCGAGCAGACCGAACCCGCGAAGTGGAGGCGCATTGGGCGGGTTTCGATCCGAGCTAATTCCTTACAATGAGTAGAGAATAGGGAGGGCGGCCATTGGTGGGGAGTGTCGGTCACTTACCCCTAACTAGCGGCGAAGTGGCCCCGTCGATCGCCATCATTCGAGCCACCCCAAGCGCCTCTCGACACCTCGCAGAACCTACTTTGCCGGGGCGGAGGCCCCGCGTTCTACTTCTCCGTGGTCCTCCCCCATGGGCCCGCACCAAATTCTAGCTGAGAAATGCAGGTCCAGGTGGTTCAGGACTCGGAGATCAGGTCAGTCCAAGGGCGGTACCTATGCCTGCCCGATGCAAGAGGGCAACGGAACGCCCGGTTGAGAGTACATTACTCACATGAGTGCCGACAGACCACCAGCACACCCAAGTGCCGAGCCCCCGTCGATCCCCGGGCCGGACCTATCTTTCCTCTCACTTCAGCAGCGAGCACTCTATGACGCGCTGGTTGATCTCGACGGCAGCGTGCAACACACACGGGCGCGAACCGCACAGATGTATGTTGGAGCATTGATGGTCCTGAGGCAGGCGGAGTATGAGGGAAATCCTGATGGTCTCTGCCTAGCCGCTCACGGGCTCCGAGAGCTGATGGAAAAGCTGCCACGGTATTTGAATGTGCCCGTCACCCAAGGGGCCGGCATGATCAATCGTCTGGAGTCAGTACTGAGACGTTGGAGTGGAGTTGACCCGGTTTCGTGGACACCTGTCCCCTGGGGTACCTTGGGGAAGAGGAGGAGAAGTCCACGATGCCAAAGAGTCACTTTCCGTACCCGCCGGAGCTGCGCCGGCGG
>Ga0209777_10001043_pt1 | contig 42249 bp, 75 predicted proteins | sample FrelakmetHBP12HB_FD_187147 | JGI IMG/M metagenome (GOLD analysis project Ga0209777, IMG submission 187147) | Freshwater lake sediment microbial communities from the University of Notre Dame, USA, for methane emissions studies -HBP12 HB (SPAdes)... | ecosystem: Environmental > Aquatic >...
ACTACCCCCAGATTCTGGTGGCCGACAACTACCTGCCAGACGATGAAGACTCGGTGGCCCTGAACGAGCTATGGAACAACGGATGGGACACAGAGGTGAGGCCGGAATGACCAGGAGCCATTTCGTCAAGAAGTCGGCCAAGGAGGTCAAGCTGGACAGTGGGGAAGTCCTACCCAAGGGCTCCTCATACTACTGGTGGAAGTTTAACTTCTCACCACACACCTACAAGCAGAAGACGCCACCAACGGCCAGTCAGCTAACACAGAGCGCATACGAACAGGAGGTCATTGGCATCCAGGAAGACCTTGAGGCGCTGACCACAGAGGACATTGGCAACCTGGAAGACATCACTGGAAGGATTGAGAGCCTTCGAGATGAGTGCCAGGAGAAGCTCGACAATATGCCAGAGGGCCTCCAAGAGTCTTCCTCCAGTGGGCAGTTGCTCCAGGAGCGCATCGACTCCTTGGAGTCATGGATAGATGACCTGGAGAATGTGGATGCTGAGGTCGATGAGGAAGGCATCAGAGAGGAAGCCATGGAGGATGCCAAGGCCGAGATTGAGGAGCAGGTCCACGGTGAGACTGAGCTTGACTCTGACCTTGCAGAGGTCCAGAAACTGGTGGAGGCCAAACTCCAGGAGAAGCTCCCAGAGATAGAGTCAGACATCGCTGAGAAGGTGGAGGAAGCCAAACAGGCTGTCCTAGACGAAATCCAGCAGACGGGGCCGGGATAGCCATGTCCGGCCCACACGACCTATTTGGCCCACCACAGGACAACGCATCCCAGTGTGGAATGTCCGAGTGTACCGGGGATGTGTGCAACCAGAAGGGACTGTACTGTGTTGCCTGTCTCTGTGCGTCCTGTAAGCGCTCCAAGTGCGTGACTGCCACATTCCTTCGGGAGGCTCACTCATGGTGAAGCTGACCTATGAGGTGTACGACCAAGACCTGATGGACAAGGAGCTTGGAGACATGACAGTGGCGGAGCTAGACCGGGCCTTCCACAAGGTCATGGAGGGCGTGAAGGATGAGTCCACACCCTACTTGGGCCACCAGGACTTCGCAGAGCAGGTCTACACAGACTTGGAGAACCTCATCCAGGAGATGGAGAACCGACTCGCCAAGATGACCAGGAGGTGAACATGGGAGCGAAGGCGACACCATCTGGAACCAGGTGCAAGTGCGGCCACAGGTTCCTCATACGGGAACACCTGGCCGCCACTCGCCAGCAGAGGGACATGACCTGCCCCGACTGTGGGAGAAAGTACCAACCATCCGATGTGATGGCTACCAAGCAGGTGGCCGTCTGGTAGGTCGATAAACCCTTTCCAACATGGGGCAACCACTGGTAGGCGACCACCTATCGCCACCGGAGTTTTACCACTCCTCCCACCAGTGGCCCCCACCCAGGTCTAGCCACACGATTGAGGGGAGTGAAACGGGAGATGGCTACAAGGACTGAGGATGAAACAGCGCCAGTGAAGTCCCCACATGGATTGTAATTTGTAGACCAGGCCCATCGCCACCTCCGTGCCATGGCTAGACCTCCAACATGGGGCCGGTGTTTTAAATTGCTGTGGTCGGTGACTCACCACAGTCGTTTCCTCCGACACCGGCCTCAACCAACATGGGGCCCATTGGGGCAAAACCCAGAGGCCCAGAGGAGAGAGAGATGAGTCCAAGAAGGACAGCGAGTGTAAGCCGCTATGTGAACGCCCCAGTGTCGATTGACCGACAGGAGAGACTCTCCAGTGGGACAGACACCGGGAAGAATGTGTGTAAGGCCATGGTGAAGACCGGCATAGTGTGGCCGGACTTTGGAGTCGGCTCCTTGTCGCTGAACAGGGCCGTCTTCAAGATGCCCAACGAGAAGGAAGTGGAAGGCTATCTCGCACAGCCCCACTGCTCTCAGTTTGTCATGTACCTGGACAACAACCTGACCTGCATGGGAATCGACACTGGCTATGGAGTCATCCCGCCAGTGACCATCAGGGCTTGCCAGAGGGTCGCCAAGGCGCTCGACAAGGAGCTTGGACACACAGAGGCCAAGGAGTTGGCCTACAACCTGTACCAGAGGGCACCGAGCGTGGACGCCACCAGAGGCTCCATGTACCGCGTCATAGAGGCCATGGTCAGGAAGTCCCAGGGCTAGACACCAAACCACTTACCACTTTTTCTGTGGGAAGTACAGTGTGGAGGACAAGACAATGCAAACCAAGGAACAGAGAAGCCAGGTGCGAAAGGGGCCCTGGACCGGCTTGAAGACAGACCTCAAGGCGGCCCAGGATGAGGCGAAGGCGGCCCACAAGGAAGCATCCCACTGGGCTGGCCGGGCGGAACAGAGTGACTGGCACAACATGATGTTGGCCGTGGCGCTCCACAACGCCGAGAACGAGAACAGGCTCCTCCAGGAGGGGCTCAAGGAGGCACTGGCCTTCATAGGGGCACAGACCATCATGGAGGCTTCCCATGGGAGATTCCCAGCAACCAAGCCATGAGGAGATAATGGCCGGGCTGTCCTTTGTGGCGAAGGCCCACATGGACTACTCGGCCATCTTCAAGCATCAGGCCTTTGGGGATGTGCTGAGGAACCCAGAGTTTGTCGGTGTGGATGCCATGGAGGCTACCATACGCGACAAGATGGACACCGTCAGGGAGATACCAGTGTACGCCCACACGCCAGAGGGCACACAGATACTCCTGGAAGACTGGAAGGCCATACAGTCAGGACAGAGTGGGAAGGTCCACGCCATCCCATCCTTCCAGTATGTCCCGGTACAGGACAAGGACATTGCGGTGCCCTTGTGGAGGGAGTGTAAGGCCCGTAACCTGTGGCCTGTGGGAAGCCACCACGGTCAGGGAACGGGCCGAACAAGCGGCCATGTACTCATCGCCAATCCAGAGTACAAGCTGACGCTCCTGGAGGAGTACAAGGAAGACGTGATGCTCGGAGTCCGGTGGTGGAACAGCTTTGACACTGGGACATCGTTTGGGGCCGATGTCTTTGGCATCAGGACAGTGTGCGCCAACTATGGAGCCTATGGGAAGGTGCTTGGCGAGTTCAGGTTCAGGCACACGAACAAGGCCCATGACTCCAACTGGGTACAGGCCCAGTATGAGGCCTTGGTGAAGAACGCACTGACCAAGTCCAGTGTACTCCGTGGGAAGGTAGAACAAGCGGTCAGCATCGTCATCCCGAACAGGGATGTGGAAGACCTGCTGTGGGGAGTCAGATTCCCCATACTCGGCATCTCGGAGCTTGCCGGGAAGGGTCTTCAGGCCTATGCTGTGGACTGGGAGAAGTACCCACACAGCGACAAGGCGACCAGCCTGTGGACCATCTACAATGCGGCCACAGCGTACATCACCTACCGGCCCAATGGAGCCAAGTACCAGAAGGCGACATGGGAGCATAGCACCAACGCTCTCAAGCTCCTGACGCAAGCCCACGACGGGATAATCGCCAGAGGCCGAGAAGCCAGGGAGTCCCACGAGAAGGCCAAGGAGAAGCAGAAGGTCAAGGCACCTGTTCCCATACCCATGGAGAACATTCAGGTGGTGAACCTATGAGTGACCCACCAGGACACAGACCATGCCCCAAGACGGCTAAGGAGTTTGTGGGCGTCCTCATGGCCTTCTTTGGAGATGGGAGCATCCCATACTCCGAGAGGGAAGATGTGTGGCATCTCCTCACGGCTCTGAGGGGGCCAGACAACATCTACCGGCGCAAGCGCAAGGGTGAGCCAGCCGGAACCAGGTTGAACGGTCTGGTGAAGGACAGGAAGCAAGCCATCACGGCCAGACTCCGATACGCCATGGTGGGCTATGGCCTCCCTGGGGACTACAATCCCGACCCATGGCCGGAGGAAGGCATCGGCCTGGAGAAGTCGATAGACTCCCATCACTGGTTCAGCCACAGTGAGAAGGCCTACCGGCTCCTGGACGAGCTTGGGCTCATAAAGCGTCAGGAAGGGGCCAAGAAGCCATGATTGATACCCAACCCACAGGAGTAGCCAAACAGGCTGAGATGCCCGTTCTAGGGCCTGTTCTGGCCCTCCTGGTGGAGAAGTGTGAGGCCTTGAAGACCATGGACATACCCCAAGGGAGCAAGTCCACTGGGCTCTATGAGGTGACCTTCAAGGCCCTGGTGGCAGAGACTGACATGACGCTGGTGTTCGGCCTTGTGCATCAGCACATGGTACTAGCCACACTACAAGGCACGGAGCAACCAGGGAGGTGAGAACATAGCGAATGGAGATATGTACGCCATCATCATGGAGATGGTGGGCTTGTTGAAGGCTTACGAGTCCACTGGCTACATGGAGTATGGCCCGGCGAACAACAGGGTGAAGGTTCCAATCGACTGGAGCCGACCACAGGATGAGCTGACTGCCCTCACGGACAAGGTGAACAGTGTCCGGGCCCATGCGACGGCCAATGAACCTGAGCCCATACCAAGAGGTGGCCGCGCTGGCAAAGGTGAAGGGAATCCACTGTGAATGGCCCTTCTGTCGAGACTTGGCAGACTTGAAAGCTCCTGATGGGAAGTGGTACTGTGACCTCCATAACGCCGAGCGTGTGGAGGCCTTGTATCGACAGGCGGTGGGGAAACGACACAAGGAGAAGGGTACACAGCGCAGATGAGCGATGACGAGTTGCGTGGAAGGGCCTCAGAGGGCATCAACATACTGAACAGGCTGAACATGGAGATGGAGTTTTGCGAACAAGACCGTCACCATGTCGCCAAGGGGATTCTCAAGGACATCTCCACACAACTCGAACAGCGCGTCAAACTCTATGAAACCGTTTTGGACCATCGTACAAAGGACAAGGGAGGTGAGAACCACGAAAGCATACATCACACAGATTCGCCTGGGCCAGAACAAGACCAAGAAGTCAGAGGGGACCAACCAGAAGGCTGAACGGGAGCTTACAGTGTCTTTCCCATTCGGGGAGCTAGACACCACGGACACGGCATCGCTCAACAAGGTCATCAAGGACATGAGCAACCTGGTGGACGCTTCAATCGATGAGGCGCTGAAGGGCATGGAGAACACGCCATCGGCTCCAGAGTCCTTCCCACAGGACAGCAAGAAGGGGGCAACAAAGCCGCCACCAAAGCTCTCAGATGAGGCCAAGGCGATGGGCTGGAAGGAGACAGTCATGTGCGGGAAGTGTGGAGCCACCGTCCAAGTCCAAATAGGGCGTGAGTCCGGGAAGCCATGGGCGAAGCACTGCGGCCACTGGCTGAACAGCGATGGAAGCCTTGGGGATGTCCTACCTGCTTCAATGCGGTAGGCTCCCCATCAAACCTTTTTCCATGGGTCCACTGGGTTCAAGTCCCAATAACTAGGAGGGACATGGAACGCATCACCTCTGGGGTGTTTCATTCCCAGTGGGCCCACCATACAGAGGCTTGTGGAGCGTGGGGACAACTGAAAGGAAAACAGGTCATGTTCTACATGAAGGATGACGACAACAGGCTCTTGGAGATGTTGGAAGCCAGTGGCGAGATAACCAACAGGAGCGCGTGGTTGAGCGCCATCGTACAAGGGGCCGCCCAGAAGGCCAATGTACGCCAAGCCGTGAAACAGGCCATTGAACGCAAGAGGGCCGAGCTTGTGGAGCTTGAGGCGCTGGACGCTCAAGCCGACAAGATTGAGTTGGACAAGGACTTACTGTGGGAGAAGCTGACGACTGGGTTCTGGGCCCGGTACAGTTGGCACAAGGCCCCCACACATCAGCAGAATCGCTATTGGCTCGACACTCGCAAGAAGGTCATCGCCATGTGTCGGCCAGGCCTTAGTGTGGACCAAGTAATCGAACAGTTGGAGTCAGAAGGGAAAGACCATGGGAAAACTAGAGTTTTGGCACAGGATACACGGAGACAAGCTCCATGACCTGGTGATATTCTTGGTGGAACGGTATGTGGTGAGCCATGGGGGGCACCTTATGGACATCACTGCGTTCAAGAAGCGTCACCTGTGGCCGTGTGAGCCGGATGTGGTCTTCTGGTGGGAGAAAAAGGGCATACGCTATGTGTATGTCGTGGAGATTGAGAGCCACGCCACCAAGGCCAGTGTGAACAGGAAGTCGGAACAATACCTCATGTCGCTCAAGGGAGTGACGGACATGATACTCATTGACTTGAAGCTCCTGGCTTCTGAACCATTCACGGCTGTGGATGAGGAGAAGCTGGTGGACTATGACTGGCATGACCTGGAATCGTTCATAGAGGAGAGGATGCCACTATGAAGCGCAAGATAGTGTGTGGCTGTCCCATCAACCCCATGCAGTCCATCATGTTCATGGACAAGGACGGCTACACAGAGATACCTGACGAGATAAAGGCCATGTTCGAGACAGGCCGGTGCAAGGACTGTGGGCAGATGTTGAAGGTGGTGGACAAGTGAACCCAGTGGACGAACAACTGGTCTACAAGAGGGCCTTGGACTGGTGGGGGAAGACTGCCCAACTGGACCAGTGTGTGGAGGAGTGCGCCGAGCTTATCCAGGCCATCAACAAGTACAAGAGGGGCCATTCCCCAGAGGGTCTGGTGGATGAGATAGCGGATGTCCATGTGATGATAAACCAACTCGCCATCATCGTGGGAAGGGAGAAGGTGGTGGAGCGTGTGGACTTCAAACTGAAGCGCCTGGCGACCAAGCTGGACATCTACAAGGAGTGGGAACAACAGACGGCTCCGGCTCCAGAGATAAAGCCCCTCCCAGGCACCCAGGTCATATACGACCTGGCGAATCCCAAGAAGGTGAGCAAGTGACAAGGGGAGTGCGAACCTATGGCAACGTGGCCTTCCTTCATCTCTACAAGATAAATGGCCGACCAGTGGTGGTCATTCCCTTCTCCCAGATGCTTGGAGCCCAACTCGATGTGGAGAATGAGATGGTGACAGTGAAGTATCAGATAAGCAAGTTTCGCTATGAGGAGAAGGTGAAGCGATGAATGGCCCCACAGACAAGAAGATAATCTCCACACAGGCCCAAGTCATCCGCCATGTCCGTGGGACGCTCCAGACCATCAAGAAGGAAGCAGAACAGAGCCTTGACTGGGCCAAGAAGAATGGCTACAAGGAGAACCGTACACTGGTCGCCATTGTGAAGATGACTGAGGATGAGGACAAGTACCTTCTCCGCATGGACATCAAGTTGAACGCCATAGGGGAGCTTCAGCCAGGTCAGAAACGCATTGGGGAGATGGTGGAATGAACAACAACAGGAACAAGACCACCAGAGCCACAGCAGTCTGGCGCTTCATCCGGGACCATGAAGCCGGTCTGAATGTCCGGGATGCTCCCTATGAGCTTACACAGACGGCCATGGGAGAAGCCCTGGGGATGACGCGCTCCAATGTCGCCATGGCAATCAGAATCCTCAGAGGTAGAGGCCTTGTGGTGGAGGATGTGCGCTATGTCTTGCATCCCGACAAGTCCCAGAGGCTCCGCAAGGTCTACCACACTGTCCAAGGTTCCAATGGCCTGGCGATGTCCGGTGGGGCCGTGCTGGTCCCAGTCGCCAAGATGGAGGAAATCACCAGAGCCCTCCAGGCAGTGGACCGTCTACTGAAGGAGTGTCGGACATACGGGAGGGCGCAACAACCCCAGGAAGACACGCCGAAACGGCCAGAACAGGGGGCAGACTAGATGGAGATAGGTGTCCCGGCAGGTCGAATTGGGGACAGTTCACTCTGGACCGGGAAGGACAAGAGATTTGGTCGCGTGGATGGACACACATACTTCACATGGCGAAAGCCATCCCACTGGGTCAGGCGGTACAGTGGGTGGGGAATCCAAGCCGATGTCTTTGAGGCTCTGTCCCATCAAGGCGTGACTGAGGTGTGCATCGACCTGGGCGACCATGTCCTTCTGAGTAAGATGACCGACTGGGAGCGCCATGGAGTGTACGACACTCTCAATGTGAACGATGGAAGGCAAATCTTCCTGGAAGATGTCTACATGGAGGTGGCGCGGCCATGACGGCCAGAAAGCCAAGGAGAAGACAGCGGTGGCGATGTGGCGCTTGTGATATGAACTGTGCCCTGAAGATGTCTTCTGTGGGGAGGCATCCACCAACCTCTTGCGTCTACATGGAGACAGTGGATGAGGGTGTGGCGAATTGGTGGCTGTCGGCAGAGGGTGGAGGATACAGTCACCCAGGCAAGAACAGGAACAGGAGGGACAAACGCCATGCCCCGGTGTAGCATCTGTGGGAGATTCTACCGGGCCGTGGACCCAAGGAGAAGCCTTGGTGGGAACACAAGCAGACGCCACCACGGCCACGCCGGGGCTCGACATGGAGGTCGAATGGAGGAACCTGACGATGACGAACAAGACGGATAGGAACAGGACAGTCACTTGCGACTATGAGAAGTGTCCGTACAATCGGGAGGCCCGGTGTACTGACGAGACACTGTTCATCCACCAGGGACAGTGTACGGCCTATGCCAAGCGCTCGGCAAGGATGATGGTCGCAAGGAAGTTGGTGGAAGACGTGAGACAGGGCCTCCAGAGGGAGTTGTGAACATGGGAGTGTACGAACAGGACAAGAAGATGCGAGACATGGGGATATCGTGTGACACGTGTGTAGATGGCGAGTTGTCGGCCCAGTATTACACGCCTGGAGAGTTTGACTGGAAGGATGGGGAGAAGCCTCCAGAGGCCGCACCACCAGCCTGTGACAAGTGCGACTGGCCGTACAGACAGTGGCGGCCTCTGGACCATCTCATCAGGAAGTGCCCTAAGTGTGGGGAACCCTTCTGTCTGAAGTGCGATGTCCCCAAGGAAGTCATCGATGCCATACTGATGCCTCCAGTCATGTGCCCCATCTGCCTCAAGAAGCAAACATAGGCGTACAGGCAAAGGACACAGTTAAATAGTCAATACCTGCTTCCCGGAAACCATGGCAACAAGCCGTGGGACATGGAAGGCGCAAGAGCGTCGTGTGGCGAAGGCTATGGGAGGACAGAGGATTCCCATGTCGGGAGCCGCCCAAGAGGAAGGCCGACTGGGCGATGTTCTACACAAGGAGTTTGAAATCGAGTGCAAGCTCCGCCAGAAGCTCTCCATCTACCCATGGTTCAAGAAAAATGAGGAACACGCCAAGGCCACCAAGAAGACACCAATCCTGGTTGTGCGCGAGAAGGGCGCAAGGAATGGCGACCTGGTGGTCATCAAGCTCCAGGACTTCATGCGAGTCTATGGCTATGCCAAGGCCCACGGCCTGAACCTGGATACAATGAGGCTGGAAGACTATGACTGATATACGACTGGGGATTGTCTCTGATGTCCACAGTGGCTCCTTGTACGCGCCAATGCCCAAGAGGATGCTGATTGTGGACGACCAGACGGGAGATGAACGCATCGTCACGCCATCAAGGCTCCAGACCAAGCTCAATGCCTTGTGGGACGCCATGTGCAAGAACATGGGCCAGCTAGATGTCTGCCTGGTCAATGGGGATTCCTGCGATGGCGTACAGAGGGGCAACCAGGGAGCCGAGACATGGACGACCAACATGGATGTCCAGGTAGATGCCGCAGAGGCCCTACTCAAGAAGATACACACGCGCCACTGGCGGTTCACCAGGGGCTCTGGTTACCATGTCGGGGAGAATATGCCCCTAGACAAGGTGGTCGCCAAGAGGATGGGCGGGACATTCGGAAACGACCTCATCCTTGACTTCAAGAAGCAGGGTGTACGGCTCCATGCGGCGCACTTCATCCAGTCCAGTAAGGTCTGGCAGTATGCCACCACGGCTCTGGCGCGTGATATGCTCCTGTTGAGACTGAACAAGAGCAAGCAGAAGTATGGGGACATCCAGTGGTGTGTACGCTCCCACACGCACTCATTCGTGGGGGCCATGTACTCGCATACCACAGGTTTCATCACACCAGCCTGGCAGACAAGGACACCATACGCCGCCAAGAACGGCTTTATCACGCCACCAGACATCGGCTGGCTAGTCCTCACGATTCAAGGAGATGGCCGCGTGACCCTGGACAAAGACCACATCTACAATGTGGGCAAGCCCTCCAAGGTAGTCGTGGAAGGATGACCATGTGCTGTCCCTGTTGCCAAGGGGACTTCATTCCACTGGAGCCTCAAGCCAACTCAGCAGGATTCGTGTGGTATGAGTGTCCCAAGTGCGGCCACAGGGAGGTATTCGACAGGGTGACTACAAATAGGGGATGAGAGAATTGCGTGGGGCGCAGAGGGACTGCAAAGGGGAGTTTGACGACCATGACGAATACTGCCGTCACATCTGCCCAAGGGCTCTCCCATGTATCCGGCTCAAGACCAGGATTCTGCTCTCATGTCTCCCCCATGACTATGACGGACTGATGGACAAGAGGAAAAAGGTAGGTGAACCAAGTGTTGAGGAAGGTCAAGCAACCGGAACAGATGCCGTGGGTGAAGGGACTCCCCACCAAGATTGAGAACAACCACAAGCTCCAGACCACGCACAAGATAGTGCAGGACTGGCCCGGCCCGAAGGCTCCATGTCCTCTCTGTGGGCGAATGGTGTCCACGACCAGGGAACACCACACACGCCACTATGGGAGCGACAACAACCAACCGGCTGACGAGTGGGACTCGGCGATAACCTTCCACTGTTCCACTGTCGAGCCAAATGACCAAGGCCTGACAGTCTACCATGACGGCAACAAGAAGCTCCTCACGGATGAGGAAGTCGCCAAGACCTACCAGAGGCACTACACATGATTGACACCAAGAAGATGCAGGAACAAGGCCGCCATGTAGGGGAGGTCCACTGGGACAACTTCCTTGGAGAGGAGAAGCGCCATGAGTACACCAACGGCTTCCAGCACGGCTACAAGCACGGCTATGAGGACGGCCACAAGGCCGCTGTGGCGGAGCGCCAACAGAGAACACTGTCTGAGGTACTCATCGACCATGAGAAGGACAAGAAGGTGAAACTGTGAGAATTGCCTACTACTTTGAACCAGGCAGTGGGGACAGACCAGGCATCAAGGCCCCAGGCCGTATCTTCAGAATCGTCAAGGAGCTAGATGTCCTGGAGCTAGAGCGCAAGACAGAACCTCTGTGGGAGCTAATCCGGGAGAACCAGGCCAGGTTCGGCATCAAGCCACTGGCAATCATCTCAGCCGACACACAGGCCATGTTCGACTATCTCCTCAAGAAGTATGAGGAAGGCCTACTGGCTCGACTGACAGCAAGGAACATGGGCACCAAGAGCGCCCAACAGTGGGCCATAGAGGACATCTCAGACAGAAGGACAGGTTGGGGCCTTGGCTGGTGAAGTCCCACAGGCCGTCCAGGTGGTGGACATACGCGCCATCATGGAGATGCTCCGGCAACAGGCGAACAAGACTACACTGGAAGTCGAATATGAGAATGGGGAGCCAAGGATAACCCTCATCTTCACTGACAAGCCCATAGAGGAAACCACCAGGCTCATCTTCACAGTGGAGTCCATGGCAACAAGGCTGGTCACACAGGCCTATGAACACATGGGCATTTGGAAGAAGCCCACAGGACAGGAGGCGCAGAATTGCCAACACGATATGAACGTGGCTTGACCCTACAATTTGCCGAAAACTGCGCCAAACTGAAGAATGTGAGGGTAGGCCAAGCGCTCCCCATGTTCTTGGGCGAAGTGTTGGCCCTGGTGGTAGCCTTCTACATGAAGACCTACCTCACATGGAGACTCCACAGGCTCCTGAAGAAGCTCGACAAGGAAGGCATCACAGTCGCCATAGTCCTTCCAGGGCAAGAGGCCCCACTGGATATAGGGGAGTGGGCTCGTGGCAAATGAACAAGCGATAGAGGCAAGAAGGGAGAAGGTCAAGCGCAGATTGCTCCGTGGGATGTCCACCACAGAGATTGCCAAGGCGCTCGATGTCTCTGTCCGTACAGTACAGATTGACATTCAAGAGGTCAGGAAGGCTGGTGGGCTCCAACTCTCCAAGCTGGACGCCAAGGAGTTTATCGCCTTGGCCGCCATGAAGCAGGATGAGCTGGAACGGGAGTCATGGTTCATCTACCACGGTGAGGAAGCTACTGCCAGCGACAAGCTCCGAGCCCTGAAGACCATTCAGGACATAGCCAAGGACAGGCTAGAGATGTACCAAGCAGTGGGCCTGGTTCCTTCTCTGGATAAGGGCTCAGTCAATGTCAGCGTGGCCGTAAATGGCGAGAGATGTCCCGACTGTCCGTACAAGGAGAGATTCACATGGACAGAGTTGAGGGCCGTCATGGCTAGGGAGGGAGACAATGGTGAAGTTGCGACACAGAATCAAGTGGAGCCTTCCAACTGAGACATGGGCGAAGGTCGAAACAGCCGCCAATGGCGCACTGTTCGTCCTGTGTATGATGATAGCCACTGGCATCGTGGCCGTGTGGATAGACCTGTGGGATGACCTACATGGAAGGGCCCAAGAGTTTGCTTGGACGGCTCTGGGTGCCCTGTTCCTGGTGGTCGCCATCGTCACATGGATTCTAGTCATAGCGTACATCAATGTCATCCTCATCCCCAAGAAGCCAGAGGCCCCAAGAAGGCCCGGCTTCGGCAGTGGAGGCAGAGTATGAAGGATGATGATTGGGTGTGGCTGAGATGGTTGGTCGCGCTCCTGCTGGCCGTCTGGTTCGCATGGGGAGCCGCATGGGTACTGCACTATGCCTAAATGCGAAGTGTGCGACCACTGGAAACGCCTTACCACAGAGGGCTCCATGGGCTGGTGTGAGATACACAAGTGCCAGAGGAGAATCAATGACTCGTGTTCCCAAGCAGAGATTACCCAGGCAGACTATTGGGGAGAACAGGAAGTGAAGCAACATGGAAATCGTGCGTAAGAAGATTGAGGACTTGAACCCAGCGGAGTACAATCCCAGGAAGGACTTGAAGCCTGGGGACAAGGAGTATGAGAAGCTCAAGCGCTCCATCCAGGAGTTTGACCATGTACTCCCTGTGGTCTGGAACAAGAAGACCGGCAACCTAGTTGGGGGACACCAGACACTGAAGGTTCTGAAAGACCTTGGAAGGAAGGAAGTGGATGTCTCCGTGGTCAATCTCTCCAAGACCAAGGAGAAGGTTCTCAATGTGGCTCTGAACGAAATCACTGGTGACTGGGACTACCCCAAGCTGGGCGCCCTGATGAGGGAGTTGGGCCTGGAGGAAGACAGGATTCTGACTGGCTTCGATGCTGACGAGATTGCCATGTTGGTCCGGGATGACCCACTGGTGATGCCAGAGCCCGAAGGCCAGGTGGGAATGTACGAGAAGCCTGGGGAGACACCAGACGGGCCCAACCTGGGGAGGAGCTTTGTAGTCTACATGACCTTCAAGACCAGGGAGGCCGCCGATGCCTGGCTCCAGAGTGCCGGATTCAACATGACCATCAAGGCCAATGCGCGTACACTGGTCGTCAAGGAGGAAGACCTACCATGCCCTGTCCCATCCACATCGTCATAGGCCAGTCAGGAGCCGGGAAGACCACATTCGTTCAGAGGACATTCGTGACTCCCCAGAAGGCGTGGAGTGTCAGCACGATGTATCCAGTGGCCGTTTCCATGGTGGACGGCGTGGCCTTCCTTGGGAAGTACACTGGAGCGATAAGAACCAAGGGAACAGACACGCTTCCATACAACGCCATCCAGAAGATACTCGACACTGTGGACGCCTTGGAAGCCTCATCCGTCCGGGCCATCGTGGTGGAAGGCGACAGGATAAACAATGCGCGCTTTTTCGACCATGTCTTCCGCAAGGGCTATGACGCCCACCTGTACCTGGTGGAAGCGCCACTGGAGACTTCCATGGCTCGACTGGCTAGAGCCGGTTCCAAGATTACGCTGACCTTTGTGAAAGCCACCAGGACAAAGAGTGCCACCATGTTCGCCTTGTACGGCAAATTCATGCACGGCAGGAAGGTGAAGGGTGGATGACTAGGACGGACACTGTCCTGTACCTAGCTGGCCCGTACAGCAAAGACCCAGAGGCCTGTACGCGAGAAGCCATCAAGGTGCAGTCCCACCTATTCAAGGCCGGATGGAGCGTCATCTGCCCACACGCCAACAGTCACTTCGCGGATAGGTTCCACAGGCTTCCACCAGTGTTCTACTATGACATGGACCTGGAGATACTCAGGCGCTGTGACGGCATCGTCATGTTGCCTGGATGGGAGGAGTCTGTGGGAGCGCGTGGGGAGTGGAAGGAAGCCAAGAGACTAGGCAAGGCAATCTTCCACTGGCCCCTAGACAAGGAGAGACTGACCAAGCAGGAATTGTAGCCATGTACGACATCAGGATTCAGCGCCGCAAAGGCTTCAAGGAGTACCATGCTTTGTGTTCACGCCTTGGCGAGTCTGGTGGGAACAACAACATCCTTCGCTACATAGCCAGGAAGGAAGACCTGGACCTGGAGGAGCGCTGTTATCTCACATGGCTGTACTCGGCATCCTACTCCTGGTGTACTGCCTGGTACATCTTCCAGTCAATCTCCAGGGAGGCCTCTAAGAAGGAAGTGGAAGCCTTCTGGAACCGTCACAGGGATGCCATGTTGTTCCAAACAGACAGGAAGTGGGTAAAGCTCCGCAACGAGTTTGTCCCCATGTTCCTGGACTACCAAGAGCGTACAGGGAACAGCCAGTGGGACTACTACAACAACTTCTGCTATGGGGAGCCAGAGGACAACTTCAAGCGGCTCTTGGCGGAAGTCAAGACCATGTACTTCGTGAAGCGCTATGCCGCCAGCCTCCTGTACGAGCTACTGGCAGACATCACGCCACTGGCGATTGCCCCATACGATGGCTACCTGGACCTCAGAGAGGCCCGGACAGTAAGGCAAGGGCTTCAGTACATCTTGGGAGAAGACCTGGGGGCCGACTTGAAAGTGGCTCCTAGACAAGACTATCCCAGACTGCAAGTGGACCTCACGGCTATCATGCGGGAGTGCGTCAGGGACAACCTGGACTTCAAGGACTCCTGGTGGGATGTGGAGACTTGCCTCTGTCGGTTCAGGAACATGATGAAAGGGGAGCGCTATTGGGGATTCTACACGGACAGGGGCCAAGAGGAAATCCACTGGTACGAACAGAACCACCCAGAGCATGACTGGTCTGTGGGATGGGAAGCCAGGGCCCATGTCATCCATCCGAGCCTACTTGGGGAGTTCAATGGCTGGACTGGTATCCGCAAGTGGCGCTACAACTACCTTCCACAACATGGGTACTTCCAACCGGATGCCATACCGAGAACCGTGGGGAGGTACTGGGATGGTTGAGGATATGCCTTTGGAGGAACAAGCCGGTCAAAGCATACTCAAGCACACATACCGTTCCCCACGATGGACACAGGAGTTGATGGACTGTTCGATGCCCATGACGCTCGACACCTACTCCCTGTGTAGCTACAACTGCCAGTATTGCTTCGCCTTTTTCCAGAAGGTACACAACATCACTGGGATGAAGGAACACCACCAGAAGCTAGAGTGTGTACGAGTGGAGTCCATCAAGGCCTTGTTCGATGAGGCCCTCAAGACCGACAATCCCACTGGGTTCTTCAAGGGACTCTCCAACAGACAGTTCATCCCGTACATCAGAGCAAGGAAGGTCATGCAGTGGGGAGCCCTGACTGACCCATTCGACTTCTATGAGAAGCGCCATGGCATCACACTGGAGCTTCTCCGATACTTTGACTCCATCGACTACCCACTGTCCTTCTCAACCAAGTCTGACTGGTTCGCCCATGACGATAGGTACAGGGCCTTGTTCGCCAAGCACAAGCACAACTGGCACTTCAAGGTCAGCATCATCACCATGAACGAACAGAAGGCCAAGGAGATAGAGCGTGGAGCCCCTACACCTAGAGCCAGAATCAGCACCATCCGGGAGCTTGCTTCACTGGGAATCCATGTCACACTGAGGCTCCGGCCCTACATGATTGGCGCGTCAGAGGACTGGAAGACCACCATCAAGGCGGCCCATGACGCGGGAGCCGATAGTGTCTCCACGGAATACTTCTGCTTGGAAGGCCGAGCCGATGAGCCAGTCAAGGCCCGGTATGCCCTCATGTCGAAGACACTGGGTTATGACCTGCTCGACTTCTACAAGAGGAACAGCCCACAGCCAGGCTACAAGAGGCTGACAAGGGAGATAAAGCGTCCGGTGTTCGATGCCATGGCTAAGTACACGCACTCCTTGGGGATGCGCTTCCATGTCTCGGATGCCTTCTGCCGGGAGATGAACGATGCCTGTAACTGCTGTGGAGTGCCTCCCGAATGGAACAGCCAGACCAGTCACTTTGGAGGGGCCATACTCCTAGCCAAGGCGAAGGGCCAGGTGTCGTTCAAGGACATCCAGAAGGACTTGGAGACTTACTTCCCATTCATCTACCATGTAGGCGTGGGGTACAATGACGGCACCAACCAGACAGCCGCCCAGTACCAGTATGCCTCCATGACGGACTTCATCCACCACCAGTGGAACCAGTACAAGGGATGGCGTGGGCCGTGCAAGCCATACGGCCATGTGCTAATCCCCATAGGGAGGGACAAGGATGGCGATGTCATCTACCAGTACCACGACCACTAGGCTCCCACAGGACATGGGGCAAATCTACCAATACCTGTTCACCCACAGTGGGCGACACAAGATGTACCCTTACCAGACCAGGCTCCGCCTTGGGAGGTCCAGGTTCAAGATTGTGAACAAGTCCAGGCAGATAGGCATATCGAGCTTCTTGGGATGTCATGGGCTCGTCAGGAGCGCCTTGGAAGGCAAGAATGTCCTCATTGTCAGTCCGTCGGAGAGACAATCCAAGCACGTCATGGACTATGTGGTGGAGTTTTGGAGGGCTCTCAAGGAAGGCCCATTCCCACCAGTCACCATCCGGGAGGAGACAAAGCACTCCCTCATGTTCGACAAGGGAATGGTCTTGTCCCTACCCAACAGTGCCTCCACCATCAGAGGGTTCGCGGCTGACGACATCTACCTGGACGAGTTTGCCCACTTCCTGAATGGGACGGACAAGGAAGTCTTTGAGGCAATCACGCCCAGTGTAAGCCGTGGTGGGAACCTGTGGCTAGTCTCCACGCCATTCGGAGACAACAATATGTTCAGCGACATCTGGCGCTCCACAGAGACTGACCAAGCCTTCGAGAAGACGCTCATACCGTACACCGCTTGTCCTGACCTGGATATCGAGTCCATCCGCCAGTCAGGGGCATACGATGACGCTTCATTCGAGCAGGAGTACAACAACCAATTCGTGGGGGAAATGACCAGTGAGTTTCCCATGTCCCTCATCACTGCAATCGTGGACCCAGAGCTAGAGTACACCAACATGGAGGCTCTACAAGGGAAGCTCTGTGTAGGTGGTTACGATGTGGCGCGTGACCAAGACCTGTCAGCCGTCCATGTCTATGAGGTATTGCAGGATGCTACACAAGATGCCAAGGAAAAGTATGTACTACGATGCAAGTGGGTGTGGAGAGGAGTGTCCTACCAGGAGCAGTACATGAAGCTGACCGCCATACTCGGACAAGGACGCTTCCAGTGGTTCAACATGGACGCCACAGCGAACAAAGACCTACACGAGAGGCTCCAGGCCCAGTATGGAATCTGCCATGGCGTACACTTCACCAATGACCTCAAGGCGAAGATGGTGGGGAAGTTGAAGCGGCTCTATGAGGAGCGCCGACTGGCGATACCAGACGATGCCCTTCTCATCCGGGCCATCAACAGCATCCAGAGGAAGCACAGTGACACAAACTACCTGAAGTATGACAGTGCTAGGACAGAGGAGACAGGTCACGCTGACGAGTTTTGGGCCCAGGCCCTAGCCTTGTACCCTGGCGATGAGTGGAAGATGCGTGGTGGAGCGCTTGTCTTCGGGGCCCTTGGTCAGTCCAAGCCCGTCCCCAGTCAGAAACTCATACACAAATTCCTGATGGAAACAGGAGGTGGGTGAATACATGGCGATATTGATGCGGTGCGCGTGTGGGAAGGTCTACAAGAACAAGGCGGCCTATGAGAAGCCTCTCAAGGCCGAATATGGTGGACTAGCAGGACGGCCACTGGGGACTCCAGAGGGAGAACACCAGTACAAGGAGTGCCAAGGATGCAAGTGGGATTGCGCCCCATTCCTGAAGGACACCTACACAGAGGCCGACACTGGCGAGTGCCGGTGGAAGGAACAGACTGCTCCGCCCAAGAAGGTCGAAGTGGCGTACAACCACGATGGGGGAGTAATGTGAAGTGTACCTTCTGTGGTGCCATCCTGACTGTCGATGGCACCAAGATGGGCGCTGTGGGGAATCGCACAGAGGTGGAAGCCATCGCCTGGGCGATGGACAAGGATGTCACCTGCTGGCGCTGTGGGCACACCGTCAAGAAGCCTACCCAGAAGCCCAGTGACCGTACAAAACTCAAGCGTGGTGGAATCGATGGGGGAATGTTCGGCGGCAAGCGCCTGAACGCCATCGAATACTATGCCAGGCAAGGACAACTCCGGGAAGTGTACCGCAAGATTCGTGGAAGGAAGGTGGATGAGGGACTATGACTGACGGACAACAGGATTTGATTGGAACGCAACAGTGGCCGGACTTGACGCAACCGACATACACCTATACATTGCCGCCATGGACGGGAGTGCTCGACCATCGCCACTGTAAGAAGTGTGGGAAGGTCATACCAGCAGACAAGGACTTCTGCGACTGGTGTGCGACACATGGGGACTTCCTATGAAGGAAGTCGTGTGTATCCTTGATGGGAAGGTGTGCGACCTAGACACCAAGGCCAAGGGATGCAGACGCATCAAGCCAGGAGCCTGGACTGGGCGGTGTGGTCTGCGCCTGGAACAGAAGGCCCCCAAGAAGGGCCAGTGGGTTCGAGCGAAGGACAAACCCAAAGAGACTACAAACAGGTAATGGAGAGGAACAGAATGGACTCAGCAACAATAGCCGCACTGGGAGCAATCCTGGTGCCGATTGTGGGACTCATCCTGCAATATCTGAAGGGGAAGGACACAAACGCCCATGGTGATGCGTTCATCGCCATGTTGAAGGGCCAAGAGGATACCATGTCGAAGGTCGCTGGTGTCCTGCCATCGCTCCAGCCATTCGTTGATGGCTACAAGGCCACTGTCGCAGAAGCCGAGAAGATATGGGACTCTGGTGGCTTTACAGCAGAGGACATCGGAGCCATCCAGCGTGAGGCGGCCTTCTGGAAGTCCCAGATAGACACAGCAGTCGCCCAGTTCAGGGCGCTCAAGGACTCGAAGGTTCAGACACCAACGGCTCCAGTGTAGACTGGTCAGTCCACTGACAACTCCTTCATAAACCCCTTGTCAATCCTTTTGGAAAGTGTACTATGACTCTGATGGCAGACCACTGTTTGGCCCTCTTGTCGTGGGCGGCCAAGCCGGAGAACAGGGGCAAGCAGGACAGCAGAGCGATAGCCCAGGCCTGTGGGATTCCCAGGCATACTCTCAGCGCCATATTGACTTATCATCGCCACCACGGAGACAGGGCTTGTTACTTGTGCCAGACAGCCCGGAACCATCGCTTCATCTTCAAGGTCTTCCCACCGGGACATGGGAGCGTCATCGACGCTGTCCACATGGGATACATCATAGAGGGCCATGACGAAATCGAGTCCATGGAAGGAAACGACTACAAATAGGTAGTGAGACAGGGACACCAAGGGCTCATCTCACCTACCACACTGCCCTTCCACACAACCTGTGCGCGGTTGCTCCCACAAGGGGCCAAGGCCTCCGCGATACCAAAAGGCCAACATTCACTATACAACCTTGAAAAGGTCTGTGGGGATGCCCCAGGCGGTCACGCCAGGGGAAGTGTACGCCATTCCCACAGACCACCTCCATGTGCTGGACTTACTGGGCGTGTGAGAGCCATGGCGAACAACACTTTGAGTGAGATAGGCCGGATGCTTTTGAAGGAGTTGCCCTCAGCAGAGGACACACCGAACCAGAAGTCAATCGCCCAAGAGCTTCTGCGTTACGCGAACATCGCTCCCACAGACAAGCCACAGTTCCAACGCAAGATTCCTGCGTGGATTCTACTTGGCATGGCGGAGAAGTCTCAGCCAGTCAGGACTTGCATCGACGCTGTGGTAAGGGAGTGTACGCGCTCCACTCAGTACTATGACCGCTGTTGGGACTTCTATCCCAAGGATGCCAAGGCGACCATCAAGGAAGATGAGGCCAAGGTGCCCAAGGCCCCCCCGGAAGTCCCACAGCCTCCCCAGACTCCTCCAGAGGCTCCTCCCATAGGCAAGGCCTTCCCACCGCCCACGGATTCCACCACGACTCCTCCAGCAGAGACTGGGAAGCCGGTAGACCAGACGGATGGAACGACCATCTCCAGGGCGGAGTACAAGGACTTCCAAGAGCTTCTGTTCAATCCAGACAGGCGGAACAGGCGAAGCACCAATCAGATTATCTGTGCCTCCCTGTACGACCTGCTTGTCTTTGACGATGCCTTCATCTCCATAGCCTTCGAGAACAAGGACGTGCTTGCTGGGAAGCCAGTGGCCCTCTACAATGAGGAGTCTGACGGCATGGAGATTCGTGTGGACCTTCGCGGAAACATCGGCGATGACACATGGTTCTGTGACCAGTGTAAGCCGGAGAAGGAATGGAAGGGCATGGATGTCCTCCCGGATGCCAAGGGAGTGCGCCTGTGTCCTGACCACAAGCTCCCCATGCGCGAGACAGCGTATGTCCAGACATTCGCCGGGAAGGTCAGAGCCAGGTGGTCCAAAGAGGAAATCATCCACATCCACATCTTCAGGGCTGGTGGGCGGGGCTATGGCAGTCCTCCACTGATGTCCCTGTTCTTTGCTGTGTCGAACCTCATGGCGATGGACCAGTACTTCTCGGACGCATACGCGCTCCAGAGGACTCCAAGGGGATTCGTGGTCTTCAATGGTGTGGACCAATCCAGTGTCTCCCAGAGCGCCATTGTGGCAGAGGAGACAATGCAATCCAACCCCATGTCCATCCCATGGTTCGCACTCCCAGAGGGCAAGTCAGTGGAGTTTGTCTCCCTGATGACGGCTCCCAAGGATATGCAGTCTGTGGACTTCTACAATCTCTACACAGAGATGGTCTACAAGACCTTCCATGTCACGCCAATCGTGGCCGGGACTGTCGCCAGTGGGAAGTCGGGGAACAACCCCAACATCCAACTCGATGTGCAAAATGACTTCATCCGGGCCTACCAGAGGGCCTTGGCGGAAGCCATCAACAACTCGATTCTCCCAGAGCGCTTCAACATGAAGTCATGGTACTGGGGCTTCACCCCAGTGGAGGAAGGGGAGGAGCAAGCAGAAGCCAACACACAACTCGTGTGGGCGCAAGTGGCGAAGGCATGGGAAGATGCTCGGTTCGATGTGGTCCTTGATGAGGATGGCAAGCCCTTCCCAAGTGACAACATCCCCAAGCCCCCACAGCCGATACCGGCGGCCTTCTTGCCGAACATGGGGCCGCCAGGACCAGGCTCTCAAGGTCCAGAAACTGGTGCCCCTAAAGCCCCACCTACCAGCCAGCCGAGTAACCAGACACCTCAGAACACCCAGACAAATCCGCCAACGCCGACAACGCAGTCCAACAAGGGGAAGACTCGTGAGTGGTATGCTCTGCTGACCAAGGCGGCTCCTAGCCCTCCCAAGAACCCAGACTGGGTCAGCGGGATGCGGGGCCAAGAGCTGGACTTCTATGCTGGTCTGAATGACCGCTACAAGGCGGCAGTAGACCAGGCTGTAAGAGAAATTGGAGCCTTGGACAATCCAACTAAAGGCCAAGTCTCAGCGATTACGGACAAGGCCCTGGACGCCATGAAGGCCGACTTGGTAGCCCAAGCGAAGGCCTCCCTTGGGGATGTGTACGACGCATCCTTTGAGGACGCTGTGGCGGAGGCTGGGCTCTCAACGGACATGGTAGGACAAGACCAAGCGGCCCTTGACTGGATGGAGTCTGGCTCCTGGTCGGGAGTGGAGTCTGTTCTCCCAGAGTTTGCTGACGACCAGAAGGCAGTCTTCTCCACCATCATCAATGAGGCCTACCAGAAGGAAGGCGGCATCTCCACAGCGGAGATGGTGGCTCAGATGAAGACCGTTTCCAATGCGGAGACATGGAAACTCGCCAGGATAGTCCGGTCAGAAATCACCCTCATCTCGAACAATGCCAGGGCCGACACCTGGAAAAAGCTGGACAAGGAAGGCCTGTGGAAGTATGACTGGTCGGACACTGACGATGCTTGCGAAGTGTGCGCGAACATCACCATGGGAAACCCATACACCTATGACGACCTAGCGGCTGAGACTACTGGTGGGGATGGGCAACCATTCCGCCCACATCCGTTCTGTCGGTGTACTGTGGTTCGCCATGTGCTGGACATCAAGGAGTAACCATGCCGGAGATAACAGTCCACAGCAACATCGACAAGGTCATCCGTCACATGAGGGAGCTTCAGGACAAGGGGCCTGAGATGATGCAACGAGTGGTCTGGGACATGACCGACTATGCGGCCCAGTTGGCTGACGACAACTGCCCAGTGGGCACACCGGCCATCGCGGGAGTGGGTAAGGGAGGCTCCAGTGGGACACTCAAGCAGAGTCTCTTTGTCGCCCATGGCGTGATGATGGGGAGTTTTGGCTACACGGCTCTGTATGCGGCCTATGTCGAGTATGGAACGCCAGCCCACATCATCGAGCCTGGAGCCAAAGGATTCCTGGCATGGCCCATCGCCGGTACACAACTCGGCAAGATTCGTGGGACCAAGTCGATGATGTACTCCAAGAAGTCTGTGGCCGTCGAGTGGGTCTACACCACCAAACCAGTCAATCATCCGGGCACCCAGGCAGTGGGATGGGTGAGGAAGGCCGTGGACGATGCGGAGCAACATTTGGAGGAGATTGCCTCCAATGTTTTCGATGAATACGCCAAGCGACTACAAATAGGGAGTGGAAGCAGTGTCTGATGAACCACAGACTCATCGGGACGATAAGGTGTTTGGGCGCATGGTGGAAAGCCCACAGGCCCTCCTGGCTCGGCTAGACGAGCGAACCGAAGCCATGGCTGACGACATATCGGCCTTGAGGAAGGCCATTGACGAGTGCGTCAAACCCAAGCTCGATTCCATGGACAAGCACCTGGGCAGACACGACACAGAGATTGCAGTGCTGAGGAACAACTGGAAGATAATGGTGGGCCTGACAAGTGCCATCGTGGCATTTGCTACATGGTTCATCGACCACATCTCCGGGAACATCCGAACATGACCGACATAGCTGGCTGGAAGATAACCGCAGACAATCCCAAACTCGTGTGGGACAACAAGGGCCTACATGGGGACTTCATCATCAAGGCGGAGATAGACACCAAGTCCTTCGATGACGAGAAGATGATTGTCTCTGGTTTCGCCACTGTGGAGGAAGTGGATAAGCAGGGTGACCTGATAACACTCGATGCGTTCAGGAAGGCCGTGGGCCGTCTGGAAGCCGACAAGGAGACACTGTCTCTGAATTACGGCCACACGAGCGCCAAGATAGGCACCGTCACCAAGATGGTCTTCATGGAGGACTCAACCCCACGGAAACTGTGGATAGAGGCCCAACTGAAGCGCAACAGCAAACTCGCCAAGCAAGCGTGGGAGGATGTCAAGAGCCAGAAGCTCAAGGCCTTCTCCATAGGGGGCATGGCTCTTGTCCCCGGACTCCGCTGGTGTGAAGCCAGTGGGAAGTGCATGAACAAGATTGACGACATCGAATGGTATGAAGTCAGCCTTGTGGAGGAGCCAGCTAACCAAAAGAGCCTCATAATGGCAATCAAGGGAGCGCTCCCAGACTTTCAACGGACAATGTACTCCAAGGAAGACGGGAAGCTCATCAAGGCATCTTGCATGAGTGATTACACCAACTCGGATGGCACCTTCCAAGGTGGGTTCGACGGCTGTGTGAGCGCCATGGAGGACTGCAAAGGACTACCCACAGAGAACGCCAAGAAACTCTGTGCGTACATAGGCCGCCAGGCAGGGAAGATTGCTGGCGACATCGATGTAAAGGCCTTGGAGGCCGAGATGATGAAAGAGGAAGACAATCAGAGAGTCAAGGACTTGGAAGACATCGTCCAGGGACTCGTCATGGTCATGCGTGGGCAACTACTTGGGAAAAACTACCCCAACTTTGATGCTTGCGTTGCTGACAATCAGGACAAGGAAGACCCAGAAGGGTTCTGTGCCTACCTTGGTCGTGGTGGAAAGGGTGAGACACTCACGCCAATGGAGACACTCGACAAGGCGTGTAGCGGGAAGACACGCTTCCCAGCATTTGGTAGGAAGACAAAGAAGGGTGAGACAGTGGAAACGATAACCAAGGAAGACAAACCGGCTCCCACACCGGCTCCGGCCCCAACGCCAGAGCCTAACAAGGAGCTTGAGGAATTGAGAACCAAGCTATCGGCCATGGAGGCCGAAGCCAAACTGCAAAGGATGGAGCGCGAGAAGGCCGAGAAGGCCCTCCAGGAGGCCACCAAGAAGGCGGAGACACCACCGGCCCCTGCACCGGCACCGACACCAACGCCCACACCGGCTCCACAGATACAAGTCGAACAACCGTCCAGTAAGGGAGAACATCCCGGCGCATCCCCACAGTCCCCTGGACCGGAAATGACCGTCATGGAGCTTGCGCACAAGCTCAATGACGAAAAGAAACCACTTTCGTGGGGAATGTAAGACAAGAGGGAGAACAATGGAACTGAATCTAGCGAAGTGGGAACAACTGGCTTACGACAGACAGTTGAAGTCCATGGGAGTCCAGGGGCTCAGAATGGCTGACCTCCTGTTGAAGGCCGATGACCCAGTGGTCCAGGCAACCACAGGTGTCTACCAGACGCTCTATGGAGCGCGTGTGTACGACAACCTGTACCGCCAAAGCACCTTCTGGCAAGTCACACCCAAGGTAGACTTCACGACTGCCAAGTCAGGAGTCAGACTGAAGACAGCAGACCCAGCCAACTTCTCGGCCATCACCGAGTCGGCGGCACTGGGAGACACGGACAAGCCCGATGTCATCCAGTACAACATGACGCTCAAGCGCGTGAACGCGACATGGGACATCACAGAGATGGCCCAGGCCAAGTCCGTCGCTGAGAACGGCAAGGAAGGCGGAGAGGCACCGTGGATGATGCAAGCCATGGCCGACTACTTTGTGAGCGCCCTGGACGGCAAGCTGGATGTCCAGAACGGGACACTGGCTGGCAACTTCCCAGAGTCCTATGACCGAATCATCGGTTCCAAGGGAGAAGTCGATGGCAACTCCGATGCCGCAGATGCGGCCTACTCGGCCAACGACAATGACTACCTTGGGAACGACAGGGATGCGGCCACCACGACTGATGCCCAAGTCGGCCTTGCGGCCGCCAACAGAGCTTTGACCATCAGACTGGTGGAGAACCAGATTCTGGCGGCAGAGAAGAATGGCGCGAACAGGAGCAGAATGGTCATCGTCACTGGCTATGACACATTCGCCAACTTCTCGGCGCTCATGTCGTCACAACAGAGGTTTGACGACTACAAGGAGATGACAGTGGGCGTGAATGGAGTCACCATCTCAGGCAGACCCACTGGCTTCAGGGCGGCCCAATACCAGGGAGTCAGCATACTGCTCGACAAGCAGTGCGTGGCCGATGCGTCGGCATCCAGCAGGATGTACGGCATCGACATGGACGGTGTCGAGTTCAGACTGATGAACCCAGTCAGGCATCTCTCAAGCCCAATCGAGAACGCCATCCTACATGACGCTTTCGTGGAACGCCACAGCCTTGACCTGGCCGGTGAACTGGTCGCAACCAAGTTTGCCAGCCACTGGAAGCTAAGGGATTTGGCCTAGTTAGGCCCCCACGACTTCCTTGGAGGATGAAGAATGGCGATAACAGCGACCTTCCTTGACTCGTTTGTCATGGGAAACAAGAGGTGTGAGCTTTGGAGCGTTGTGGGCTCCTCCGACACAGGAGGGACATTCACAGCGGGAGTCATCCCGGATGTCTGCTTCCTTGCGGGGAAGACCACCACGCCGCCTGTGGCCCCCACCATCAAGTCCAACCCAGCGACCAGCGTTGTCACGGTGGGCTACACCAGTGGTTCACCAGACTGTCTAGTGCTTGTCATCGGGCACTAGACTCCAAACCTTTTTCCATATTCCATTTCACCGTGAGGTAACAACATGGCACAATCGGCAATAGTGAACATCAAAGACGACAGGCCCAGGCACTCGATGGCAGTGGTGAGGATTGACTGGACGGCAGACGCAGGAGGGGCCTTTGACCAGATACTCGATTGCCCCATGTTCGGTTCCATCACGCACATCTACACCAAGCCCGGAAGCACGGCCCCCACGGATGCCTCAGACGTGACTCTGAAGGACGACAGTGGGACGGGAGCCGATGTACTGGCGGCCCAAGGGACGGACATTCTCTCGGCCACTCTGGTCGTCACCAAGCCGATGATGACAGAGGCCACAGTCGGCTCGAACAAGTATGGTGTCAATCCGAGCATCGCCACCATGAGGCCAAGGCTCACCATCTCGAACAACGCTGTGGCAAACGCCACTGGAACCATCTGGATATATCTGAGGTAGACCATGGGCCTTTTCAGTCGATTCAAGAGGAAGGCCCCGGTGGAAGTCAGGTACATCCGGCCCACAGACTATGTCCGTGGGAAGCCGCACTGGTGTGGACGCTGTGGTAAAGGCTTCAACAGCGAACAGGATTACATGGACCACAAGTGCAACGGGAGAAGCCTATTGAGGCCCACTGAGGGCATGGAGGCTCTGAAGTAATGTCAGCAACAGTCGAATTGTGCGAGTCCAATGGCTCCACAGAGACAATCACGCACAATGTCTCTCAGTTCAACATGGGAAACAGCGACACGCCGAACATGACCTACACAAGCTATCCCATACCAGTGGGCTCTTGCGCGTTCAACAAGCTGTTGAGATACCATGTGACGGGCGGGACTTTCAATGTCTTCAACAACCTTCAGGTCTACTTGTCGAACCTTGGTGGGGGATGGAAGACTGGCGAGTCGATGCAGTGTAACCTTAACACCACACAGGGCTCATACGATACCTACAAGGTCACCAGCTTCGCACAGCCGTCCACCACGCCGTACACAGCCTATTCCATGCCAGAGGCTGACCCAGCAAGCGCGAACCTGGGGATTGGCGGCTCCCTGACTGGGCAACTGACTGGGGCCGGATACTCGGACTACTTCAAAGTCCAGTTGAAGACCACTGGCTCTACACCAAGCGGGGACAGCAACCAAAAGACCTTCACATTCCAATATGACGAACAGTAGCCCCATGGAGTTTCACGCCTGGCACCTGGTTGCCACGGACGGTTCTGAGTACTGGGGAGTGGACGACTTCCCCACAGACGGCATGAAGGCCAACTGTGTCCTCTTGGAGCTACAACTCCCCAGGGAGCGTCACTGTCATGCCCTAGAAGTGCCGCAGGGGGCCAAGGCGCTCCTAATCAAGCGGAACCAGATAGATTACCAGCTTGGTGTGGGAATCATCGCTAAACGCCACTGCTACCTGTTAGGCGTGGAAAACGGGCCCATACAGACGATATGGCCCAAGGAGAAGCTATGGAAGCGCATACTCCATTGGCTAAGATTGCGCTGACGCGCACAGGCCAGTGTACGCGCTGTGGGCTCTGTTGCGGAGGGTGTGGCTTCTACAAGGCTCCCGACTGTACGATTTACGACATCAGGGGACAAGGATGTCGCAACTTCCCGCCACATCCGTATGAACGGCTCCCCACTTGCGGCTTCCACTTCCTGGGCCCTGACGGCAAGGAAGTCCTTGGCTACAAAGACCACTCGACACTGGAGCGCTATGCTCCCGTACAGGAGAATGACTGATGCCATCGAAACTGTACTTCACCACCGCCACTCCTGGCTCCGTCAAGCCTAGCGCCAGGCAGAGTACCAAGGCGATTCAGCACTGGATTCCAGACACCAATGGTGGGGGCCAGGATGGGGCAAGTTCATTCTACCCATGTTCGTTCTCCGCAGTCCCTGGAAGTTCCACACAGACCGACACCTCAAGTTACACAGAGCCGGGAGCCGCCCACCAGGGTTGGGTCAAAGCCTTTGTGTCGCTTCCACTGGCCGCCCAGACCTTCAATCCTGGGACGGCATGGTTCATTGTCGATTGGTTGGAGGGCAACGGCCAGCAAAATATGTTCGTGTCTGCCTTCGCCTACATCTGGAAGGGAGACAACAGTGGCATACGCGGCATCCTGTTCGGGACAGCCGCCGCGCCATGGGTAGACACGACAACGGAGATTCACACAACGCTCGGCACTTTGCAGTCCACTGGAAATGCCACCGTGTCCAGTGTTTCCATCTCAGACGGGGATGTACTCGTTGTGGAATTGATGTGGAACGACAACAACACCAAGACAACGTCCTACACACACACTGTCACCTACAATGGAGTCCTCTCTGGCAACTATGAGGCCAACATCAACTTCGGCACTTCGCTCACTTTCAAGTCCACCACCACATCGCTGACCAAGACCTCCCAGGCAAGGTTCAAGACCAATCCCTCACTCACAAAGACCAGCCAGTCACGGTTCTGGGCACAAGGACTCTCCCAGACCAAGACCAGTCAATCCCGGTTCTTGAAACCGGGCATCACTCAGACACTGACCGAACAGAGCCGGTTCGTCAAGACCTACTCGCCCACACTGACGACACTGGAACGGTTCTTGGCTACACTGGGGCCGACTCTGACCTCCATGGCGACCTTCACCTCTGGTGGGCCGGTCACTCAGTCAAAGACACTCAACTCACAGGCTCGGTTCTTGGCGAACCTGGCCGTCACGCTTAACAGTCAGAGCAGATTCAAGACCAATCCCAGCCAAGCCTTGGGAAGCCAGGCAAGGTTCCTCAAGACATTCGGCCTCACGGAGACAAGCCTGGCTCGTTTCCTCTACACAGGAGCGCCCACACTCAACTCCTTGGCGCGGTACAAGACCAATCCCGGCCCGACACTGACCTGCATGGCCCGGTTCGGGACAGAGACTGGAACGCCAGGGCAAACCCTACCAGAATGGCTCAAGGTGAACACATGACACAGACACCGACAATCGAAGGGGAAGACCCAAACCAGATTCCACTCTGGGTACAAGGAGCGCCAGCCCAAGCGGCCAACCTCATGCGCATCACGGACTCAGACGGCAACATCAAGTTTGCCATCGACAAGGACGGGAACATGACCGGCTCCTTGGCGCAACCACTCCAGTACATCACGGCATACGACACGCTCCAGGCGGCTGTGGACGCTCTCCCGGCCCAGCACTTCATCACTGGCGGGGATGCTGGCCTTCCAGAGGATGGAAGGATTACTGGTGGTGGAGTCCTGTATATCCCCACTGGCATCCATGAGGTCAGCCACTGTGATTGGAACAAGCCATACTCCTCCCTCATTGGGGCCAACTGGAAGGGTACACAACTCAACTTTATGAACGCTGATGGGACCAGCGCCTTCACCTTCCATCCAGAGTCACCCAATCTGTACCTTCACGCCTACTTGGTCTTCAGGGACTTCTCGGCCATTGGCAGACTGGCGCATGAAATCGACCATGACACCGGACAGTGGATTTACACAGACCATAATGGATACGCGATTAGCACTGGAGACTTCTTCACCACCACGTCCAGTTCATACTACACATTCGACCACCTGAACATCAACAGCTTTGGTGGGCGAGGCATCCAGATTGACGGGACGCCCTATGCCTGTATCTATGGGAGAATCAACAACAGTCGCATCCTGTACTGCAAGGACGGCATCAGGATGATTAACGACTGTCGCGTGTGGGGAATCAACGACACCAGCGTCTTCACAGGCCACCGTCTTCTCGATGAGTTTGACGCTCCCAACTTCGACCATGGGGTTCAACTGGCCTCTTGTTACACAGTCGATATGAATGGAGGGAGCATCGAAGGGCCACTGTCTGGCATGGGCCAAGCAGGGTGCCACTCGTGTGATGTCGATGGGACATACTTCGAGCAGATAGAATACGGCATCGGCTGTGGGAACAACACCATAGCCTCCAGGTTCACAAACATCTTCATGTACGCCAGCTACTATCCAATCTCTGTGGGCGACGGTATTCACTCCTGTACCTTCAAGGACATTGAGGTACAAGGCAACTATGGTGGTCAGAATGATTCCCTGCTCCTGTCTGGACCCATGGACGGGTGTGTGGCCGACAACATAACGGTTCGAGACACCAACGAGCCCTCCCTGAATCACCACTGGAACGATGTGGGCATCACCACCCCGCCCAAGTACTGGGAACACACGATTGGCGGCCAGGGAGCCATACCAGGCCTGATGTTCGGCACTCCCGGCGTAAGCGTCAAGACCACCACAGGAGCGCCCACAGATGCCGTGTACGGCTCCCAGGTGGGGAAGATGGTCTACAACTCATTCGACAAGGTGATGTGGGTTCACGGCCCAGACGGAACGAATGACTGGGATGTGGTCTGATGGTGGCGAACACGGATGAGGGTTACAAGATAATGTGCCCCCACTGTAAGGGCCCCATCAAACATCTGGAGCCTGGTGGAGTAGTCGGCCATGGCCGAGACAAGTATCACACCGACTGTTACAGGGAGAAGATGAGGCGCTTTGAGGCCGCCATTGATGGGAAGGTCGTGAGGGATGCGGTCATCGACCAAAGGCTCAACGAGAAGACGGCCCAGACGATGAAGCGACAACTGATGGCTACACCCCCATGGGAACGCCCAGTCAAACTCAAGGAGTACCAACAGTGGATGACTCCAAGGCAGGTGGCATGATGACACAAACACCGACAGTGGAGGGAGAAGACCCAAACCAAGTACCACTCCTAGTCAGGGCGGCTCCGGGCCAGGCGGCCTATGTCGCCGCCATGCAGGACTCCGAAGGCAACATTGTCTTCGCAATCGACGCTCAAGGGAATGTCTATTCCACCAGCACCGTCACGCTTGTCGGAAGTGGCGTGTCCCCGTATTTCACATGGGACTCCAAGGAATCCGAACCATACCCTTCCACACCGGCAATCGGCACGGATTTCTCATACCAACTTCCCGCTGGCTTCCGGTATCGCCTTGAGAGCTTCAACTGGGAGCTTGAGACATCCGCGACAGTGGCCGACAGGCACACCAGCTTCCAGATATTCCATGGGACAAGGATGATAATGCAATTCCCACAGGGCCTCTTTTCGGTTCAACAGGCCGGGCAAGACAACTTCTATGCCTGTTCCCTTGGGATGCCCTACATGGATGGCTCCAATCTGAAGGAGCGCTTCACCATGTTGCCGTACAAGTTGGACCTGGCCGCAGGATTGACGCTAAAGACCGTCACCACAGACCTTCAATCGAATGACCAAGTGGACGATGTGGGATGGTTGCTGAGGAAGGTGCCTTTGTGAACATGGAATCGTGGGATGCCATAGACACACAGGCCGCACCGACTTATGCGCCCGGAGGTGGTGGGAACAACCAGCTCCCAAGGGGCAAGAAGTCTATGCTCCAGTGGCTATCCATAACGCTTGTGACCGGCAACTTCAACGGAAACAGACACCTGTACTGGCCCTTCAAATCTTTCATGTGGGACCCACCAGACAGAACCACCAAGATTGCCATACAGACCAAGAGCAAAACGAATGTCTACTTCTGGGGCATCGGGATGCCGTACAGTGATTCGCAGGACTGGTCTTTCAGGACATTCCCAATCCCGGACCAGATGGAGATGAACGCGGAGTTGCTGTACGCTCTCCCAGGCTTTGACCCACACGCGGATTCGTGGGTGAACATCGTGGGCATAGTCTGGCCCACCGACCAATTCTATGTCGATTGGTGCTACAAGGTAACGGACGTGAACGAATGACGACACTCGATTTGAATGGCACGACACACACGATAGGCGTGGACTCCAAGGAAACCTACTGGCAGATAGAGGACACATCCCCTGCTCACAACGGCCATCTGGTCCTGGAATCCGGGGCCTACCTCCAGTGGGAAGACCTGGATGAAGCAGGATTCACGGCTTCCTGTTCGGACATCACAGTCACGGTCAATGGAGAGGCCGACAGCCCGGCCTACATGAGGTGCGTGGACCTGTTCCCGCATCACCCATGGAACCTTCCGCCAGTCACGGCGCACATGGTAGCCACGCGCTGTCACTTCATGGGGGACAAGGGCGAATGGTCGCCCAGTTGGATAGACAACCACTGCACATGGGGCGGGGAAGGCTACTGTACGGTGAACGATGTTCGGGCGCTGACTGGGATTACCAGTCAAGGAGCCGCAGGAGTCAGTGACTACCGCATCGAGTTGTTCATCAAGAACGCCAGTGACTACATTGACGAGAACACTGGGCGCGTGTGGGACAACCGGGAAGCCCTGAATGAGATACACGACTATGACGGCAGGGAGTACATCCGGCTCGACCACTGGCCCATCATCGAGCTAGACACAGTGGAGTTCAGGACGGGCTCCAACCCTTCGACTTGGGAGGTCCAGACGATAGGCCCTGAGAACGATTACGTGGCCCTAGCCACTGAGTTGGGGCAAGGCCTGGTTCATCTTGTGGATGTCCCGGCATACATCCTAGAAGCCATCAGAGTGTCCTATACATACGGTGCCGATGAGACACCGTACAAGATAAGGCGCATGGCGATGCTCATAGCCTCCATCGACACCTACAAGGCCGCTACCAGTCCGGGCACCACCAACATCTACTCCAACGACATCAAGAGCCTCCAGGATGAAGTCGCCAAGTACAATCTCTCCATTGGGGGCCAAATGGGCATCTATGTGGGGAAGCTCCCATACGACAAGTACACCAAGGGAACCAGGTGGGAGAGACTGTGGCAATAGACTTGGCCGGGAGTATAGTCACGCTCCTGGTGGACCAGTGGATTAAGGCGAACACGACCAGGCTAATCACGCCCATCATCGACAGAGATGCCGAATTGGAGGCCTGGAACGCCCCACAGAGAATCTGTGTCCGTGAGATGCAAAGCACACATCGCGTCATGGACTTGGCAAATGCCGTACAAGAGGTCACCAGAATGTACCAGGCCGACTTGTACGCGCTCGACAGGGATGACGCGCTCGACATGAGAACAGAGGTGGACAGAATCATCAACGCCAACAACAACGACCCATTCAACGGCGTGGTATTCATCGTCCAGGGGAAGTGGGAAGACCTCACTGGCTCCAGTGGAAACTACTTCAGGTACACCTGTACGCTCCAGGCAACGAGCTATGCAAATGCGTGAGGGATAGACATGGCAAGTTACACAACGGGCCAAATCAAGAGACTGTACTATGTGGACGAGTCAGTGTACGCCACGACACCGGCAAGCGCCTTGGGGTACAGTGGAGAGATAGCCGGATTCAAGATGGACTGCAACTTCAACCCTGAACTGGTCTACCTGGCCGGGATGAGGAGTTTCCAAGCGTCGTACAGGGGCCCATACGATGTTGGCTTCACCTACAAGGCCATCTGTCGCATCTATGATGCTGGGAAGGGCGCTTGGAACTGGACGGACTTCTGGGCCAAGTACGGCATGGGACTGACCACTGGGATGAGTCTGACGGACTCCCTACCTACCTTCTCGGCCTTGACTGGGAAGACAGTGGGCGCGAACAACTACTACAACCTGTGGAACGGCTGTAAGGCCAACAAGCTCTCCATATCGTGCGACAAGCCCGGAACAGCGATACAGTGGGAGATGGACTGCCTGGCCCAGATGGTCGAGTGGGACACGGACAAGACCTTCATCGGGCTCCAATCGGTCACTGTGGGAGCCGACCCAACACCGCCCACAAGCGCCATCCTGGCCTGGAAGGGCAATCTCCGCATCGACCTTGGAGCAGGGCTCACGACCATCTACCCAAGCAAGTTTGCTCTGGAGGTCAATCACAATCTCCGCCGAGACTATGGCATCGTGACTGGGAATGACACCATCAACTATCCTGTCGCCACATGGCTCCAGGAAGACAAAGCAGAGGTCACGCTCGACATGACGCTCCCACACGGAACAGAGACATTCAACGCCGCCAAGAAGGATGGGACGGCTGTGCTGTCGGCAACGATTCCACTGGGCAACAAGACGCTCACGCTCTATGGCGGAGTGTTCGACGCCAGTGACTTCCCGGACTACACACAGGCGGCCATGGAGGAGTCGGTCAAGATTCACTTTGGCGGGACATCGCCCAATGCGGCAATCGTCCTGGCCTAACCAGGGGGACAATGATGCCCCATGTCCGGCCACTAGGCCGAGACTGAAAGAAACACAGGTGAAGCAAATGGAAACGCCATGGATAGAGTATGACGGTGGAGCGCCGAACATCGACCTGAAGGACAGAGTCCCCATAAAGGACTTGCTGGCCGACCACAGGAAGCAGTGGACGCTGAAGACACATCTTGGAACGCTCATCCTCAAGCGGCTCACCAGAGTCTCCATGGAACAGGTCGCAATCCGCCTGGCCCAGAAGAATGAGGAGTACATGAAACTCGGTGAGGCCAAGGCTCCTCTGTGGGAGAAGATACAAGCCGGTGGGGAGCTTACGCCAGAGGAGTTTCAAGAGGCCGCCGACATCGCTTCCAAGATGGCCCCATTCATCATGGAGTTTAGCCTTCCATGCTTTGTGGAGCCGACACTCAACAACATAGAGGAGTATGACGCGCTCATCTCCCACCTCCATCCAGACGAACAGACGGCCCTCAAGAACCTCATCGCCGAGCTAGTCAAGCCCGGCGATGTCAAGTCTGTGGGGAATGGAGCCCTCACCATCGCCAAGGAGTTCAATGTCCCATTGGCCTCAGACCTGACCATGGAGAACATGACGGCCAAGCAGTATGCCGCGCTCCAAGGGACTCTTGAGGAACAAGCCAGGCAAGTCGAACAGGAGCTAAAGAAGGTTGCTAAACCTCAGTGACGACATCGAGTGGACTTTCACAATGGACGAGTCCGTCAGTGGGCAGATGAAGAGCGCAAGCTCTCAAGCCGCTGTAACCATCGGAGGGACTGGCTACGCCATGGGTCACGCCACCACGGGCATCATAGCGTTGAAGGGGAAGTTTCGGCCAGAGGGAGGCATCATCCGACTGTTCCATACGCTCCATGTCATAGGTGTGGAGTCGGATTCAGCCCGGAAGGTCACAATCCAGTTGGCGGCAGTCATGGGGGCTCTGTACGGGGCTCTGATGCTCCTCAGTGGAGTACAAGCCGTCTTCAAGGCCAGGGCCGCTTACTTGACGCTGGTGGCCGCCGCAGAGACAACAATCAAAGCCGCCACGCTCCAGTGGCATATGATAATCATGGCCGTCATTGGGACAGCCGCTGTCTATGTCGGCCTCCAACTAGGCTCTGGGGCCTGGAAACTCCCCAGTGTCAATCTCAACAATCACCATGACTCCCAGAAGGCCGTCAAGGCCGGGATGTCTCAAGCCACAGGAGGCTAACCATGGATGCCGCCGACATACAGTACAACTTCTATGTGAACGACCAGATGACAGGACAACTGGCGAACATTCAAGCTTCCAGTGAACAACTCAGGGCCTCCACAGAGCAGACCGGGAATGCCGCCCAAGCGACCACCATCAAGTTCATGGGGGAGTTGATGGCCGTCATGGCCCTGTACTCCGGCTTCAGAAGGCTCACCATGTCTCTCCACACACTGGGCCTCATGTCCGACCAAAACTACCAGACCATGATGAAGTTTGCCGCCGCCATCGGACTGGTGGTGTCGGTCTTCCAGATGGTCAAGGGAGTCACCATGCTCATCAGGAGCCTCAGAGAGGCCGAGATTGGGCTGGCTCTCGTGGAGACTTACAGAGCCATCCTCAACAATCCGGCCAAGCTCGGCCTAGCCATCGCGGGAGTGGCCGCCGCAGGTGTCGCTGTTGGTGCCCTTGCTGGAATGGCGATGGGCGGTGGAGGGAAGACCACGGTGACCCAGAATGTCTCCTTTGGTGGTTACGCATCGCCCCAGGCACAGAGAGACACCGCAAGGACGACCATGGAGTACGCCAGTGGGTAAGGAAGTGAAGACATGACAGTCACATGGAACCAATGCACAAAGACCGGCTCTTGGGCAGACCCAACGGTGTGGAACCAGGGCCATGTCCCGACAGTCGATGAAGGAGTCAAGGTTACAGGCAACTTCATAGTGGCCGCCACCGCTGGGAGTTTCCCATTCAGATACATCGACATCGATGGTGGGACGCTCAACATCTCATACAATGCCGCCATGCAGGGGAAGGACTTGGCGGTGGACCCGGCAGACCACACACCGGCTTGGCACATCCGCGTCAGGAACACGGCCAACTCAAAGCTGACTGGCTACCAGACCTACAACGGCTGGTCCCAACTGGGGAGCATAGAAAACAACCCCATCAACCGGCTCAACTTCATGGTGGAGACTCCGAGCGCCACCAGCCCGATAATCGACTGGATGGAGGAGTCCACGGCCCAGCGCTGGTTCACCCTTGTCCCGTCCCATGTATCGACCTTCCTGGGGAATGACTCGACATGGGTGTGGTTCAACCAGAAGGGGAGCGCACTGCCCTTCCCCAAGAGCCTGTACCTGACTTCAGTGTCCCATCCAGACCGGACTCCCATCATCGTCACACACACGATAGAGGACAGGATTGGGGACAAGGTCTACAAGAACGGGGAACACAGCGGCACGGTTCAACTCGATGGAGTCTTCCAGATGACAGGAAGGCCCGATGTGGACCTCAAGGTTCTCCGGGACACCAACAACCTCTTGGCGTTCATCAGTCCGTATGTGACGCTAAACAGGTGCTATGTGGACTCCCTAAAGTTCAAGCCCGGCCCTGGAAGCTCCTGGGTTCAGTTCACCATGACGCTCATTGAGGTCATCTGATGACTGGCTACCAACTGACCATCTACAAGCCCGGTGGCGGGATTCTGAGCATCCACTCCATGGGCCGGATGGTGGAAAACTCCCGACTCCTTGACTGGACCGAGAACCAGACGGCTTCCTTGTCCTTCTCACTCGCCAATCGAGAAGGTGGGGCAAGCAACTTCCTGGACTCCACATTCAACCTATGGGAGGGAGGCTCGTACACTGGAGCCCTCCAACTGGGGATGCGTGTGTACTACCGGATTGTGTCCTCTGTGGACGGCTCTTGGTACGATGCCTTCTGGGGGACGATAACCGACATGAGCCAGGGCACGGACGGTGTCCTCAATGTCACCTGCTCCGACGACATGGCGAAGATGGAAGCCATCTCAGTCGCCAAGACCATCTTCAACAACTATGTGGACGACAGTGGACAGTACAGGGACTCCTCTGGTGGCGTGTATCGCTTTGGAGCCAGTGGACTACCTGGTGACATCGTCTGGCCTCCCGTACAAATCCTGAACGGCAACAACGACATAGAGGCCCTTGGGACGCCCATCAATATGTGGTCCACGCCGAACAGCAACACTGGGACGGAATGGAATGGCGTCGGGCACAAGGTCTGTCAGGCGGTGGCTCCCCACGACATCATTGGAAGCGTCAGACTTCACTACAAGGCGGGAGGTTCCAACACAGCCGATGTTCGACTCAGCATCCAAAGCGATTCCAGTGGCTATCCCAGTGGAACGATTGTAGGCAATTTGTCTGTAACTGTCGCCACCATCAATACCGGTGTTTGGCGCACCAATGTGTATGGCTTCACCAGTGGCTCCTGTACCAAACTCGACAGGGCCCAACGGTACTGGATTGTGGTCGAGCCAGTGGGCGACACTTCAGTCTGTGATGTCCAGTTTGGGTGTGATGACGGCAACTCGTACACCTATCCAGACCACCAGTACTATGACGGCTCCTGGCACAGCGTCACTGGGACTTGCCTCTTGGCTGATGTGTACTATGTCGATTACGACACTGTCACTCCATCGACCACATACTACTCTGGTGGCTACATCTATATGCCGAGCATCACGAGTCCATGCGCGGATGCTGGCGGGGCCTACAACGCCCAGTGTCGGTATTCGGCCTACCGTGGGACAATCACACTGGAAGACATCGCCACCAACCTCATCGGCCTTGCCGGATTTGTGGGGTATGCTTCTCCCAACTGTGACCGAACCTTCGGCCTGTACCGGACAAGGGGCCGTTCCATAGCAGAGTGTCTCCGGGAGATTGCTGACGTGTTCGAGACAAGTGGCCCGTACAGTGGCTCCCAACACGCCATCAGTGTCTACTGGGATGGGAGCGCCCCACGGTGCTATTTCCTCAGACGATTGAACCTGAACGACACCAGTGTCCTGACCTTCCAACATCCCAAGGACGGCTCCACCAACAATGTCATCATGTCTGTGGACCTCCGCAAGATGGTCAAGATGCGACCCAGTGGAGTCATCGTGACCGGACAATCGGGAGATAACAAGCCGCTAGTCAGGGGTTATGATGACCGGAGCCTGGGAGCGTCCAGCTTCAGGACGAACAGTGGAATCCCACTGACCTACACAGAGTATGATGAGAGCCTGACCACCATGGCCGAAGTGGACGCCAGGGCCTCCACGCGGATGAAGTCGTTTAAGCGGGATACCTGGGAGGGCCGGATTACACTGTCCGGTGTGTACCCCGAATTGAGGGACTTTGGGACGGGCGACATGGGAACGCATGGTTCTGGGCAGATATTCACGCTGTACTGGAGTCCACTGGGAATCTCCAATCAGAAGTTCAAGGTCAAAGGACTCCGCTTCACGAAGTACACCACAGAGGTTCAAGTCACGAACAACGACACCCTTATGGACAACAAGCTGACCAAGGGGATGTCCACAGCGTACAAGAGTGAATCCTTCCTGACGCCCGATGACCCGGCCACAGACCTGGTGTTCACCTGCTATGAGGATTCTGTACCGGCCTACACGACGGGCATGACCATGACGCTCAACAAGGCCGCTGGGCCAGCTTGGCTTGACGGGCTCAACTGGGTTCCATGTACGGTCTTCATCGACACTGACCTCAACCAGAGGGTCTACCATGCCGAGTTTGAGATGAACAACGGATACACCACTGGGAGCGACAGAGTGGTTTCCATCTCCCTCTGGCATGGATGGCCTGTGGAAACGAACAGGTACACCCTCACGACAGCAGAGCAATTCCCGAAGTGGACGACAACAAGGGTCATCGTTGAGTACCGCACCAAGAACGCCTAGTCATCCCTTCTTGGGATGTCTGTATAGGTGTATCGACCTTCGCATGGCCTGAAGCAAAAACGGTCAATGGGTTCGTGTGGAGATATAGATATAGATATCGATATCGATACTCCACTCCTCCACCACTCACCTTCTCCACTCCTCTCCCAATGAGGTTGTCCGTTTGTTGTGGCGATAAAGGGCAGGACAAGGCCCTAGTTGGGGACACTGGAGGCACCGATATCTACCCTCTATAATCCCCCTTGCCCCCATGGCGAATCCCGACACAGACGGCCAGACTCGACATGGAGCCACTGGACGGTACTCCCATGGCGGAGGGCCTACTCCTCAGTGGATTTTAGCAGTGCTTTGTAGTTACACAGCGCCAGCCATGGCCGGGAACAAGACCGTGGGGGATTCGTGTGGCGGGAAAGCCGAGAAGGGTTTATGTGGTCGGACACCCTAGAGGGAGTTGTCCCAACTCGGCTGAAGCCCGGTGCCTTAACGCCCTGGGGTGTGTGGCTGAAACCTGGGAAATGTGTGATGGCCCTGTGGGGTTGGTGGACGATATGCCACCAGAAGCCCTGTGGAGTCCCCAGAGAAAACAGCGCCGCCAGAATCGGGCGCTGACCTCCCGGAACACGGGGAGTGTGTAGAAAATGCGTGTGGACGAGCGCCTTGGGGCGACATGGTCTTTTTGAGCTGACTGATGCCCAGTGTCTCCAAGGAAACAGCCATGCGTGAAATACGATTGTCTCCACCTGGCTAGACAATGGAAAACCAGGGACGGATTTTAGCGGCCACTACATGGAGCCGAAGTGTCTTTCAAGGCACACTGGCGTTAAGCAGTGCAACAAGGCGATGTGTGGTGTGTCCCATCCGGGAAGCAGGGAGCCGCATCAAACACTTTCCAGTCATTTTCTTAATGGCAACCACAGGAGCGCAAGCCCTGTGGAGCCACCAGAGGTAGAAACATGAACAACACAGACTATCCGCAAGGACAGCCAGTGGAGCTTGAGAGCGTGAATGCCCCAGAGGACTTCGCAGAGGCCCTAGACATCGCCAACGTGTTCGAGTACATGGTTGGGGAGCAGGAGTTTGCGGAGCGCTGGGAGTCAGCCCAGGGAAGCTCGGCCATCTCGGCCCACATCGCGGCCAGGTTCCAGAAGGGTGGCCTCCTGGATGCGTATGGACGTGGCGACTTCACGACCAGGCGAATCATCTGCAAGATGCTCGCCAGGTACGCATTGGAGCAGGGGTACAAGAACGCCAAGGCGAAGACAGAGGTGTAGGACATGGCGACACTGGACGAAATCGTGAAGCAGATGATAGAGCAGGAGATGGATAACCGAGATGGCGACTTGGCCGACATCGTGGATGAGGCCTTCAAGGACAAGGCCTTTGTCACCAAGGATGAGTTGGAGTCGGCTGTGGAGAGTGCCGTGGAGGACGCCACAGACAACAGCGACCTAGTGAACTCCAGCGACTTGGACAGGACACTCCGGGATTACGCCACTGATGACTCTGTGTATGACACAGCCAAGGAAGCCGCAGAGGAAGTCATGGACGACAAGCTGGAGGACAAGGTCAAGGAAGTCCTGAAGGAAGCCATGAAGGAAGCCCCGGTGACCGTCAGTGAGGACATGAAGAAGGCCCTCCTGAAGGCCGTGCTGGGAGCCATTCAGGACGCCATGGTAGACCTCCTGGCCGACATGGACAAGCCAGAGAAGGTGTGAGACATGGCGTACAGTGAGAGCCTGATGTATCTCCTTGGCTTTGTGGAGACTCATCAGTATGTCCAGGCGCTGGAATACTTCATGGAGGAAGCAGACCGATACCATGAACAGAACACGCCCACACTAGAGGCCATGTACGAGAACAACGTGAAGCAGGTGTGGCGCACCATCGACCAGGTGGATGGCTACTATGGAACAGAGTACAGGAAGGCCGTACAGGAGGCCCTTGCCGCGAAGGTGAAGAAACCATGACCACCACCATCATTCTGGGGACAAGGGACTACCCAAGGCTTGTGGGCATCACCGGGACACCAGACAAGATTGTGTGCCCCAAGGCCGGTGAGCCACGACCATGGTGCGACACATACTGCACGACCAGGTGCAACAACACCTGCCCTGTGGATGTGGTGAGGGAATGAAGGTGTGTGCCAAGGCCACAATCAGGAAGATGTGGGACCAGACACAGAGGAGCGCCCGATGGAAGGCCATGATGGCCGCCATGGGATGCTCCAAGGAGCCCGTTCTCCCACGAGTCCAGTTCAGGCGGGACATGACCTCAACCCTAATGATGGCCCACTACCACCAAGGTGGGCCGTCCATTCTTTTGACTGTAAATCGGCATTGGTACTTGAGTGCCAGCAAGGCGAACATCAGGAGTGTGGTACGCCATGAGATGGTTCACTTTGCTCTCGGAGCCAATGGGAAGGCCGACCACCATGGTCCAGTCTTTTACCGGGCCTGTAAGATGGTACATGGCGACCACAAGTGACAGAGGGAACAACATGGAAGACAGCAAGGTAGGAACAACGAGCAGGAACAAGGAGCGCCCAAGGGTTCGCAGAGGGCCCTTGGATGGGCCGGACGGGAATGTCTACCAGGCATCCGGTCTGGCCGCCCAGACCTTGAAGACACTGGGCATGAGGGCCAAGGCTGTGGAGATGCAACAGCGCATCATGGTTGCCAAGAGCAACGATGAGGCTGAGGCAATCATGGCCGAGTATGTGGAGTGGGTACAATGAAGCCAGTGTCCTTCATCGTAACCATCTCCAATGAGGACAGCCCAGACCTCACGGAGACACAGACCAAACTCCTGGAAGGCGTTGTGGAGAAGTGGCTGGGCGAACATGGGAGGGACTACCCCCAGAGTCTGGTGGCCGACAACTACCTGCCAGACGATGAAGACTCGGTGGCCCTGAACGAGCTATGGAACAACGGATGGGACACAGAGGTGAGGCCGGAATGACCAGGAGCCATTTCGTCAAGAAGTCGGCC
>Ga0209777_10001044_pt1 | contig 42243 bp, 33 predicted proteins | sample FrelakmetHBP12HB_FD_187147 | JGI IMG/M metagenome (GOLD analysis project Ga0209777, IMG submission 187147) | Freshwater lake sediment microbial communities from the University of Notre Dame, USA, for methane emissions studies -HBP12 HB (SPAdes)... | ecosystem: Environmental > Aquatic >...
CTGGGTACCCCCCTTTCGAGACCCTTCCGATCTCCGAAGAACCATATGGGGTACCCAGGAAATCCTGTAAGGTGGTCATGGGCCGAAACGAAAGCACTGAACCGTCCACGGAATCGGAGCAACTCCACAATCCGCCAGCGGCTCTGGCGCCAGGATGACGGCGTCGGAATCGGTGCGATAGATCAGGACCCGCTGCTTCCGTGCATTCCAGGAAATGACCGAGATCCCTTCGTGACTGAATGCCTCCACCGAGATCCCGGCGCGCGCCGCCCAGTGGGCGAGGATCGCATCGCCCCGCGGATGCGGGATTCTCACGCCCCCTCCACTCTTGCCAGTCGCACCCCTGCCTGATCCTCCGGCGTCAGCGGATGAGAAGCACCCGCACCGCGGGCGATCCGCCGGCGACGCCTCGCAGCCGCAAGAAGTACAAACCGGATTTCATCCGAAGCCCCGCCGCGTCCCGCGCGTCGAAGCGGACCTGATGCCGGCCGGTTCCCAACGATCCGAGGCTAGAGGTCATTACCTGTCTACCCTCGACGTCATACGCCCTCATGCTCACGGGGCCGGGCTCGCGCGTCTCAAAGAAGATCTCCGCCGAGGTTGTGATCGGATTGGGCATCACGGAGAGGATACGGAGCCGTTCTGTGCCGAACGCACCGTGCCGGATCGGGTCCTCGACCGCGGAGTACCACTGTGGGTTCTTGATACCCAAACTCTGATAGTAGCCCCCCGCAATCGCAACGAAGCCGCCGTTGGGTGCGGGGACGCTGCACTGGCCGTATGAGTTGTCCCCCCAGATCACGATCGATCCGTCGGACTTTAGACCCAAGCTGTTGATAGGACCGCCCGCGACCGCGACGAAACCGGCGTTGGGTTCGGGGACGTTGCACTGGCCGGAGCCGTTGTTCCCCCAGGCCACAATCGATCCGTCGGACTTGAGGCCCAAGTTGTGATAGCCGCCCGCCGCGACCGCCACGAAGCCGGCGTTCGGCTCGGGGACGTCGCACTCGCCGTACCAGTTGCACCCCCAGGCGACGATCCTTCCGTCGGACTTGAGGCCCAGGCTGCAGTAATCGCCCGCCGCGACCGCTACGAAGTCGGCATTCGGTTCAGGAACGTTGCACTGACCGGCGTAGTCTTCGTTCCCGTCCAAGTTGCTACCCCAGGCCACGACCGTCCCGCCCGACTTGAGACCCAGGCTATGCCAGGCGCCTCCCGCGGCCGCCATGAAGCCGGCGTTCGGTTCAGGAACGTTGCACTGGCCGTGATCGTTGTTCCCCCAGGCCACGATCGTCCCGTCGGACTTGACGCCCAGACTGTGAGCCGGGCCTGCCGCGACCGCCGTGAAGTCGGCGTTGGGAGAGGGGACGTCGCACATGCCAGAGTCGTTGGGCCCCCAGGCCGCAATTGTTCCGCCAGACTTGAGGCCCAGGCCGTGTGACCCGAACTCCGCGATCGTCACGAAGCCGACGTTTGGCGGCGGGACGTTGCACTGGTCGTAGCTGTTATCGCCCCAGGCCACGACCGTCCCGTCGGACTTGACGCCAAGGGCGTGCTCGCCGCCCCCCACAACCGCCACGAAATTGGCGTTCGGCGAGGGGACATTGCACTGGCCGTAACCACCAAACCCCCAGGCTACGATTGACCCGTCGTACTTGAGGCCCAGGCTGCAGTTGTCGCCCGCGGCGACCGCCACGAAACCGGCGTTGGGCCATGGGACATTGCACTGGCGTTCGTAATTTCGCCCCCAGGCCACGATCGTCCCGTCGTACTTGAGGCCCAGGCTGTGAGAATCGCCCCCCGCGACTGCCACGAAACCGGCGTTGGGCGATGGGACGTCGCACTCGCCGTATCGGTTGTCCCCCCAGGCTACGATCCTGCCATCGGACTTCATGCCCAAGCTATGCAACCCGCCCGCCGCAATCTGCACGAAGTCGGAGTTGGGCGATGGGACGCTGCACTGGCCAAACGGCCAGTTATTTCCCCAGGCCGCGATCGTTCCGTCGTACTTGAGGCCCATGCTGTGGTCCAATCCCCCCGCGACCGCTACGAAGCCGGCATTGGGCGAGGGGACATTGCACTGGCCATAGCCGTTGTAGCCCCAGGCCACGATCGACCCATCGTATTTGAGGCCCAGGTTGTGCGAACTGCCCCCCGCAACCGCCACGAAGCCGGCGTTGGGCGAGGGAACGATGCACTGGCCGTAGCTGTTATCCCCCCAGGCCACAATCGTTCCGTCGTACTTGAGCCCTAGGGTGTGCCTCGATCCCGCCGCAACCGCCACTAGACCATCGAGCGCCGAGGCTTCCACGATGACCTGCTGCCCCCATCCGACGATGGGTCCGGCCGGTTGACCGCGTGCAACACCGGCCCCCAGCACATGGCATAGAATTCCCAGACACACCGTAGTCAAGAGTCGGCTTCTCACGGGGCACCTCCTCGGGCGAGATCGAAACAGTCACTCAGTCCGACCGGGCACGAGTATACGCCAACAGCGGCCGCGTTAGAAGCCTGCGATCTGCCTGAGCGACCGCTGAGCGACCGCGCGAGCGGACGCGCTGGTTGGGGCTGCCGCAGAGGCAGCGTCCTCATTCTTCTCACCGCAGATAAAGCGATCGGGTGGTCAGAGAGGACCACCCGATCGCTTACGTGAAGGCTGATGACCCGGCTAGTGCCGCGGCGGCCGCGGGTCCTTCAGATCGATCTGTATCGTCCTGCCATCGATGGTGAGCGTGGCGTACTGAGTGCCGTTGAACGTCAGGACGGAAGTCCGCTCCTGCGTGCTGTCCGGGCCTCCTTCGATCCGCTCGACCCGCGTGATCGATCCGGAGAGCGGCCAGGTTTCCTCCCCGAGCGGATGCGGCATCACCACGTCGCTGATCGTGCTGTTCGTGGTCACCTTCAGGTTCGTGGGATCGGAACCGCCGGCGGGCGGATTCGATCCGCCGTCACCGCCGTGCCCGGGGGGAGGTGGGGGCGGGGCGCCGTTTCCGCGATCACCACCGGGGCCACCATGCCCACCGGACCCGCCAGGACCACCTGGGCCACCAGGCCCGCCGGGTCCACCGGGACCACCTGGTCCACCCGTCGGGGGCACACCTTCAGTCCGCTCCGACATCGTCCCGTTCCAGGCGCGCGCCGTCTCTGATCCTGCAAGCCCGCTCGCGGTCAGATCGCGCTCGACATGGATCGTTCCCGTGTGACCGTCCCGCGATGGATGGGCATCGAGCGTGAAGCGAAGCGAGATCGAGGCGGTGAGGGAATCGTCATAGGCAGTCTGCGGCGCGCCCGCAGCATCGAGGAACGCGTAGCTCCGCGAGACTGTCGCACCGTGCTCGTCTGTCTCCGGAGGAACGATGAATCTCCCGCTCGATGGATCGTACGTGCCGCCCTCCGGGATCTTCTCGTTGTCGAGTGGCGCCGCGACTCCGAGGCGTGGCGGCCTGGCGCCCGGATGGTCTTGCCCGCCTCCTCCGGTCGTGTCCGTTGTGCTGTTGCTCGCCAGCGCGTCGTTATTGAGGGATCGAGGCGCACTGCTCTTCTCGCTCGAACATGCACCGAGAACCAGGATCCCCGCGATGCAGACTGCGAATAGAGTTCGGATCGGTTTCATGACTTGCTCCAGGTTGAGGTTTCATTCGCGATCCGCGCATCCTCGTGCGGATCGGCCCCGGCTTGAATGGAAGACAGACGAGCGTCTCGATCCGTTAGCGCCTCCTTATCGGGGGCCGCCGGGAGGCGGCGCACCGGGCCGAGGCCTTCCGTGCGGCGGTGGTCCTCCCGGCGGAGGTCCACCCGGAGGGGGCCCGTCCGGTGGGGGGCCGCCGAACGCAGGCCGGCCACCGCGCAGAGGAGGTTCGAGTTCGAACGGCGGTTGCAGGCGATCGAACATCTTCTGCTGATCCGGCGTCAGCACCGTGCGGACTTCCGCCCGCACCGAGTCGGCCACGACCCGGAGGCGCGGCAGGAATTGATCGAGGACCGCATCGGCACGCGGGCGATTCTTCTCGAGCATCTCGTGAATCTGCCGATCCTGGTCGTCGGTCAGGCGCAGCTGCTGGCGCCATCCTGGAGGGGCCCCCGGACCAGCGGGCGGTGGAGGACCCGGTCGAGCTTCACGTACCCGCATGATGGCCGCTCCCGCGATGGCCCCGATCACGAAGACGACAACCAGCAGCAGAACTCCCTGCAGCTTCACGCGCCCCAGCGATTCGAGATGAGCGTTCATTGTTCGCTCCGTTCGAGGCCGAGAAGATCTCCCGGCGTCGGCTTGTCCGGTGCCTGCACCCAGCGCGCAACCTGATTCGGAACACCGATAGCCTCCGCGAGCGTTGTTTGCTTCGTCGTCGGTGGGTGGGCCACCACCAGAACGATCACCGAGGCCAGCGCCATCAGTCCCGAAGCTGCGAGGATCGGCCGCCGCCAACGGGCGATCTGACCCCAGAGGGACAGGCCGGCCTGGCGGCGCACAAGTTCAGGTGTCGCCGCGCGTCGGACCTCCCGGACGAGCCGCTCGAAGCTGGCTGCGTCGGCCCGCGGGTCGAGCGGGGTGAGGTCGAGGCGATCCGGATCACCGCGTGTCTTGTCATCCATCATGGCTCAGTTCCCCAAGGGCGCTCGCGCCGAGAAGCCCGCGCAACCGGCGCCTCGCCTGGAAAAGATGCTGTCGGGACATGACCTCCGAGATCTGGAGACTCCTCGCGATCTCGCGGTGGCTCCAGCCCTCGAGGTCGTGGAGAAGGACGATCTCGCGCTGGACCTCGGGCACCTTCGCGAGGGAATCTTCGAGCCGCTCGCGCAGGCGCTCCCGATCGAGGTCCTTTCGCGGATCATCCGTGCCGGCCGCCGTGTCCGGCTCAAGGGGCTCGGCCGTCCGCACCCGGCGGGAGTCGAGGTGATTGCGCGCCCGGTTGCGCACGATCCTGAGCAGCCAGTAGATGAAACGTTCCGGCTCCCGGCAGTCCTCGAGCCGTTCCAGCGCGCGCACCCACCCATCCTGGCAGACGTCCTCCGCATCGGTCCGATGACCGAGAATGGCTAGCGCGACCGCGTAGGCGGCCCGATAGTGCCGGCGCACCAAGGAATCGAACGCCGCCGGATCACCCCGACGGGCCCGCGCAACCAAGACTCCATCGCTCGGATCCCTCTCGCTCATCGCCCACAATCAAGACAGTTCACACGGGTGAAGTGTTAGCGGATTCTTCTCAACAGTCGGCCCGGAAAGAGGTCCTAACATCAAGCGCGCCTCATCTGTCTCCCTTCAAGCAGCGGCCCGGTTTCGATCTGCTGAGGGGATCGAGGCGCGCGATCGGGGTTGGCCTCGAACAGGAAAAAGGGGAAAGCCATCATGACCGCGAGGACGGAAGCCGAGTATGAAAAAGGGGCGGCGTGGCGCCGGATCGCTGGCGGCGCCCCGCAGGGGGACGCGATCCGGATCCACAACTACGTTCGCCTCGTGCGGGGCGGAAGCGCACCGAGCGATACGGGCTCCGGGGACGCATCGAACGGGTCCTCGACTCTGTTGGCAATCCGGGCGGTGCCGAATCCCGTCAGCAGCGTCACAAGCCTCGTCTTCACGCTTCCGGCGTCCGATTGGGTTCGACTGAATGTATATGACATCGCAGGCCGCCTGGTGACCTCGCTCCTCGATGAGATGCGCGCCGCTGGCGCAGGGCGGGTCCAGTGGGATGGATCCGACGCCGCAGGCCGTCCGGTGCGATCGGGCATCTACCTCGCAACTCTGGAGACCCCCAGCGCCGCGCGCAGCGCGAAGATCATGCTGGCGCGATAGTGTAGAACAATCCCTCAGTTGAGCACTGGAGGTGTGGGAGGCGATCTTCTTGTACATGAGGATCGCCTCTTGTTTGAGGAGGATCCTGTCGCCATCATCGAGCGCGTGCTCGATGATTGCGGCTGTCCTCCTGGTGAAACGCTTCTTCATCGAGGTCGAACGCGCGAATCTCCTAGGAATGCAACTCGCGAGGGGCTATATCTCAAAGGTTACGTAAGATTGTAAGCTCATCCATCCAAGCCCACTGCGTTATCGAAGGCGGAAATCGCCCGCGTTACGCCTCCCAGGAACGATGAGCTTTCTTACTGTTTCCCGAGTTTCTTGCGCGTCCGCCTTGAACGTTGGCTAACGAGAGGCTCTCCAGGAGCATTTCGTCGGAGGATCCCCTACATGAGTGCAGTCGGCAAGTATCGACTATTCTTGATCCCGATATTCGCAGCATCGGTTCTCCTTTCATCTGATTCTCTGAGATCGTCGGCTTTCGCCGACGGCCCAGCACCCACCACGAAGGGCCCCGAAGTGTCCACGGTCGGAACCGACCCCTACATCGGGCCTCTTCCGGAAGAACTGGCGAAGCTCGCTCAACTAGAGGCCACGCCGGTGACATCGCCGCCACCGGTCAAGGAGCAGGCCACGGCAACCATCACGACGGGCGGTGGGAACACCCTGACCGCTGAAGAGCTGGCCAAGCTGGCCGCGTTTCTGGCCGTCCCGGTGACGCCTCCGGCGCCGGTCATGCCGAAGTTGGAGGTCATGAAGGTTCTGAAGGATGGAATTCCTCAGCTGACCGCGCAGGAGCGCGACAAGCATGCGAGGGAGTTGGCCACGCCGCACGTGCTGACGCCGCCGCAGCCGGCGCCGAGGAGCGCCCGATGAAGCGCGCTCTTCGCGGTCTCCAGATGCTGGCCTTGGCAGCGCTTGTGTTCTCGATGGCCGGACCGGCAGCCGCTGTCCTGCCGCCCCAGGGAGGCCAGGCCGCCTACGAGATGCCTCTTCGAACCTTCGATCTATTCTCCTATCGCTCCCCTGTGACCGACGCGGATCGCTCTCAGGCCGAGACATCTCTCGCGCGTAAGTACGGCGGGACCTGGACGGTCTATTCTTGGAACCCGCAATCGCGCACCCCGAGCGAGATGTACGGGAGCGGCGTTGATGTGGCCGGGATCCTGACCTCCTCCGAAGGCGTCAGGACCGAGGCGGAACGCCTCGTCGCGGCCAATCCCGACGCGTTCAAGGCCGACCTCGCCGGCCTGCGTTTTCAGGAGGTCACGAGTGCGCCGCCGGTAACGGACTCACCGGACGGCATCCGCCGCGCCGGCAAGTGGGCCGCTCACTTTCAGCAGGTCTACCACGGCATCGACGTCGTCGGCGGTGAGGTGCACATGACCTTCACGGATGCCGGACGACTCTTCGCCCTAGGTTCGACGTACTACCAGGACATCTCGGTCGATTGGACCCCGTCGCTCTCCGCGGACCGGGCGAAGGAGATCGCACGCGGCGCGCTTCCCTACAATTCCAAGACCGATTCCGTCGAGACGGCCGTGAAACTGCTCGTCCTTCCCGTGCCGCTGAGCGAGACCCAGGTCGAGCACCATCTCGTCTGGGAGACTCGCGTCCACACCCAGGACCCGCTTGGGGTCTGGATCACGAGCGTCGACGCTCACAGCGGCCAGATCCTCCAGCGGACCAACGACGTGGACTTCATCAATTACCTGGGGAGCGCCGTCGGGCAAGTAGAGCGCACCGCCTTCTGCGACGGTTCGCACCAAGAGACGTACCCGTACGTCTACGTCAACATCACCGGCGTGGGCGCCACCTACGCGGATGCCGGCGGAAACTGGGTCGTCGGCTACGGTGGATTCTCATCCAGTCTGCTGTTCTCACGGCTCTATAGCCCCTACGTCGACGTGCAGAACATGCAGGGACCCTATGCGGGCGTCTACGCCACTGTCTTTCCCGGCGTCCCCTACCAGGTCGTCTTCGACAACTCCAATTCGCGTGCGGACGAAAGGGACGTCTACCGAACGGTGCAGGATGTTCACGACTTCTTCGAGACCTTCGCACCTGGCTTCGGCTTCACGAACCAACGGGTCACCGCCCAAGTCAACATCAACAACTCGTGCAACGCGTACTACCAGGGGGACGCCATCCACTTTTACCAGGCCGGAAGCGGTTGCAACAACACCGGCCAGATGATGGACGTCGTGGCCCATGAGTACGGTCACGGTGTCCAGGAGGCGATCCTCGGGGGCCAGGGAAACGAGGGGCTTGGTGAGGGCAACGGCGACGTCACCGGGTTCCTCATGACCATGTCTTCGGTGATCGGCCGCGGGTTCTACAACTGCTCGGGGGGAATCCGTGATGCCCACAACTCGTTGCGCTACCCCGGCGACGTGGTCGGACAGGAGATCCATTACGCGGGGCAGGTGATCGCGGGCTTCCACTGGGACGCGATGCAGGACCAGATCGCCCACTATGGCAGTTGGGGCCGATACTCCGCGGCGTGGGATTGGCACTGGGGGCGTGTCCTGCAGCATCCGACCAATCAGCCGGCGCAGGTCCTCGCGACCTTCATCGCCAACGACGATGACGGAAATCTGGCCAACGGGACCCCGCAGTTCAACTCCTACTGCTTGGCGGCGACAAACCACGGCTTCACCTGCCCCAACGTGACGCTTCCGCTGGCCTCGGCCGGATGCGACACGTACTACCAGTCGCCGCAGGGCTACTTGATCAACCAGCAGAACAACTACTGGACGGCGATCGGGGTGTCTCCCTCTCCCGGGGACGACAAGGACATGTACGTCTACACGAATGGCTACGGGACCCTGCTCGCATCGTCAACCGGGACGGTGGGAACCGACTTCGTGGTGGGTGACTTCAACCACAATTCGACGGGTTTGTATCAGCCGTACGTGACCTACGGCGGCACGACGACCCCTTACGTGACCGAGTGGGACTCCGGCGCGGATGCGATCACCGTCGGGACGGACATCTACGGATCGGTCGGGGGCGGCGGCGGAAGCTGCGGCGTGGTCAGGGCCTGGGATGTCTTCCTCGTGGCCGGCCAGAGCTACAACTTCGCCTTGCTCAACGCTGGAGGATCCGCCGACATGCGGCTGTCCCTCTTCATGAACCCCGCATCGGCTCCCTATTGGGTCGGCCGGAGTTCGTCGGTCTTCGAGGTAATGACGGACACGCCGCGCGAGTTCACGGCTCCGACGAGTGACTGGTATGGCGTCGTCGTCTTCAACAACTCTCAGGGCTCACCGAGCGGTTCGTATGTCTTGCGCGTCCAAGACTCGCCGGCCGCGCTCGCAAGCGCCGCCTGCCAGACTTGGAGCAGCTCCCCGCGGATGTTCGGCTTCTCGCAAGGGCTCGCCTACTGGACCGGTGTCGCGGTGAACCCGAGCGGCTCCGACGACAAGGACGTAGCTGTCTACACCAATCCGGCAGGCGTTGGATACCCGCTGGCCGCCTCCCAGGGGACCGTGGGGACAGACTTCGTCGTCGGCGATTTCAACCACAATGCGATGGGGACTTACTACTCGAGAGTTTCGTACGGAGATCCCGCCGCGACTTACGTGACGGACTGGGATAGCGGCGCCGATGTGATCTACCCAGGCACCGACGTGAACGGCTCCGTTGGCGGCGGCAGCGGGGGCTGTGGTTTGATCCAGGTGTCGGACGTGTATCTGACCGAGGGACAGCAGTACCGATTCCTCCTTCTGACCAATGGTTCGGCGGATATCCGGATGTCCCTCTTCCGCAACCCGTCGGACGGCACCTACTGGGCCGGGCGCGGCTCGGCCGAGTTCGAGGCGGGCAACGCCGACGGCCGAACCTATACGGCCCCGGCGAGCGATTGGTATGGCGTCGTGGTCTTCAACAACTCGCCCGGATCTCCCGCAGGGACCTACACGCTACGGGTTCGGGACATGCCGGCCTCGTTGACGGACGCAACCTGCCTGACATCGTCCACCGTTCCGCAGCTCTTCAGCATCACGCAATCCACTAACTACTGGTCGGCGGTGGCAATCAACCCGACCGGAACGGACGACAAGGATGTCTGGGTGTTCGACAACCCCGACGGCCTTGGGGCTCCGCTCGGCTACTCGGCCGGTACCGTGGGAACCGACTTCGTGATCGGTGACTTCAACCACAACGCCCAGGGGACGTACTACCCGATGGCCACGTATGGCGCCTCGCCGGCCAACTATGTGTTGGATTGGGATAGCGGTCCGGACATCTTCCCCATCGGACCGGGCGTGGACGGCACGGTCGGAGGAGTCGATGGCGCCTGCAATCTCATCAAGGTCTGGGACGTCTATCTGGAAGCCGGCACCACCTACCAGATCCAGCTGACGGCGGCGGGCGACGCGGACATCCGCGTATCTCTATTCCGGAATCCGGCGAGTGCGCCCTACTGGGCAGGCCGGTATAACGCGGAGTTCGAGAGTCAACCGGCCGGAACCCCGTACAGCTACACTGCTCCCGCTTCGGACTACTATGGTCTCGTCGTGTTCAACGCTTCTCCGGATTCTCCCGCGGGCACCTACACCCTTCGCTTCCTCAACACCGCTGGCGTCGCGGAGCAGGATGTCGTCTACGGGAAGCCGGGGATGACGTTCCAGAATCCCTACCCGATGGGCTCGCCGATCATGCTTCGCGCGGCTGCCGAGGGCACGGGAGCGCGTGTCGGGATCTTCAACGTGCAAGGGCAGCTCGTGCGGACCCTGTTCAATGAGTCGGTCGGCAGAGCCGGACGGCAATTGACCTGGGATGGCCGCTCGGATGGAGGAGCCAAAGTCGGTTCAGGGATTTACTTCCTTCGAGCGCAGATAGGTTCGATCAGTGTGAATAAGACCCTGTTCGTGCTGAAGTAATCTGATCTCGCTTGATTCGCTCCTTATCGGAGGGGAGTGTGGACGTCCATCCACACTCCCCTCTTTCCTCACTCCGTCGCCGTATGGATTCTGTCAGCTGCGACGACTATAGTCGTGTCCATATGAGGACCGTGACAGAGAGGGAACCGGTCGCGCTGGACGAACTGCGTCGAATGGCGGCGGCGCGGTTCGGGGACATGGTCAAGGCCGTCGTCGACCTCGAAGGTGGCAGCATGCTGGTGGACGCCGAGATGCATGCCGACGAAGAGGCCGAACTCCTCGCCGGCGGCTCACGGCAGCGGGATCTCTGGGGAATCAACCTCTACCCGGATCTCCCGGAAGTCGAGTGGCTCGAGTTCGATTCCATGATCAACGTTCGTCCTTCATTCGGTAATCGCTCACGGAGCGTGGACGACCCCCGGATCCGGGAGAGGATCGCCGCTCTCGTGAAGACGTTGGTGCTTCGATGACAGAGATGAGGCACAAGGAGATGGCTGCCGGTCGGTGGTGGACCCTGACTTTGGCCGAGCAGCTCGGTCATGTCGGAAGCGAGGTCAGCCGCACCCTGAAGTGGAAATCCCGTGACCCCCGCATCGCTCAAGGCGCGTTCGAGCGCGCCCTGGAACTCATCGATCTCACGCTGGACGATCCCCGTCACCGGCAGTCCGTCGCCCGGTTGCGCGAAATCGCCCGGGTCCGGGAAATCCTTGTGGACTTCTTGGTAGGACCGAACCAGTACGGGTCCACCGGTCCCGGCTTGCAGAGATACTTCGATGCCTATGCCGCCGCCGCTGCAAGCGCCCGGGGACGTTAGCGACAGCAGCACGCGAGATCCCACAAAACCTTCATCTCATTCGGAGTGTCCTGAGAAGCCTTGAGCAGGACGGATTGCGGCGCGGGGATCGCCTTGCTCCATGCGCTGCAGGATGATTGTGATGTCACCCCTGCTCCAGCTCGCTCATGAGGGCGGCGAACCGGGGATGCGCGCGGAGAGGGTCAAGGTTCGAGTCGTTCTGGATCCAGCCGGCCTGCCGCAGGCCGAGGTGCACGGATCGCTCGAGAAGGTCGATCGCCCGCTCCGTCTTCCCGGCGAGGGAGAAGATGCACGCCACGTTGTAAAGAACCATCGGCTCGTCGGGTTCCATGTCGAGCGCAAGCGTCGCCCATTCGAGGGCCCGATCGCGCTCCCCGAGCGCGACCAGTCCGTTGGCTCCCATGTACAGAGCCCGAACATCGTCCGGCTGGAGCTGCAGACGCTCCTCCACGATCCGCACTCCGCGGATCCGCGCCGCCTGCGCGTCATCGAGGCGGTTCAGACGCTCGTAAACTTGCGCGACGAGAAGGAGCGACTGGTAGTCCTCGGGTCGGACGCTCGCCGCGAGCTCGAAAAGGTGAGCCGCCTTCTCGAGAACTCCTCGGGCGAAGCAATCACGCGCGTACAGATAGTGAGCCTCGAAGAGTTTCGGACGGAGCCTCGCCGCCGTCTCGAACTCGGCCTCAGCCTCCTGATGACGACCGCGCAACGACAGGACCTGCCCGCAGGAGGTGTGTGCCTCGGCCAGGTCCGGATTCAGCTCGAGGGCCCTGCGACTCGCCTGATTCGCCTTGTCGAGGCTGGCCTGGCTCCTATCGGCGTAGAGATAGAGGAAGCAGTAGCAATCCGAGATCCCGGAGAAGGCGAGGGCGTAGTTTGCGTCGTGTCGGGTTGCCATCTCGAACATCTGAAGTGCAAGCTCCATCCCCTTCCGCCGGTACTGGTAGAAGAACCTCCGTCCGCGGAGGTAGTAATCGTACGCCCGCACATCCGAGGTCGTGAGGGTCTGGATCGATCGCATCTCCCCGGCTGTCAGCGTCAGGTTGAGCGCCTCCGCGATTTTCTGCGCGATCTCGTCCTGGATTGCGAATACGTCCTCGAGCTGGCGGTCGTAATGCTCCGACCAGAGAAGGAAGCCCGTCGCGGCCTGGAGCAGCTCGGCCGTGATCCGGAGCTTTTCCCCTTCCTTGCGAACGCTTCCGCTCACGATCGCCTGCACGTTCAGCTCGCGCCCGATCGTCCGGACGTCCGCGGTGGTTCGATGGATCAGCGAGGAGTGTGTTCGCGAGGCGACTCGGAGATTGCGGATCTTCGAGAGGTCGTCGACGAGCTCCTCGGCAAGGCCCTCGCAGAAGTACCCCTGGGCCTGATCCGCGCTCAAATCCTCGGGCGTCAAGACAGCGATGGAGGTGATGCTCTCATCCTGTCCCGCCTCCGTGTGCCTCTTGATCTCCTCGAGGTCGTTCCGGAGGGCGAGTGCGGACTGCAGACGGAAGCTTGGATCCTTCTCGAGGCAGCGATCGATGACCTGGGCGAGCCGCCGTGGAAGGTCGAGACGGATCTCGGAGACCTGGGGCGGCTTGTCCCTCAGGATCGAGGAGATCAGGTCAGCGGGAGTCTCGCCATTGAACGGATGCCGCCCGGTCAGCATCTCATAGAGGATGATCCCGATCGCGAAGATGTCGGACCGATGATCCGCCGACTCGCCGCGCAACTGCTCCGGGGACATGCAGGAAACCGTGCCGAGAATGGTTCCTTCCGCGGTCCGATCCAGGCTGATCGTCTGCAGGTAATCCGATGCGCCTTCTTCCTGCTCCTCGATTCTGGCAAGCCCGAAGTCGAGCACCTTCAGGCCCCCCTCCCTTTCGAGCATGATATTGCCGGGCTTCAGGTCCCGATGCGTGATCCCCTTCGAGTGGGCAAAGCTCACTGCGTCGACGAGCGGGATCGCAAGCTCGAGAAACCGCGGCATGAGGAAGCCGCCGGCGGGGATCGAATCGGAAAGGTTCTTCCCTTCGATCAGCTCCATCGAGAAGAAAAGGATTTCGTCCTGCTCGGCAACGGAGTGGATCGTCACGATGTTCGGGTGGCTGAGGGCGGCGACGGCGCGGCACTCCCGCTCGAAGCGGCGCCGCATCTCGGGGCGCTTCGCAAGGTCCAGGGCAAGCACCTTCACCGCGACTGTTCTGTTGAGACGGGTGTCGCGCGCACGATAGACCTCGCCCATCCCGCCTGATCCGATCTTCTCCTGAATCAGGTAGTGCCCCAGGGTCTCCTCAATGATACGGCGCAACTTCCTCTCCTCCCCTCGATGGATTGATACCAGATCCCGGGAAGGGTGTCTACGCCAGGAAAACGGATCTGTGCTTTGTTCGCAGGGTCAGCTAACATGTGGAATATGAAGACAACAGATCTTGGCCAGGAGCTTCGGCGTCTCCGGAAGGAGGCCGGCATCACGCTGCGTGGGCTGGCGGCAACGGTCGAAGTCTCGGCCGCGCATCTTTCGGACATCGAGCACAATCGCCGCCGTCCCTCCGATGATCTTCTTCGAAGGATCGCGCGTGCGCTCCGGAAAGCCGGTGCAACGTACGAGTCTCTCGAGCACCTGGCCACGGGATTGGACCCGGATACGCGCGAGTGGGCCGCATCAACTCCAGGGGTCCGCAAGCTGCTACGCACGCTGCAGCAGTCAGGGCGACATCCACTGGACATTCTTCCGGCTCTCGAGAGGGTCGTCGGGCGCAAGAAAGCCGCAAAAGGACGCCAAGCGCGAACGAAATGAGAATCACCGCGATCGCAATTGTGGTTCCTGGGGCCGTCGCGACGATCCGCGGCGGGAGCATGCTTCAATGATTCCGGCGATACGATTCCCGAGATCCGCCGGCAAGTACTCCGGCGACGAGCAGCCGCTGCGATCGGAGCTCTTCAGCGCCGATCAGATGAAGCAGCACGGCAAGACTCTCGCGGGCTTCCATGAGCCGGCTATCGAGCGGGCTCCGGACCGTCTTCTACCACGGCTGGCCGAGAATGAACGGGTCCTGATCGATACCCGCGATCTACTGATGGAGGCGGTCAGGACGAGCCGCCGGATCACGCCGGCCGGAGAATGGCTGCTCGACAACTTCTACCTGATCGAAGAACAGATTCGCACGGCCAGGCATCACTTGCCGAAGGGCTACAGCCGGGAGTTGCCCTCCCTGCTCAACGGCCCATCGGCCGGATTTCCCCGAGTGTATGACATCGCCCTGGAGACGATCTCGCACGGGGACGGACGGGTCGATCCGGAGAACTTGAGCAGTTTCGTAGCGGCCTACCAGGCCGTCACCGCCCTGAATCTGGGCGAGCTGTGGGCCATCCCGATCATGTTGCGCCTGGCACTCATCGAGAACCTCCGGCGCGTCGGCACCCGGATCGCGGCCGACCGGATCGACCGGAACCGCGCCGACCACTGGGCGGACCGGATGACGGAGATCGCCGAGAAAGACCCGAACAGCCTGATCCTCGTGGTCGCGGACATGGCGCGCTCCGATCCGCCGATGGTCAGCTCGTTCGTCGCGGAACTTGCGCGCCGACTCAAAGGCCAGAGCCCCGCTCTGGCGCTTCCTCTCACCTGGATTGAACAGCGGCTCTCCGAGTCCGGCCTGACGATTGAGCACCTGGTTCAATCGGAGAACCAACAACAGGCCGCCGACCAGGTCTCCATCAGCAACAGCATCGGCAGCCTCCGGTTTCTGGGCGCGATGGACTGGCGCGAGTTCGTCGAGACGATGAGCGTTGTCGAGGTCGCCCTGCGAGAGGACCCCGGCGGAGTCTACGGGAAGATGGACTTCGCAACACGCGATCGCTACCGCCACGTTGTGGAGAAGATCGCGAAGGGCAGCCGGCTATCCGAAGAGTGGGTGGCACGATTGGCCATCCAATTCGCGCGCCGCAGCACACCGGCCAAGGACGGTGACGATCGAGCGGCGCACGTAGGCTTCTACCTGGTCGACAAGGGATTGTCGAAGCTCGAACGGACGGTGAAGCTGCGGCAGTCTGCCGCCGAGATCCTACGGCGAATCGGCAGCCGCCTTCCGTTGCTGCTGTATCTGAGCCCAATCCTGCTGATCACCGCGCTTCTCACCGGGGGCTTGACGGCGACAGCGCATGCCGGCGGCCTGCAAGGCTGGACGCTCGCGCTGATCGGAATCCTCTCACTGCTGTGCGCAAGCCAGTTGGCGGTCGCCCTGGTGAACTGGCTGGCCGCGTTGTATTCCAGGCCGCACTTGCTGCCGCGAATGGACTTCTCCACGGGGATTCCCCCGGAATCGCGCACGCTCGTCGTGATCCCGACGATGATCACGAGCGCTCAGAACATCGAGGACCTGGTCGAGGGGCTGGAGGTCCGGTTCCTGGCGAATCGGGACGAGCATCTGCACTTCGGCCTGCTGACGGACTTTTCTGACGCCCAAGTGGAAACGCTTCCGGAGGACGAGCCGCTCATCAAGCTCGCCCAAGAGAAGATCGACAAGCTGAATGACAAGTACCGGAACGCGAGAGGCGACTCCTTCTTCCTTTTCCATCGTCCGCGGCGCTGGAATCCTCGTGAGCGGCTTTGGATGGGTTACGAGCGCAAGCGAGGGAAGCTTGCGGACTTGAACGCGCTGCTGCGCGGCGGTCCACCCGATCGGTTCGCACTCGTCGTCGGCGAGACTTTGATCCTGTCAAACGTGAAGTACGTGATCACCCTCGACACGGATACAGAGCTTCCACGCGACTCGGCATGGCAAATCGTCGGAGCCATGGCACATCCGCTGAATCGTCCGCGCTACGACGAGGACAAGCAGCGTATCTCCGAGGGGTACGGCATCCTTCAGCCTCGCGTCGCCGTCAGCCTGCCCGGGACGAATCGGTCGCGGTATGCCCGGCTCTACGGGGGTGAGCCCGGCATCGACCCGTATACGCGCGCCGTTTCGGATGTCTATCAGGATCTGTTCCATGAAGGCTCGTTCATCGGCAAGGGAATCTACGATGTCGACGCCTTTGAGCAGGCGCTCAAGGAACGCCTCCCCGAAAATCGGATCCTGAGCCACGATCTTCTTGAAGGCTGTTACGCCCGCTCGGGATTGATGAGCGATGTGCAACTGTATGAGGACTATCCTTCCCGCTACAGCGCTGACGTGAGCCGCCGATACCGATGGATTCGCGGGGATTGGCAGCTCGTGGGGTGGTTGCTGCCGCACGTATCCGGTCATGGAACACGCCTTCGGAGGAACCCGATCTCGGGCCTGTCGCTCTGGAAGTTCTTCGACAACCTTCGGCGTAGTCTCGTCCCTTCGGCGTTGACCCTTCTGCTGCTGTCCGGATGGACGGTCTTGTCGCCTGCGTGGTTCTGGACCCTATCCGTGATCGGGATCATCATGATCCCGCCTCTGATCGCCTCCATTCTGGACATGTCCCAGAAGGCGCGCGATGTAGGGCTCAAGCAGCATCTCGCTTCCGCAGTCCGCTCGACCGGCCGCCACTTCGCTCAGGCGTTGTTCACCCTCATCTGCCTCCCGTACGAGGCGCTATTCAGCCTGGATGCGGTTCTTCGCACGCTGGTGCGGCTGATCACACGCAGACGTCTTCTCGAGTGGAATCCGTCGGGCAACCACGCACAGAACAGCAGCACGGACCTCGCGGCTTCTTTCCGGTCGATGTGGATCGCCCCGGTTGTCGCCATCGCAGCGCTGATTTATCTGCTCCTCATGAAGCCGTCCGCGCTGGCAACGGCCGGACCCATCCTGGGCCTCTGGATGGTCTCCCCTGCCGTAGCGTGGTGGATCAGCCTGCCACTCTCCCGCCGCGGAGCGCAGCTGACCGCCGATCAGTCCGTCTTTCTCCGAAAGCTCGCGCGCAAAACCTGGGGCTTTTTCGAGACGTTCGTCGGGCCCGAAGACAACTGGCTGCCCCCGGACAACTACCAGGAGCTTGCCGTGGCAAGAGTCGCGCATCGCACATCGCCGACCAACATGGGGCTTGCCCTGCTCGCGGGCCTGTCGGCCTACGACTTCGGCTACATCTCTGCCGATCAGCTCATCGAGCGCACGGCGAATACGCTCGGCACGATGGAAGCCCTGGAACGCCACCGGGGCCACTTCTACAACTGGTACGACACGCTCACGCTGGACCCGCTGCCGCCTCTGTACATCTCAACCGTGGATAGCGGCAATCTGGCGGGCCATCTGCTGACATTGCGCCCCGGCCTCCTCGCGATTCCCGATCAGAAGATCCTGGGAGCGCGGTTGTTCGAGGGCCTGAGCGACACGCTCCGGATTCTCGAGGATTCCGAGGGAAGGACCGCTGCGATCCGTCTGACTCAACTCCAGGCGGATCTGGCTTCCATGTGCGACACAAAACCGACCACGCTCACGGCGGCGCGGCTTTGTCTCGAGCGCCTTGCGGCGTCCATCGCGGTGGTGATGGCGGGTCTCGATGAAGATCCCAAGAGCGAGGCGCGGTACTGGGCAGGCGCCCTGGCTCGGCAATGTCAGGAGGCTCTCGAAGAACTGGAGTTCCTCGCGCCATGGGTCATTCAGCCAGACCCTCAGAACCTGCCTTCCGATGTCCATGGCATCGACGGAATCCCCACGCTGCGCGAGCTGGCGGGACTCCCAACGGAGGCGGGCCAGCGCGCCAGGACCAGGATTGCGACAATCGAAGGGCTCGCTCTGCAATCCGGCGAACTCGCCGACGCGGAGTACGACTTCCTCTATGACAAGGGACGTCATCTGCTGGCGATCGGCTACAACGTTGCTCAGCGCAGGCGGGACTCGAGCTACTACGATCTGCTCGCGTCGGAATCGCGCTTGTCCAGTTTCGTCGGAATCGCACAGGAACAGCTGCCGCAGGAGACGTGGTTTGCTCTCTCGCGCCTGCTCACCGCCGCCGGCGGAGCACCGGTTCTCCTCTCATGGAGCGGCTCGATGTTCGAGTATCTCATGCCGCTCCTGGTGATGCCGACATACGAGAACACGCTGCTCGACCAGACCTACAAGGCGGCGGTCGAGAGACAGATCGAGTATGGCAGACAGCGCGGCGTACCCTGGGGCATCTCGGAGTCCGGCTACAACATGATCGATGCCCAACTCAACTATCAGTACCGCGCGTTCGGCGTGCCCGGCCTGGGGCTCAAACGCGGATTGGCCGCGGACCTGGTCATTGCCCCCTACGCCTCGGCCCTGGCGCTGATGGTGGCGCCCGAAGAGGCATGCCTGAATCTTCAGCGACTCGCCGCCGAAGGTTGCGAGGGACGATACGGCTTCTATGAAGCGGTCGACTACACACCCTCACGTGTCCCGCGCGGCAAGTCGAGCACCATGGTTCGCTCGTTCATGGCCCATCACCAGGGAATGAGCCTGCTTTCGCTTGCCTATCTGATTCTGGATCGTCCGATGCAGAAGCGGTTCGAGTCTGACCCGTTGTTCCGGGCGACCACATTGGTGCTCCAGGAGCGGGTGCCGAAGACCACGGTGCTCTATTCCCAGGCCGCCGAACTCTCCAACACTCTTACGACCTCCGGCGGTCCCGAGACACCGATGCGCGTTCTCGGCACCCCGAACACCCCGACACCGGAAGTGCAGTTGTTGTCGAACGGCAGATACCACGTGATGATCACGAATGCGGGAGGCGGCTACAGCCGCTGGAAGGACATCGCCGTCACACGCTGGCGCGAGGACGCTACCCGCGACAACTGGGGCACGTTCTGCTACATCCGCGACGTGAGCACCGGGCAGTTCTGGTCAACCGCGTATCAGCCGACGCTTCAGAAATCGGAAGGCTACGAAGCGATCTTTTCCGAGGCGCGAGCGGAGTTTCGCCGTCACGACCATGACTTCGACACGCATACGGAAATCTCTGTTTCACCGGAGGATGACGTCGAGGTGCGCCGCATCCGCATCACAAACCGCTCCCGTGTACGCAGAGAGATCGAGGTGACGAGCTACGCGGAAGTCGTTCTCGCCTCATCCGCGGCGGACGCGCTCCATCCCGCGTTCAGCAATCTCTTCGTTCAGACTGAGATCATCCGCGAGCGACAGGCGATCCTCTGCAGCCGCCGGCCCCGCTCCCCCGACGAATCGACCCCGTGGATGTTTCACCTGATGGCCGTGCACGACGCGCACATCGAGGAGATCTCCTACGAGACCGATCGCCAGCGGTTCATCGGACGCGGTAACACGGTGGCCGATCCTAAGGCGATGGGCGCATCGGGGGCGCTCTCGGGCAGCCAGGGATCCGTGCTCGATCCGATTGTCGCAATCAGACATCGAATGACCCTCGATCCGGAGGAATGCGCGACGGTGAATGTCGTCTCCGGCGTCGGCGAAACCCAGGACATCTGCATGGGCCTCGTCGAGAAATATCAGGATCGCCGTCTGGCGGATCGCGTCTTCGAACTGGCGTGGACCCACAGCCAGGTCGTCCTTCGGCAACTCAACGCAACCGAAACTGAAGCGCAGATCTATGGACGCCTGGCCGGCTCCGTGATCTATGCAAACTCCTCGTTGCGCGCTGACCCAGGCATCCTCATCAGGAACCATCGTGGCCAGTCCGGTCTGTGGGGCTACTCAATATCCGGCGATCTGCCGATCGTGCTCTTGCGGATCGGAGACCCGACCCACATCGAACTGGTGCGCCAGCTCGTTCAGGCGCACGCGTACTGGCGCTTGAAGGGACTGGCGGTCGACCTGGTGATCTGGAACGAGGATCACGCCGGTTACCGGCAAGTACTCCATGACCAGATCATGGGACTGATCGCCGCTGGCATTGAGACCAACGTTTCCGACCGGCCGGGAGGCATCTTCGTAAGACTTGCGGATCAGATCTCGGACGAGGACCGCATCCTGCTCCAGTCAGTCGCCCGCGCTGTCATCGCCGACAGTCAAGGGCTGCTGGCGGATCAGATCAACCGCCCGGTCCCTAGGGAGGCGCGTATCCCGCGCCTCACGCCCACGCGAGCCCGCCGCTCGGCCACCATACCAGCCCCCGAGTTGTATCGCCGGGATCTGATCTTCTTCAACGGGCTGGGAGGATTCACCCGTGATGGGCGCGAATACGTGATCACGACCGCGCACGGAGAAGTCACGCCGGCGCCATGGGTGAATGTCCTGGCGAACTCACAGTTCGGAACCGTCATATCGGAGAGCGGCCTTGCCTGCACCTGGAGCGAGAATGCCCACGAGTTTCGTCTGACCCCCTGGACCAACGACCCCGTCAGCGATTCCGGCGGAGAGGCCCTCTACATCCGTGACGAAGAGACCGGCCACTTCTGGTCCCCCACACCGCTGCCCGGCAGCGGAACGGAAGCTCACGTGTGCCGACACGGATTCGGCTACAGCGTCTTCGAGCACGCGGAGAGCGGAATCCGCTCGGAGCTGTGGATCTACGTGGCCCTGGATGCACCGGTCAAGTTCATGGTGATGAGAGTGCGGAACGAATCAGGCCGATCCCGCCGGCTCTCCGTCACGGGATACGTGGAATGGGTGCTGGGCGATCTAAGGCCGAAATCGACCATGCACGTCGTCACCGAAATCGACGCCGACAGCGGAGCGCTCTTCGCGCGGAACCCGTATAGCACCGAGTTCGCCGGCCGGGTTGCCTTCTTCGACGTGGACGATTCAACTCGAACGGTGAGCTGCGACCGCACCGAGTTCCTTGGGCGTAACGGCACGCTTCGGAATCCGGCCGCCATGACTCGATTGCGGCTCTCGGGCAAGGCAGGGGTGGCTCTGGATCCATGCGCCTCAATCCAGGTTCCATTCGAGCTGGCCGATGGGCAGGAGCGTGAGCTTGTCTTCACGCTCGGCGCAGGGCGAGACGTCGATGACGCCGGCAGCTTGGTCCGCCGCTTCCGGGCACCCGAAGCGGCGCGCGGTGCACTCGAAGCGGTGCACCAATACTGGAACCGCACGCTCGGCGCCGTGAGCGTGGAGACTCCGGACCCGTCCCTTGACGTGCTGGCCAATGGCTGGCTCCTGTATCAGACTCTGTCGTGCCGCCTCTGGGCGCGGACCGGATACTACCAGCCGGGGGGCGCCTTCGGCTTCCGCGACCAGCTGCAGGACGCGATGGCGCTCATCCACGCTGAGCCGCAGCTCTTGCGCGAGCACTTGCTCCGCTGCGCCGCCCGTCAGTTCCCGGAGGGAGACGTCCAGCATTGGTGGCATCCGACATCGGGCCGAGGCGTCCGTACGCGGTGCTCGGACGACTATCTCTGGCTGCCGTTGGCGACATCCCGCTACGTTCTGCGCACTGGCGACTCCGGCGTGCTGGATGAATCCATACCCTTCATCGAAGGCCGCCCGGTCAACACGGACGAAGACTCCTACTACGATCTGCCCCGCCGGTCCGAAGAAGCCGCCAGCCTGTACGACCATTGTGTCCGGGCCATCCTGAACGGCCTACGCGTCGGGGAGCACAATCTGCCGCTCATCGGCTCCGGCGACTGGAACGACGGCATGAACATGGTGGGCGCACGAGGTAAAGGCGAGAGCGTCTGGCTGGCCTTCTTCCTCCATGAAGTGCTCGTGCGGTTCACCGAGATTGCCCACCGTCATGGCGACGCCCCCTTCGCCGAACGCTGCCGAAGCGAGGCCGCTCAGGTGCGGCAGAACGTCGAACAGAATGGCTGGGATGGCGAGTGGTATCGCCGGGCGTACTTCGACGACGGCTCGCCGCTGGGGTCCGCGAGCAACTCCGAGTGCCAGATCGATTCGATTGCGCAGAGCTGGTCCGTTCTATCCGGGGCGGGCGATGCCGCGCGAACGCGCACGGCGATGGAGTCGCTGGACCGACGCCTCGTTCGCCGCGACCACGCGCTGATCCAACTGCTGGATCCGCCGTTCGACAAGTCAGCTCTGAATCCCGGCTACATCAAGGGTTACGCCCCAGGCGTGAGAGAGAATGGCGGGCAGTACACCCATGGGGCGATCTGGGCGGCGATGGCATTCGCTGCCTTGGGAGACCATCAGCGCGCGTGGGACCTATTGGCCATGATCAACCCCGTGAACCACTCCAGTTCTGCTGCAGGGATGGAAACCTACAGGGTGGAACCGTACGTGGTCGCGGCCGACGTCTACGCGTGCCCGCCGCACACCGGTCGTGGCGGATGGACGTGGTACACGGGCTCGGCCGCATGGATGTACCGGCTGATCGTGGAATCACTGCTGGGGCTCAAGCTGGAAACGGATACGCTGCGATTCGCGCCGTGCCTCCCCGCGGATTGGAAGGGATTCAAGGTGCACTACCGGTATCGGGAGACGGTGTACCACATCGAGGTCATACAATCGCCCGCGGGCGATGGCGGGACGAGTGTGACCGTGGATGGCGTCGAGCGCCATGACGACGGCATACCCCTCGTCGATGACCGACAGGAACATTCCGTCGAAGTGAGGATACCCACTCAGGGCCCATGACAAGCGCAGTCGGGTCCCCGTGGAGAACATAGCAGCATGAGGTAATAGGAGGAGAACACGATGAAGAACACTCGCATGATTCTGATTGCAGCGGCACTGGCCGTGACGCTGAGCCCGGCCATCGCTCTAGCGGGTTCCGACACCGGCATCGGCTTCCGCGGCTGGGGACCGCGGGTCGGACTATCGATCAACCCAGACCAGGTTTACTTCGGCGCTCATCTCGACTTCGGGAACTTTGCGAAGCACGTTCGCTTTCAACCCAACATCGAGCTGGGCTTCGGCGACAACGAGAAGCTCTTCGCCATCAACGCCGAGGCGGCATATCGCTTCAGCTCCACCTGGGACGTGTGGACTCCGTACCTTGGGGGCGGCCTTGGCGCGAACATCGAGAGCTTCGACAACGAGAGAAACAACAACTCGCAGACCGACCTGGGCGTCAATTTGCTCGGAGGGATCGAGAAGGGACTCTCGAACGGCGACCGATTCTTCATCGAGGCCAAGTTCAGCCTGAACGACGTGCCGGACGCCAAGATCGGGATCGGTTGGACGTTTTACCACTAAGCCTTTGGGTGAAGAGGGGCGCAGTCGGTTGGCGCCGCCCCTTCCTCCATGCTGTAGACATCTTAGTATTCCACGATCTCCGGCCCGCTCCCCAGGAACTCGATCGTTCGGAAGCGTAGTTGGCCGTGCAAGGAAGTGAATCCGCCACGGAGATCGAGGTCCGTCTCAGGTCCAACCCTCCGGCGTATCGGAGGACGGGAGAGATAAGCTTGCGGGAGAGCCCGTCAGTCCCGCGGCCGGTAGGCGACGATGCAGTTCCGCCCGGCATGCTTGGCGGCATACAGGGCATCGTCGGCGGCACGGATGAGTTCCTCCATTGTGGAGCCGTGCTCCGGGGCCGCAGCGACGCCCGCTGACAGCGTCATCGTGGCCATCAGTTGTCCGCCGTGGCGAATCTCGAGTTTCTCGATAAGGACGCGGATCTGTTCGACGCGCTGGCTCGCGTCTGGGAGGGAGGAGTCGGGCAGAACGAGCGCGAACTCCTCACCGCCATAGCGGCAGGCGATGTCGCTCTTGCGCAGGTTCTCGCGCAGCAGTCGGCCTGACTCGCGCAGGGCCAGATCGCCCGCATCGTGCCCAAACGAATCGTTGAACCGCTTGAAATTATCCAGGTCGATCATCGCGAGGCAGAGGCTGGCCCCCTGGCGCAGTGCACGATGCAACTCACGGGGGAGGGTATCCTCCAGATAGCGCCTGTTAAACAATCCCGTCAGTGGATCGCGCGTGGCCTGTTCGTGCAGCGTCTTGCGTAGTTTCAAATTGGCCAGGGAAAGCTTGATCGCTTCGCCTACCGTCACAGCCATCTGACGCTGACTGATATGATGATCGTCTTTGCTCGCGGGAGCGGCTTCGAGATGGAATACGCCCAGGGTCTCGCTCTGCACCGTCAAGGGCACGCAAAGGTAACCTCGTTCCGGCGGACGAACAAAGTGTTCGCAGAGAAGATTCGTCTTCGGATCCACGACTTCATGAGGCCGACCGCGGCGGATCGCCCAGCAGTCTTTCATGGGGAAGACGTTCTCTACGGACGTCCCATCCCCCCAACGCGCGACGGTCTCAAGATATTGACCAGACTCGTGAAAGACCGCGAGACAGCCGCTCTGTCCGACAAACAGCTCGGCAGCTTTCAAGGGGATGATGCGGTAGGCTTCCTCTTGTGTTTCGCAAGTCTGAAGCAGGTCGTTCATTTGGTTGAGCAAGGTCATTTCACCGTCGCGCCGCTGCAAAGCCGTTACCAAAGACGAGAGCTTCTCATTCGCCCGCTGTACACTCGCTTCCGCCAGCTTGCGTGACGTGATATCGCGAACATTACATTGGATCACCTTCGTGTGGTCGACCCGGTAGACGTTGCTGACGAACTCCACCTGCCTATGCTCTCCCCCCTTGGTTTCCAGCGGAAGGTCATCATACCGGATGTATTTCTTCTGCTGTAGTACCTGGAAGGAAGCTTGGCTGGCGGCGATGTCCTTGAACGAACCGATTTCCCAGAGCCTCTTGCCCAGCAGGCCCTCGTGGGAGAATCCGAGCATCTTCTCAAGATAGGGATTGCAGTCGACTATCTTGCCCGTATTCCCGTCCAGGATGAGGATGCCGTCCTTCGCCGTCTCGAAGAGACGGCGGTACCGGACTTCCGAGACCTTCAACGCCTCTTCTACCCGCATCCGTTCGGTCGAATCGGCGTCAGCGGGGAGGGCTTTCTTCAGGACCCGCCCGCCCAGCTCGGCTTCCACTCCAGCCAAGCGTGCCTGCAGAGCGAGGTTCTCCGCCATCAGTTGGGATTTTGTCTTGTCGGACATCGCTACACCCCCGTGGAGTCTTGCATGCCCAGATGAAGCGTAGCATGAAGCGAGTTATCGACCGGCTGCAACCCTGTCGCCAGATCCGGTCCCGATGGCCCTTTTTCTAGCACCTCTCGCCGAACGGTATCAAGCAGGAAATAGCCCCCCCGGCGGGAATTTTCGCACCACCCCGCACGATGCGCGCGGGGTGCGAAGTGCTGGTCCGTCGGGCAGAAAGCCCATGAAACAGTGCGCGAGTTGAAGGCTCGACACGTCGTCGTCGCGGTCGACGGCATCGCGCAGCGGCGGCAGTCGACCGAAACCGATCACCGCATAGGTGAGAAGGAGACCGCCAGTGCGATCGATGATGAATGGAACATGGAGATAGAATGTTACCATCCAGGTCCGGGTCTCGAAAGCTGCCGCCTCAGCGGAGAAGAAGCAGAAGGCGCGTCTCCGTCCTGCCGGCATTGACGAGACGGGCCAGATACAATCCATCGGGCAGGGCGCGCCCACCCGTGTCGCGCCCATCCCAGAAGAGCGATCCGGCCGGCTCCGATGGCGTGGAGGACCAGATTCGCCTCCCCTGCACATCGAAGATCTCCAGAGAATGCGCGCCGCTTGCACCGGCGGTGTAGTCGAGGCGAACCTCATACGAGAACGGATTCGGTGTCGCCGCGAGGCGGAGATCGGTCGCCGTCACGGTTCCCGTGACATCGGCAAGACTTCGTCGAACAGCCTCGAAGGCGTCGAGGCGACCATACCCATAGTCGTAGTCGTATCCCGCCGCCCCGAGGTCAACCGCGGTCTGGAAGATCCTCTCCCGAATCGCGTCGTACGTCAGGCGGGGATTCCCTTGGAGCATGAGCGCAATCGTGCCGGCGACATGCGGGGATGCCATCGAAGTACCGGACCAGCTCGCGTAGGTTCCCCCCGGCAACGAAGAGCGAACAGAAACGCCGGGGCCGGAGATGTCGGGCTTGCGCAGATCCGGGGGAAAGGCCGGACCGGAAGGGCTGGGCCCGCGCGAGGAGAAGTACGCGATCACGTCGCCGGAATCCGTGGCTCCCACGCCAATGACGTTGTTGTAGTTGCCGGGGGGGCGTGTGGTTGCCGAAGCAGGCCCTTCGTTTCCAATGCAGAAGACCGGAATGATGGCGGCCGCACACCAGGCGTCCATTGTGGAATGGTAGCCCGAGTAGGTTTGATTGTAGAAATACCAGCTGTTATTGATCACGTTCGGAAAGTCATTCGTGAGCGGGTTGCCGTCTGGATCCAGCATCCACTGGGCCCCGGCGATCACGATGGAAGCGCTGCTAAAGGAATTGTTGGCGTCGAGGACTTTCGCCGAAATGAACTTGGCGCCATACGCGATACCGATGTCCTCGGGGAAGGGGCCATCGCCATCTCCGCCAACCAGGGTGCCGATCGTGTGGGTACCATGGCCATGGTCGTCATATGGCTCGGGGTATCCGTTAACGAGGTCGATCCAGGAGTTGTCTCCCCCGCGCCACTTGCCCAGAAGGGCAGGATGGGTGATATCCACGCCGGTGTCCATGGACCCGATCACGATCCCGGTGCCGTCGAGGCCGTAGGTGCTCCAGACCTCCGGGATTCTGATCTCGTTGAGGTTCCAATACGTGCCGCGCCCAGTCTCCTGCGAGGTTCCAACGTCGGGAAAGGCAACCGGCTCGTCGTATTCGATGCTTTCGATCTCGTCGTACTTGCCTAGCGCCGTCAGCAGCCGCGGTGTGACTTCAACCGCGACGCTGTTGTTGATCCAAAAGGACCTAACGCTCCCGCTTTGGCTCTGAGAACGAAGGAACGTGAGAACTCGGGCCTGACTGCGGTTGGCCGTCTCCCGCAAAGTGACAATCATCTGGCTCGCTGACGCCCGCCCCTCATGGAAACGGCTTAGGTCGACCCTCTCCGCGAATTCGAGGATGACAGGCAGGGTCTCACCCGAAGGTAGCTTCGCAACGCGTTCCTGAAGATCACGCGAGATCCTCGCAGCCGAGGAGGGAACGACCAAACACGCAAGAAGCAGAATCCACGTCATCCTGAACAAACGCGACATAACCTCAACTCCCCCATCCGTCCGGGCTTCAAATGCTGATCGAACGCGCCTGCAATTATAAGGTGTATCGAGCGGACTGACTATGGAAATCCGCCCACTGGAAATCCGCCCACGTGATTCCCCGGTATCGAACCACCGGCCCCGCCGCTATACTCTAGATGCCGCACAGACAGATACCCGTGGAGAATGCCTAGTGTCGGGCAATCCCCGACCCCGATTCATTTCACATGGCCGGGCCGCAAAACGAGAATCCTTCGCAGGAGGACAGGACATGAAACTCAGCGCCCTCACCTTGGTCTGCGGCTTGGCCCTACTTCCGGCCCTGACAGAGGCGCAGGCCCCCCGGTACCATGCCGAGTTCCTCGGCCCCTTCTTTCCCGGCCGGACAAGCGAGAACGGGGAGATCATCGGCACGACGAGCGACGGCGGGAATCAGCGCGGGTATGTGGTCCGCTCCGGACATCCGCTCCAGCTTCTTCCCCTGCCCAACGGCATGATCAGCAGCAACGCCGTCGACATCAACGAACAGGGGGTGATCGTGGGGGCGACCAGCACGTACTACTCGCCGGAGTTCGGCGGTCGGGCAATCGCGTGGGAATCGGATGGAGCTGGGGGATACACGACCCGTCTCCTCGGCGAGCTGCCCGGCCAGTCGCTCAGCAGGGCCATGGCGGTCAACAACGTCGGGGACATCGTGGGATACTCCTCAGACGGCACCTACCGCTACCCCGTGTTGTTCACCGCTCCAGCCGGCGTGATGAATCTCACCTCGAAGGGAGTCTTCGACCCTGTCGATATCAACGATCACCGGGTGCTCGTCGACCGCTCCTTCACGGTCAAGCGGCTCGATCTGAACACCATGATCGTGGAGGATCTTGGGGTACCACCCGGGAGCTACCTTGCGACTTCGGCGGCCGCCATCAATGAGGCCGGCCAGGTGGGCGGCAACGCCATTCTTTCGGGTGGCGGCAATTGCGATCGCGTGGCCGCGCGCTACACGGACGGAGTCGGCTGGGAGGTTTTCAGTGGGTGCGGGTCGGGCAACGGCGTTTCCGACATGAACGAGCAGGGGGACGTGATCATGCCGCTCAATGTGGCGCCGTACGTGCGCTTCGAGGGCTTGGGGACGTTTCCAGTCGAGGATCTGATCGTGCATGAAGTCGGGCACTGGTACGTGTCCAACTTCTCGGGGCTAACGATCAACAGCGCGAAATCGATGGCGGTGTTCGCCACGAATCAGGCGACCGGACAGAGTGGCGCCCTGCTTCTCACGCCCGAGAACACCACCGATGCCGATCTTCCGCGTGCCACCGTTTCCCCCACGACCCTTGGACTCTCCGCCGAGCCGAACCCGTTCGGGCGGACAATCGGCATTCGCTATGAGTTGCCGCGCCGCACCCGCGTGAGTCTGGTCGCCCTCGACGTGACGGGCCGGGTGGTCCGGCGACTCGTCGACGGCGAGACTTGGGCTGCTGGTTCTCACCGGCTCGAGTGGGACGGGCGGGACGAGCGCGGCCGCGCGCTGGCGAGCGGCGCCTATCGTCTCAGGCTCGAAGCCGACGGCGCCGTGCGGATCGGCAGCGTCGTCCTGCTGCGCTGATTCGGGACCCCTGGATTCGGTTTCGCGAGCGAGCGCAAAGCGGCGGCCGTCAGAAGACGATCCCGAGATCGTTGCGCGGGTCAATCTGGCCTCAGTCTTGCGCATTACCACTTCCTCCAGTGGTTCTATCTATCATGAAGGCCAGAAGCATGCCCTCAGATTTCCGGGGAGCGGTTCTCGATTTGGAGGTGGAATATTGCCCTCGCGGTTCAGCCGGTCAGCTTCCCCTCGAGAATCCGAATCAAGGCGGGTAGATCGTCTTCAACGGTTTTCCAAACGATTTCCTCGTCGATACCCATGTAATCATGAACCACACGATGGCGCATTCCGACGATCTCGTCCCATGGGATCTCAGGGTTCGCCATGCGGAATTGCTGGGAGACCTGATTTGCGGCTTCGCCTACGATCTGAAGCAGATGTAGCAAAGCCAGCCTGAGGACTTCGTCCCGTTGGAACTGCTCGGCCGACCTCCCATCTGCAAGTGCCCGGGCCTTTCTCGACATGTCCAGCATGTGCCGCAGATACGCCCCGTCGTCATGCTGCATACTGAACCTCGGCCTCAGCGAGGATTCTGTCTCTGAGATGGGGATTCAGAGACCGAAACGTCAGCAGGTCGATTCTCCGACCTCCGAAAAGAGCAGCAATCTCGCACTCAATGTGATGCAGGCCGAAGAACCCGGGAACATGGCCCGGCTCAAACTCAATCAAGACGTCGATGTCGCTCCCCGGCCCGAAATCGTCCCGCAGGACCGAGCCGAACAACGCAAGCTTGCGGATTCGGTACTTCCTGCAGACTTCCGCGGTCTTCTCTCGGTCAACGGCAACTCTCGGTGTCATACGGCGTTCCCCTCTCCAATTATCGTCCGCTATCGTACCATGATTCTCCATTTCTCGTCTTCGTATCCGAAGGGGTGAGGTTGGCGCTCGAAAGGTCGCTCTGCGGAGTTCGAGCGTCCCATACATCATCGATGATGAAGTGCTCCAGGAGTTTCGCCTGCGAACGGACTCGCTCGGTCGTGGGTATCAGAGCATCATCAACCGGGAATGGGCCTGAATCCGGCTGAATCCCTGCGCCGAATCGACCTAGGACGTCCTGCAGTTCGAGGAGGGCATGGCAAAGGCTTCAGTGCTCCCCGCGATGGGGAAATGAAGCCGGTGTCACGATCGAGCGGTTCCGCAAGACCCTGGCCATGTACGGTGGCGATTTCGCGGAAGCACTTCCAGACAAAAGATGCCTGGAAGCCGAGTCTTGCAAACTCCGTGACGAGTGGATGCAAGGCGCCTGTCGGCTTCTCGCGCTCCTCGCCGCAACGTGCGCATGGAAAGAGATGATCCCGCTTGCCGGCCTCGCACTTGCCCGCGGTCCGTCCAAGGAGAAGCTTCACTACCGCCTGATCACCGCCTACTACGAATCCGGGAATCGCTCGGTCGCTCTGACCGCGGACCGGCGCTGTGAGAAGAGCGTGTACGTGGACTCATACAGCCATCTCTCGCGATGCCTGAAGGAGCTGGCGGAGCAAATCCGTGGCGGGTAAAGGCGACGACCCGGCGGGGCTTGGACCCATCCGTCTGCTGAGGCAATGGAGTGGCTGACGTGGCGGGATCGAGTCGCGCGTCGAGGCGGCGGCGTGGTTGGGGCGGGGGGCATGATCGCCGGCGCGTCGCCGCCGAGGATCGTAATAACGGCATTTTGCGTCCTCGTGACGTGTGGCGAGTCGACCGCGACCGTGTAGATCGTGAGCGCGGATCGTGCGGAGACCTCCTCATCCGGACCCAATCGTGGAACGGTCCGTGCCGAGCCCGGCCGTGCTCATCCTGCGCGCACGCACGAAGCGTGCCGAGAGCCGCTGCCCCGGTCGCCGGGATGCACCGAGCCTCGCGGAAGTCCCATCGCCCGACAAGAAACTCTCCGAAACAGCCCTCGAGACCTCATGGTCGAGGCCAACTGCATACGTAGCAAGCCGGAGGTTCCGTGCTCCAGCGCCGCTCGACGGCGCAACACGTGACGAGAACCACCACATGATCTCTGAAATCAAGCTCGGCAGATGCTGAAAAGCCCCGTATCGAGTCTGACCGTCCGCGCGTTCGATCTCGTAATCTGCCAGGTCACTTCGGATCACGCACGCAACGCGCCGCTTAGGTCGCCCTGTACGTCTGGATTTCCAGCACCATCCGACCCCTGAATCACACGATCGTCCCGCATTGCTATCGATGCGCGTAATAGGATTCCCCATACGCACGCGGATCGTGCTTCACATGCATAGCGTGAATGACCGTATCCGTTTCGAGCACGTGACGAGAGCATCGAGCGATCCGCACGATCCACTCGGCGCCGTCGCACAGCCGACCTGGAAATCTCCCGTACGGGCTCGGATTGCGCGACAAGACAATATGCCGTTCTCACGTGGAAACTCAGCTCTTGTCCACAAACGAGACGGCTAACTTACAGACGGGCACTGGCGCTGGTACCAACCGGGGGGGCGAACTACGTCATTGTCGGGGATCGTGGTCCCGGTGCGCCTGGTGAATCAACATCCGCGCCATGCTCGGTTGCGGAGTGAGGCGCGCAATTCGGGGTATGCTCTCGGATCGCTTGCGCACCCGACATGTGGAAACACCCGACGCTCCGCGCTTGCTCGTCCAGCCCACCGGTGAGATCCCACTACTCCCCATGAGCGGAATCGGACACGACCTGGGGATTTCTCGGTGCGTTCGGATCGTGAGAGGGATCGATCCGGCAGGTTTCATCATGTGCTCGGACCGTGAGCGGACCCGATCTGCAGCGTGCCGGTAACCATGTCTCACGGCTTTGGATCCCAGGTGTGAAGGTGCCTTCCGCGACACGAACTCCCGACGAACATGTTAGGCCGTTCAAATGCCAGCCTTCCTCAGGCAGCCGGCTTCCAGTTCAGCGAGAGTTCCCTACCTGAGATCGCACAGTCTCGGAGGTGCAGCTTTCTCATAGCTTCAACCTCTCCACATGCGCCTTGGCCTCAAGTTTCGTTGCCCGACGAGCCGAGATGACGCGGATGATTTCAACGTAGCGACAATGCAGGGCGGGCTCGCAGAGCACGACGAATCCTCTCGGTTCACACCCCTTCCTAGAGAATTTACAACTTCAATCGCTCCAACGTATTAACCCGCATTTCCGGAAGCTCCAATGATTCGCCAATGATTCGGCCTTCCTACGTTTCACCTGTCTGGTCGGACAGGAAACGCCTGGGCGGTTCGACGGAGGAAACGAGGAAATGCCTCGCGACCTCAGCAGTCAGTTCAGTTCGCGGGCATTGCCCGCAAAGGAGGTACGTATGTACACCCCAACTCGCGACGAGTCGCCGCCCTCTTGCATCCGCAGGAGCAAGCGGCTGATTCGCAGATCCAAGCCCGTCGGGGAGATTGCCGCGCCCGTGTCGCAGTTCGAGGCGGCGGTGACGTCGTTCGAGAACCGCTACAACGAGTGGGTCCTGGCTCGATACCAGGCATCCATCTCGCTGGGCGAGCAGCACGAAGCGGAGGAAGCACTCGGTCAGCAGCTCCGTGGCGTCGGACTGGCCATCCTCACCGTGGCCCGCGGCCGGCGCCGCTCCGAGGTCTACCACCGGTATTTCCCGAGGGGCTACGGAGTGACCCTGAGGCTGTCCGCACAGGAAACCCTCGGGACCGCCGCGGGTCTGCTCTCGGCGATGAGCGACGAAACCATCCCTGACATCCTCGCCCGTCGCGAGCCGCTCACAACGGCTCAGACGGGGCTCGAGAGCGCCGTGGCGGCTCGCCAAGCTGCCGTGAACGCCCTCGGCGAGGCGAGGTCGGCCTTGGAAGAGGAGAAGAGCGCGTGGCGGACCGCCTACAACTCCTTCTACTTCTCCCTGCGGACCATCTTCCCGGATCGCCGCCGGTGGATCGAGTCGTTCTTCAAGGTGACCGGTCGGCGGCAGTCGGACGAGGACGTGCCTGCGGAGGGAGAGAAGGCGGCGGCCGAAAGCACGGGCGAGGGCACGGGCGAGGCGCAGGCGGTCCAGACCGGTACGCAGCCGAAGCCCACGCCCTCGTCCACGTACATCACTCCCATCTCGTCGTCGGCCGCGGCGACGACCACGGCGCAGGAGCCAGTCGGCTCGGCCCCGCGGACGGCCGAAGGAGGTGCCGCAGCGTAGTCGGGAACAGATGCTGGTCAGGAACAAGTCCCGATCTGACTACGCATGACCGCGTCTGACCGCGCCAGAAACAAACCGCATCAAGTCGGCTCCGAGGGCCGCTCGGAGCCCACACGGAAGGGCTCTCCCCGGTCGCCGGGGAACGGGGACCGGGGAGGGCGCCTCAATCACGATGGATATAGCACATGTGCTATACTCGCTCTAGCAGACCCGAGAAGCGTCACATCGAGAGATCGAGATCGCCGAACTGCGGATGAGGGAGGTAATCGGATGAAGACCGCGCCGAAGAAGTCGAAGAAGGCCGCCCGCGCGAGCACGACCCCCTGGGAGGAGGTTCGGGATCGGATTCTGGACGATGCACTGGTCCGCCTTCACTATGAGGAGCTGAAGTTCCAAGAGAGGATCGGCGGGACTCTCGCAGCGGCTCGCAAGGAGGCCGGTCTGACTCAGGAGGAGGTGGCGGAGCGGGCCGACACGACGCAATCGGCAATCGCTCGCCTTGAAGGCGGCAACGGGGGCCTCCCGAGCGTTGCGCTCCTCGACCGGATCGCCAGAGCAGTGGGCCTCCGCCTGATCCTCGAGTTCCGGAAGGAGCGGGCGGCCTAGGGCGGGGGGCGTAGGCCGCACACCATCTTCGCTACGCCGTTCGTTCCTCGCGGAGCTCGACGTCTAGCCGGAGTCCAACCGCCCGCCCGATCCGATCGAGAAACGGCAAACCGGGGATCCCGCCGCTAATCCCGCTAGGGGCCTTTGGAGCATGTCGAGTGGGGCGCAAGAAGGAATTGGCTACTCGGCCGGGAATTGGCTACTTTTGGGCTACCAGAGAGGGAGGTGTCGATCTTGTTGACGCTGGATCCCAAGAAGTTGGCGGCGGCGACTCTACCGGTCGGAACAGGATGGCTCCTCGCCGCCTGTATGGAAGCGAAGGGGAAGCAGGATCTCTGGCTCAGACAGAAGCCCGAAGTACTGCGAGCATTGCGCGAGCAGGCCATCATCCAGAGCGTGGAGTCCTCGAACCGGATCGAGGGAGTCACGATCCCCCCCGACAGGCTCCGACCTGTCGTGCTCGGAAAAGCCAAACCACGAGATCGATCGGAGGAGGAACTCGCAGGCTACCGGAGGGCGCTCGATTGGATCTTCTCCCGCAAGAGAGCTGTGATGGTCAGCCCGGAGGTTATCAAGCGCCTGCATGCCATGGCCCAAGGCGGATTCTCCGGAGACGCAGGTGAGTGGAAGAAGCGAGACAACGAGATCATCGAGATCCTATTGACGGGCGAGCGGAAGGTTCGATTCGTGCCGACCTCGGCGAAGGATACCCCGAAGGCGATCGACCTCCTCTGCCGCAACTACCATGAGGCCTGCGGCGAAGAAGGCATCCCTCCTCTTCTGGTGATCGCCGCATTCGTTTCCGACTTTCTATGTATCCATCCGTTTCGCGACGGCAACGGCAGGGTCTCACGTCTGGCGACAACGCTTCTGCTGCAATCGCATGGTTTCGAGGTCGCGCGCTTCGTCAGCCTCGAACGGCTTGTTGAGGATACCAAGGAGGAGTACTACAGAGTGCTGGCCAGATGCTCCACCAGGTGGGCGACGGGTAGGAATGAGTTCGTTCCCTGGTGGAACTACTTCCTGGGCATGCTGCGTCGGGCGTACGTGGATCTCGAGCGTCAGGTGGAGTCAGTGGACGCTCGCCCCGCAAAAGGCGTCCTGATACGAAGGACCGTCCTCACGCAGGTCGAATCGTTCACGTTGGCCGGTCTGTCGGCCCAGCTTCCGTCCGTCAGTCCCCAGCTCATCAAGAAGACGCTCGCCGCAATGAAGGCTGCTCGTGAGGTCCAATTGCACGGAAGGGGCCGGGGCGCCCGCTGGGAGGTCATTCGGTAGTCAATCGGCCACGGATCAAGGAGGACCAGAAGTGTTCATCAGCGCCCCTTGAGCACTTGGTCGAGCTTCGCCAACTCCCCTGCGCAGTAGGCGCGGAACGACTCGTCGCCGATGGCCGGCAAGAGCGCGTCCATGCTGTCCCGCTCGCGACGGGAAGCGGCCACGTCTCCCGCGGCGAGACACGCGCGAGCGATCGCCTCGTGCGCGAAGAACGCCTCGCCCGGGTCTGATCCATTCGCTTGCACAATTGAGAGGCACCGATGGCCGTGCGTGAGCGCCGTCGCCGGATCTCCCGCCTTGATGTGGCTCATTGCGAGGCGGTACTCCGCGCGCTCGATTTCCATCCAACCTCCGGCGATCGCCCAGAACTCGCGGCCGACCTGTGCGGCGAAGAGCATCATCGCCCGTTCGTCGTCGGTGAGCGCGGCCATGTTCTCGAACTCGCACGCGAGGTTGTTACCGGTGACGGCGAGCGCCCGCGCGGCGGGGTCATTCGCCGTGGGGCCGTATCCTGCGAGCGATACGGCCTTTTCGAAGTCGCGCCGGGCGTCCGCGAGCCGCTTCTGCCCGAGGAAGGCAACCGCCGCGACCGCGAGAACGCGGATCCGGTCCGATGCCTCTGTGACGTCCCCGCCCGTCCGCGACGCCGCGAAACACCGCGCCTCCTCGTCGCGGTTCCCGGCGCAGCGGTGGAGGATGGCCTTCGAGCGGGCTACGGACTTTCCCTCCGTCGACGCCGCATCGAAGGCGGGAAGGTGCTCGAGTTTCGTGAGGAGCGCAACGCCGTCGGCCCACCGGCCGAGGTGCTCGCCCGAAACGTGGACCACGAGCGCGGCGAATGCCGGGAAGTGCCGGGGTTCGCTGATGAGCGGAAGCCCCTCCGGTAGGCGCGCGAACACGCCCGCCGCATCATTGGCATGTTCTATCCAACCCTGAGATACGAACTCGTCGAGCGTCATTGGATCCTCCCCTGCGCACTAAGGGCTATGCTGCCCGCTCCTTGTGGAATTCGAGCGTCAGCCTCAGGCCCACCGCCCGGGCGATCCGATCGAGAAGCGGCAGGCTGGGGATCCCGCCGCGACAACCCTCGAGACGTGCAATGACCGGCTGAGAGGTTCCCGCCCGCTCGGCAACCTTTGCCTGAGTGAGACCGGCCTCTTTCCGAGCTGCGGCGAGTGCAACCCCGATCCGATCCCGGAACTTGAGGATGTCGTAGGCGAGCCGGACCTCCGGGTCCCGGAGGATCTGCTCGTGAACCTTGCGCATCGGCGTCGCCCTCTGTCGAACGGATCGCCGCGAGCTGTTCGCCTTCGCCCTGCTGTTCATCCTAGAATCTCCCGCAGCCGCCGTCTGGCGGTCCTAGCAGATTATGCCACGGAAGTTATAGAGAGAGCGAGCGGTGAGGGCTTGCAGTCCAGAGACCGTCAGGCAACTCTGCGGACGCCGTCGTGCAGTGCCTCGGGTGCGATATCTGCTCCGTTCGGCCAGACCAGGGTGCGGCACTCGGGATCGATCCGGAACTGACGGAAGAACTCCGGATCTTTCAAGGGCTCAAAGACCGGCCCATTCAACTGGGGACTTAGGTCGATCTCACCCTGAGTCCCATCACGGAATCGCAGCCACAGGCTATGGCCGCCCAGGTATCTTGCTTCCATGACATCGTATTCCATTGCTACTCCAATTGCCGCCATTCTAGCACGAGACAAGAATCCCGGCGGCCGTCACCGATGACGCCCGCCGGGACCTACGCATCAGAAGTATTTCGTGAGATGAACAGCGCTACTTTCGGATCTGCACCGACGTCACCTTTCCGTTCTGGACCGTGACATCTGCGTCCTTACCCTGCGCCCGGATCTGGGCCTCGATCGCGGCCTTCATCTCCGCGTCGCTCATCGGATGGTCTGAGCGGACCTTGAATTGCATCCTCTGCCCCTGCTGCTGCTCCTGGCTGCCATCGATGCTGACATTGATCTGCTTCTCGCACGCAAGGGTGTCGCCCGGAGGGCACTGCCAGGTCATTTGCATCCGCGTCTGGCCTCCTTCCTGCGTGACGTCGACCTCCGCCCCCGGCAAACCCGCCGCGGCGAGCTGCTCGCGGATCTCGGTCGCGATCTGCTCGTTCGTCTTCCCGTCCCGGCTGACATGGATCTCAATGATCTCGTTCGCGGCGGCCGCATAGACGTTCCCCGAGATCCGCTGCGTGACCGGCAGAACCTGCGAGCGGGCGCTGATCCCGCGCGCCGCGAGCGCCTGCGCGTATGCCATCGCGAGCCCCTCGATGACGCGCCGCGACCGGACCGGAACGCGGGCGGAGATCGTCGTCCCTTCCTTCACGTCCTGGTTGTAGTTGAACTCCTTCGTCTTCAGAACCTTCGCGAACTCGCTCGCAATGCCCTCACACTGAGCGGGATCGACGGACGGAAGCGTGAGCCTGGCCTCGTAACCGATCGTGCGCTCGAACGAGATCGGAATCGCGAGCAACATGACGGCGACGACGGCAATCCCGAACGCCGTCGCGACGATCGGCCTGCGGCTGATGGAGCGGATGATCTTCATTGTGATTCCCTCCCGGGCTGCGCGCACGCGGCGCGCGTGAACCGCCCACGCCGTGTCGTCCTGAGACGGCAGGTTGCGTTGCGTGCTCGTGCGGAGGGCGCCCAGGTCCTCACGAATCGGATTCTTCTCGTCGTGGCTCATAGGATCTCCTCCCATCTGCGGAACGCGACCAGCCGCGGCGTGGGTGCGAAGCCAAGGCGTTCGTACGAACGCCGCAGGCGATCGTGCCCGCGCGCGAGGCGGGATTTCACCGCGGAGACGGATACCTTCTGAATCGCCGCGATCTCCTCGACCGAGAATCCCTCGATCTCGAACATAACCACGGCTTCCCTCTGGACCGCGGGCAAGCCGGCGAGCACCCGGGATGCGCGCTCGGCCTGCCGGCGTTCCTGCTCTCGCTCTTCTCCGCCCTCGCCCGGCGGATCGAAACCCGGCGCCATGTCCCTCTCGAGCGAGAGGAACCGCCGCCAGAATCCGCGCCGGGATCGGTTGCGGTGGGCGTTCAAGAGCAGGGCGTAGAACCAGGACCGGAAGACTGCCTCGTCTCTCAGGGAGGGGAGCTTCTCATAGGCGCGGAGGACCGTTTCCTGGAGGAGATCGTCCCCGTCCGCCGCCGAACGGCTCAGGCGTCGCGCGGTCGCGGCCGCCTGATCGTGCAGCGGCGAGAGGAGTCTCATCAACCGCGCCCAGGATTCCGTGTCGTCCGTGTGATCCGCTTGATCCATGGGATCAATGTGATCCTTGTGATCCATCAATCGGCTCCGTGCTCTCCCAAGTTACGAACTTGCTTCCGGGCCTTCAAGGGAGGAGACACCGGCGGGGGACCGATCGGTCGCAGAAATGTTTGCGGGAGGGGTCCTTGCCCCCCAATTAGTAAAAGGGGAAGGCCACTTGCGTGACCTTCCCCCAAGGACTCTTCGCCCCCTCGAGGCGCCCACCAGGCTTGCGGCCTAGCTGGCGCTCAGTTCAGGGTCGAAGCGCGGACTAGTATCGGCGCGACGAGCTTCCGCCGCCGCTGCCGTAGGACCGGTTACCGCCACTGTCCTCGCGAGGCTTGGCCTCGTTCACGGTGAGGGCGCGACCCCGGAAATCGCGGCCGTTCAGCGCCGAGATCGCCGCCGTCGCCTCGCCATCGGCGCTCATCTCGACGAACCCGAAGCCCTTGCTGCGGCCGGTGTCGCGGTCCATGATGACCTGCGCGCTCTTGACCGTTCCGTGGGGAGCGAACATCTCCTCCAGGTCGGAATTCGCGACATCGAAACTCAGATTGCCAACATACAACTTGGCGCCCATCGTAGTACTCCTTTGATCTAGAACAGCGGATCCTGTTTTGTCTCTCCGGATCCATTGGAGAGGGGCCCTGAGTGGGTCCAGAAGGGAGGACGATCGAGACCAAGCAGCGTGGACAAGAACAGAACCGCGCAGACCAGACTCTTTCGGCGAACCAATCTAAACGCACCGTACCCCGGCCGATAAGCAAGTGCAAGCTATTTCCGCAAGGAGATTTCGGACGTCTATGTCAGGGATCGGAGAACCACACGCGCCGGCGCCCCGTCTCCATTCTCGAGGCGCAGCGGCAGGCACGCCATCACGTAACCGCCGGGCTGAACCGATGAGAGATCGAGCCCCTCGATGATCCAGATCCCGGCGTCCAGCAGTATCTTATGGGTTTCCGGGCCGTCGACTTTGAAGCCCCCGACGGACAGGTAGTCGATGCCCACGAGGCGCACGCCGCGCTGAACCAGGAATGTGGCCGCCTCCCGTGCGATGAATACATAGTCCTCCATGAAGGAGTCGGTTTTCCAGCAGCGGCCCGAATTGTGGGTCTTGAACAGGATCCGCTCACCCCGGCGAATACGGTGCGGCTCGAGATCCTCCGGCCGGATCGACGTACGGCCCTTGATTTCGAGGACCCGCACGCGCCCGATTCCCGCTTCAAGGGGCATCGCATCGATTGCGGCGCCTCCCCTGACGTAGTGCCGCGGCGCATCCATGTGCGTGCCCGTGTGTGCGCTCAAAGACAATCTGCTGAGTGTCGCCTCGTCGCCCTTTTCGAGATCGCTCACACGTTCGATCCTCACGGGCGGATCCCCCGGCCAACGCACCATCCCATCTCGGAGAGGCACCGAGACATCAATCCATCCTGAGGTCATCTGGCGTTTCCTTTCACTCTCCAGGCCCGCGGCGATTGTACCCTGGCGGATCCTCGCCTTGCAGTTCGTCCAGAGACGGGTAGACTGCTTGCCGCGGGACAAACCGACCGGTCCTGGTTCGCAGGGACAGCAACCAGACCCGTTGGCAGGACGCACGTCCCGACTTGAACAAGGGGGGAAACGATGAAACGTATTCTGTTGATTGGATTCCTTCTGGCCATGCCGGCCATGCCGCTCATGCCTTTGTCCGTACACGCGGAGGGGGCAATGCTGACCAACGGACCTCTGCCGCCCGTGCCCGTACCCGCGGACAATCCGCAGACCGACCCCAAGATCCATTTGGGCGCGCAACTCTACTTCGACACCCGGCTCTCGGGCGACAACACGATCAGCTGCGCCACCTGCCACGATCCGCGGACGGGCTGGGCCAACCCTCACCCCACCGACACGGGCATCCGCGGACAGGTCGGCGGCCGGAACTCCGGGACGATCATCAACGCCGCGTACATGCGCTACCAGTTCTGGGACGGCCGCGCGGCCTCGCTCGAGGATCAGGCATTGGGTCCGATTCACAACCCCATCGAGATGGGCGAGACGCTGGAGAACGTCGTCAAGAAGCTGAACGCAATCCCCGGTTACAAGGAGCAGTTCAATCAGGTTTTCGGAACCGACGTCACCGCGGACGGAATCGCCAAGGCGATAGCCTCTTTCGAGCGGACGGTCATCTCCGGACCCTCAGCCTATGACCGCTGGCTCGCCGGCGACCGGACCGCGATGAGCAGGGCAGCCGTGAGAGGACTCCACCTGTTCAACGGCAAGGCCCACTGCTCGCCCTGCCATAGCGGACCCCTGTTCTCCGACCAGTCCTTCCACAACCTCGGCGCGGGGATGGACAAACCGGACCCCGACCTGGGTCGTTTCAAGGAGACTAAGGATCCGGCAGACAGCGGACGATTCAAGACGCCGACCCTGCGAAACATCGAACTCACGCCGCCCTACCTGCACACCGGCGTCGAGAAATCGCTGATGGATGTGATCAGTTTCTACGATCGGGGAGGAGTCCGGAACTCAAACCTCGACCCGATGATGCTGCCGCTGAACCTGACGCGCCATGAGAAGGAGGACTTGGTGGAGTTCATGAAGGCGCTGACCGGCACCATCCCCGCCATTCCCGTCCCAGGATTCCCGGAGGGCCAAGGGGCCGCCGCCGATCCGAAAGGAGGTCTGCGATGAAAACCTTGCGTGCACAGGCTCTCCTTGCGGTATTGGTCATCCTGGCGTCCATCCTTCCGCAAGAGGCGTCCGCAATCCCGGCCTTTGCCAGGAAGTACGGCTTCAACTGCACCATGTGCCATTCCGCTTTTCCGCGCTTGAACGACTTCGGCGCTCGCTATCGGGCGAACGCCTACCGGCTGCCGGGCCGCGAGAACATCGAGAAGACGATCCTGGAATCACCGCCCCCCGTGGCCTTCCGGACCGCCGCCGGCTACACCTACGATGAGTACAAGCACGTGTCCGGGGGCGACGCGCCGGCGAAGCAGAGCGGCTTCGAGATGGATGGGCTGGACATCCTTTCCGCCGGGCTTCTGGGTCAGAAGATCGGCTACATGATGGTGTTCGTCCCAGGCATCACCGAGAGCCGCGGGCTTGCCGGGCAAGAGGCCACCCTGGAGATGGCGAGCGTCATCTTCAGCCACCTCGCTTCCACGACGCTGAACCTGCGCGCCGGCAGGTTCGAGCCGGCCTACGTGGCATTCAGCGTGAAGCGCCACCTCACCGCGACGCCCTATGAGATCTATGACTACTCCTTCCCCGGCGGTCCGACGCTTTCAGAGACACAGACCGGCCTCGAGCTATCCGGCGGTGGCCACGGCCCCCTCCGTTTTGCCGTCGGGCTTGTCGAGGGATCGAGCACGAACCTCGCGAAGGATCCGGCGAGGGACGGATACGTCCGCATCGAGGGAGTGCTGGGTCCCGGTGAGGGGCAAACCGCAGGGCATCGATTCGGCCTGACCGGATACTTCGGACAGGCCCGACCGGACTCGTCGCTTCACTCCGCGCAAACCGGTACGGAGACCTTCAGCCGTCTGGGAGCCGATGCCAGCCTGAACGCACTGGGATTGAACCTTGCCGTCCAGTACCTCTGGGGTAATGACCAGAAAGCCCTGTGGGGCCAGCCCGACAAGGTCACGTGGTCGGGCGGTTTTGCCGAGTTGAGCTATGCATCGGCTTACGGAGCGACGGGATTTGCCCGGTTCGACCTTGTGAAAGAACCCTCCTCGGTGGATCGGGACATCCGGCGTCTGACCATCGGAGGGCGCTACTACTTGGAAGACAATGCCGCCGTGCATCTGGAGTATTCACGCCGAACAGTGACGGTTCCGGCGGCCGACGACGCCACCGAGGACTTCGCGACAGTCCGGTTCGACTTCGCGTTCTAGCAGGGTGCTGAAAAACCCTTTGATTCTGTGGTGAACATGATAAAAAGACGGCAGACGTCCTTCCCCCACCGATTCGTACCAAGGAGGGCTGCCGTGCGAGGCGACGAGAAGCG